>Ga0194063_10001815_pt1 | contig 13599 bp, 14 predicted proteins | sample SepL3720m_MetaG_FD_155459 | JGI IMG/M metagenome (GOLD analysis project Ga0194063, IMG submission 155459) | Anoxic zone freshwater microbial communities from boreal shield lake in IISD Experimental Lakes Area, Ontario, Canada - Sep2016-L373-20m | ecosystem: Environmental > Aquatic > Freshwater... | reverse complement strand
CTCCAAAATGTCTTCCGATTTACAATTAATCCTTTAAATACCCATAAATGGGTTCGCAGTATCGTAGTTGAAGAAACAAACGAATATCCGCCCAAATTAGGGACGATTTATCGTAACCAGGGCAGAGATAATAAATGGAATGAATATAAAGTAAGCGAATTTGAAGAAAACAAAATTTTCCAATTATCGGCATTAGATAACACTTATCACGTTAAGTATACTTATCAAGCAATCAATGAGAATATTACAGCCATGGAATACTATGAATGGGTAACCAAAGGAGAACTAACTAGTCCTTTTACACTTGATGATTTGGAATTGCTGAAGCTGGTAATGGAAAGTAATTGATAAATGGTGGAGGTAATACTTTTTGTTTTTTTTGCTCTACCTGCGATAGGCCCCCTATACCATGAAGGTATAGGAGTGCATGTTTGTAAGATTCGCTGCGCTTATCAACAAACATGCCGAGGACAGGACTTCTGTACAGCTCTTGCCGAAGTATGAGGCTTAGAGCTAGTAAGTCCCTTATCTGTCCTGATAAGGGGGAACCTACTTCACAATCTCGCGCTTTGCTCAAAACGTCTTCTCAATGGTGCCGAGGACAGGACTTGAACCTGCACAGGATTTCTCCCATTAGCTCCTAAGGCTAACGTGTCTACCATTTCACCACCTCGGCATTTATTAAATTTTCAAAAAAGAACTTTTTAATTATACCAGACTAAATAACAAAATGTCGTAAATATCTCTCGATAAGTTTAAAGCAATTACAGCCGGAAAACTTTGACAATCAAGCGCGATATTAGATCTTCACCTTTATTTTCCATTCTCAAACGTTCAATAATGATTAGGTCGAGCACTAATCCTGTGATACTAGCTACCACCATGGACAGTAACTTTAACCTTGGAAAAAGTAAGAAAACTGCCACCAATACAGTCGTAAAAGTAATAAATTTTAATAATTCATCCATTGATTGCTTCACACCTTCACGAATTACCAGTTTGACAACTTCGGCCGTACTAAAAACTTTATTTCGCTTTTCCAGATATTCAACTGCCAGACGAAAATTTCTAATTGCCATCATAATGATCCGAATCACATTACGAATAATTTCTACGCCAATTGCGAACATGACAAGTGTAATAGTGACCTTGAGATGACTATCTAGCGTGAAGCTACGAATCATCAAATTATAATCGGCCCAATGAGCATGTAATTCTACGTTCAGCTCTTTGGGTAAAAAGAAAATTTTCGTACTATCAAGTGTGATAAAGAAAACAAAAATCAATACTTCCAGAGCATCTTTGAAATGTTTAATAAATCGAATTTTCACCAACTGAAACCATTTTTTCTTTCGATGATCTGGTTTCTTAGGTTTATTAAAAATTCCAACAATAAAAGTAAGTACTGCTGTTAAAATGACTGTAAAAATTGCCAGATCATTATCTTTGCCGACAAATTTATATAAATACATTAATGCAATGTAAATCACTGCACATAAAAAATAAGAGAAAATTGGAGTAATTATATAGACCAATTCTTCTAAATATTTTTTGAATAAGATAAATGTTTCTTTGAGAAAATTCATCAGATCTAAAATTGTCAAAGAACCTTCCAGTAAAATATTGATCAGTCTTTCGGCTTCTTTTTTGAGACCTACCATTATCAATACTCCTAGTCCAATAAAAACAACGACAATACAAAAAATAATTACCCAAATAATATTGATCAATACTACAAATACACCTGGAGCAATAAATGCCAATAAAATCAAAACTGCCACAAAAGCTATAAAAGCTGTCAAACTGATGAAAATTAACTTTTTACAACCACCTTTTTTGGTTTTTGTTTTTTGCTGATTTGATTTTAAATTAGATTCGACTTTAGAAAAATCAATTGTTTTTTTTTCTTCTGTTGCCATTATTGCTTTAAAAATTTTTGAATATTTTGAATTATTAGTTGAAAATCATCTGTAAAATCAAATTGTTGTAAAGCATAATTACGACTTTTCCCAGTAAACCAAGTAATTTGCCGTTTCGCATATTGTAAATGTCCAAGAGTAATTGCTTTGATTAATTCTGCTTCTGTCAATTCCTGATGTAAATATTGTACTACATTCTGATAGCCAATGCCTCTTAGTAAGGGAGAATCCTGATAACCCATGGTAATCAATTGTTTTACTTCATCCACCCAACCCTCTTTGAGCATTTCCTCTACTCTTTTTTGAATTTTTTCGGCTAATTTTTCGCGGGCGAATTTGGGATACAAAAATAAATATGAAAAATTCATTGAAGATTTAGTTTTTACTAATTTTGGAAATTTTCCAGCTTCAATCAGTCTAATCAAACGCCTTGGATTGAAACGGTCACTCTCATTTAATACTGCTAGTTGACCAGTATCTTGCTGATATTTTTGCTGTAATTGTTCAACAGTCAATAATTCCAGTTGTTTTCGAAATACAAAATCAGGCTGCACTTGAGGTAATTGATAATTTTTGATAATCGCATCAAGATACAAGCCAGTACCACCAACGATTATCGGAAATTTGCCCTGATTCCAAAGATAATTGAGAAGCGCTTTTACTAATATTTGATAATCATTAAGTGAAAAATACTGATCTGGATCAACTAGATCAAAAAGCCAACCCAGTACAGCAGAATCAGCCAATTCAAAACATTGTAGTAATTGTTTGCCAACTAATAATGTTTCTTTGGTCGGAGTGATCTGGCCTTTATCAGTACCAATATTCATAAAACGATATATCTGACGAGAATCAGCATTAATAATTACGCCATTAAAATCTTTAGCAAGTTTTTTCGCCAGACCAGTTTTACCCGTAGCAGTGGGTCCACCAATCACGAGTAATTTGGGTAATGGCTCAGACATAAAAGCAATATTAAGAAGACTGTATTATACAACCCATCCTACTTGCCAAGCAACTTGCGAACTGCGTCTTGATCGCTCCAGGGGAACTCTTGTTCCTCAGTTCCAAAAGAAAGACTACGTTCGTGGCCTTTACCAGTCAAATCCACAATATCCTCAGGCCGGGCAATTTTCAAAGCGAAATCAATAGCATCAGCACGGCTTTGAATACTATCTTCATCAAAAGCAAAAAATGGTTTTTCCTGATTATATAAAGTCTTTACAATTTGTTCTTGAAGTAAAGGCACATTGGCTGCTAAATATTCCTGATGGTTTTTCCAGCGTTTCAATAATACTGCGTGTTTTGTCTTAGCGTAAGTGAAAATCTCATCATTAATTGACTGGAGAGTTTCATCCCGCGGATCCTCGGCAGTGAGAATTGTAATATCACTTAATTCAGCTGAGATAGCACCCATTGCCCGCCTTCCTTTATCACGTTTGCCGGCACAGCCAAAAAGTGTGATCACACGACTTCGTTTGGATTTTATCGAAATAATTGCCTGTAATGCTGCTGTCAATGCTTGCGGAGTATGAGCAAAATCGACTATTACAGTAGGTGATTTGGACATTACTTGCATCCTACCAAGCGGGGAAGGAAAAGTTTTCAAAGCTAAAGCAATTTCCGATAATTTTAAAAACTTATTTGTGATATCAATGGCAGCTAATACATTTTCTAAATTGTAAGCACCAATTAACGAGACGAAAAATTTTTGACCATTATAATCAAAACTTATTCCATTCAAGTCTGCTGCAATATTCTGAGCTTGTTCCTTACTAAACCATTTGATTTGAAAGCGTTGTTGCTTATTTTTCAAGCGTTTTTGTAACCAGTTAACACTTTTTTCATGATCAAGATTAAGTACCAATAAACCATCTTTGACAATTTTTTTGGTTAAAGCAAATTTTGCCCGGGCATAATTTTCCCAATTGCCATGAAAATCTAAATGATCATAGCCAATATTGGTAATCACTGCCGCCATAAACTGCAATCCCCAAAGCCGGTTTTGCTGTAGGCCATTGGAAGTAGCCTCAATCACAGCATATTCAATTCCCTCGTCTACTATTTGTCTTAAATATTTGGGCACCATCCAAGGATCGGGAGTAGTGACATGAAGTCCTGTATCAATTTCTTTTTCCGCAATTTTGGCAGTGACAGTGGATAAAAAAGCAGTCTTATGACCGGAATTTTGTAAAATATGATAAATCAAAGACGTCGTGGTTGTTTTACCATCAGTTCCAGTGACTGCAATTAATTTTAGTTGCCTGCCTGGAAAACGATATTTCAGATTAGCTAAAATTGATTGAACCAGATGAAGCTGGTTTTTAATTCTCTGGAACAGATGATCTTGAGTCATTTTTGATTAGTTTTGAGCGAAATAATATCTGCTATTTTTTTACGAATTCTGTGTAATCTTGTCCCAATATTTGTTTCTGTCATACCGGTAATATCGGCAATGTCTTTATTGGATAATCCTTCAAAAAATTTATAATAAATCAAATACTGATCATTACTACCTAATTCCCGAAGCGCATCATACAATGCCTTTTCTTCATCATCAGCCATCATCTCTACTTCTACATTGGGAGCAGATGAGACGACGAAATTGGCGACATCTTCGATAGATACATTATTTTTTGTGGAATTATTTTTTCGATAATAATCAATAATGCGGTTACGGGCAATTTTAAAAATCCAAGCAGATACAGTGATTCCCTGCCATTGAAAATCATGAATCGATTTTAAAATTTTTTCAAATATGTCGCTTGTCAGATCTTCTGCTACTTCTTTGGAAGTAACTCTTTTTAAAACAAAATCAAAAACCTTAGGCTGATAAACAGCAAAAAGCTTTGAAAAATCATTACCATTAAGCTTTTCCTTTTGAAAAAGCAGTTTTTGTTCATCTGTTGTTAGTTCTTCTATGGCTTCATTTTTAATAAGAAATTCGACTTAATTCTTTTAATTACTTCATTTGGTAATTCAAATTTTACGCTAGAAAAGACAATTTCTTCAAGGAGCATTTTTTTCTTTAATGCTAAAGTCGCCACTGCTCCGATAATATCTCTTGTGAATTCAGGCATTTTTTGCATCGGCAAAATAATTTTTTCTTTTTTATAAGTTAATTCCAGCTTATCTGCTAAATTATGAACTGTTAAAAAATTATTTTTTTCAATTCCATAAGTGACAGAATTCATTTTAGATAATAGATTGTGCAAATGAGGTGAAATTTTTTCAGGATTATAAATTATCAAGCCCGAATTATTCTGCGTGATTTTAATTAATTCATCAGTTAAAGAAGAATTTCGATTTTCCTGATTTAATATAATGAGATAATCAGGTTTGATAAATGAAGACCAGTATTTAGCAGTCGACTCCAAAGAAGAATTGGCAGTTAAAATTAAAATATGAGGGTGGATTTTCCAAAAATAAGATAACCAATTGCTTTAATTAATAACCTTGACCATTCTAAAAAACTTCTTTGTTTATCTTTATAACCCAAAATCGCTAAAGGTAAACAAAGATCCCAATTAATATTTTTTATATTTCTCCGTACTTTAAATTTTTCACTCAATACAGAATAAGTAAGCTCACTTGCTAATCTGGTACCGAACCATCCTGATACCACAATAATTTCAATTTTATGTTTTTTTAGCGCTAATTGTGAAAGAAATTTCAAAATTTGCTGTAAAAATTTGCGAAAAATTTGCATTTGTTTTAATAAAAAATGTATTCCGTAATAACGGAATAACTTAATTTGATTACAAAATGATCAACTATTAACTCTTGATATTCGAAATTTAAACTTTTGCACTATTTTATTTCTTCAATTTTTGCACCTAACCCACTATATTTAGCAACCAAATCCGGATAACGCCTGCTCAATGCTTCACTGCGGTCTTCCAAAATCGTCTCACCTTCAGCTGCTAAAGCTGCCAAAAATAATGCCATACTAGCCTGAATTATATTTGGAGCAAATAACCGGGCACCTTTATAATTTGTCGGACCAAAAGTAATCAGTCTAAAAGGATCGGCCATGATAACTTTGGCCTTCAACTTCACCAATTCTTCGATCCAAAACATCCCATATTCCTGAAAAGAATTATTTAATATTAAACTACCCTTGGCCTTTAATGCTGTAACAATAATAATTTGAATCAAATCCTGCGGTAATCCCGGCCAAGGTAAGGCAAAAATCTCCAAAATATCACCCCGTGTTGTCAATTGACATTCCAATTCCTGATTAGCTGGAACAAAGATATCAGTGTTATTAATAGTTTGTGTCCTGATACCAATTTTCTCAAATACCTGCAAAATCATCTGCATTTGATCAGGAATCGCATTTTTAATCGTAATTTCACCTTTGGTAAGTGCTGCTGCTGCAATATATGCAGCAATATCCAGATGATCAGGAATAACTTTCCAGGTAACGCCATGCAATTTTTCCACTCCTTGAACAATTACCCGATTAGTACCAATTCCTTCAATTTGTGCACCCATCGCCACCAGCATATTACAAAGATCCTGAGTATGTGGCTCAGCAGCGGCATTATAAATTTCAGTCGTACCAGGAGTAAGTGAGGCCAGCATAATTAAATTTTCAGTACCAGTAACGCTGGGAAACCAGGACCAAATCTTCTTTCCTTGCAGTTTCTTTGCTTCCAGATAGTAACCTTTTTCCCTTTTATAAGTGGCACCGAGTTGGACCATATTTTCGATAAATGCATCCAAGGGTCTAGTACCAAGCTTACAACCGCCAGGAATAGGCATATAGGCTTTACCAAAACGATGTAAGAGAGGTGCCATGAACATGACACTTGCTTTGGCTTTTTGAGAAAGTTCCGGGTCGATTTCAAAAGTATTGAGATTTTGTGCAATAATTTCTATAGAAGTTCCATTTTCATGATAAATTACTTCTCCACCCAATTGTTTAACAATTTTTAACATCAATCTGACATCTGTACTCATTGGCACATTATGGATGATCACCGGTTCATCGGTTAATAATGCAGCTGGTATTAATTTTAAAATTGAATTTTTATTGGGCACAGGTGCTACTATTCCTTTTAATGGTATTCCACCAATGATTTTAAATGCAGACATAAAATATTATTAATGAATAGAATTAATTACTAAATAACGAATAAATATAAATTTTATTACTATTTTTCATAGACAGGTACTCCCAGATAATCCTTGATTTCATTAAATGTATCCAGCCAGACAAATCTGGCATTCATTGTCGAAAGAAAGCCTACCTGTGGCTCTTCCAGTTTGATTAATAAAATAAATTTTCGTTCCGGAGAAGCATCAAATCCAACATAAGTAGCATTTATTTCACTTGAATATCCGGGACGGTCTTTATATGGCACCAAAGCAGTTCCAGACTTCATGGCAATATAATATTTACTCATACTTTTATAACGTGGTTCTACCAGACTTTTTCGATAAACTTCGTGCATAATATCAATCATTTTTTGTGATGTCTCAGGAGTAATCACTTCCGCTACCTTTCTAGGATTAAATTTCGTGGTTTCTTCTCCTTTACTGGTGATTTGAGAAACTACATATGGCTGCATTCTTTGTCCATCATTAGCAACTGCAGCTACACCTACAATTGCTTGCAGTGGTGTAATCTGATAACCATGACCATAAGAATAAACTGCCTGGTCAGCATAATTCCATTGATCAGAAGGGATCAAAGTACCGGTAGACTCACCAGCAATATCAATTCCAGTAAGCTTACCAGCTCCAAAACGATCAAGATATGTATAAAATTCCTGATAAGTCATAGTCATTGCAATATGCCGGAAAGCAATATTATCTGAATTGACCAAACCATCAATGATATTAATGGACTTTAAATACGGCTTTTTATCCCAGGTACAAATACAATCCACTTTGGGATTACTTTCAAAATTTTTACAATTATCACCGGGATCAGGATTGGGATTGATGACTTCACAACCCTGATGACCTGAAGGAAGAATGACTGTTTGGGGCTGGACTTTACCAAGATCAAGTGCAGCCGAAAGCGTAAAAACCTTCGCTACTGAACCGATCTCATAAGGTACTGTAATTGCTAAATTACTAAAAACATCGCCATTTTTTTCCGCAGCATAATTATTGGGATCATAATCAGGTACATTGGCAATAGCCATAATTTCTCCAGTTTTCGGATTCATTAATATGGCAGAACCTGATTTAGCTTGAAATCTTTCCACACCTTCCTGGAGTTTGGCAGCAATTTTTTCCTGTAAAATCTTATCAATTGTAGTATATAAAGTGACACCTTCTTTTGCTTGTAATTGAGTTTGACTATTTAATGTAATTGGGTTTCCAAAGCTATCATATTCACCAGTTTCAAACCCTTCAAAAGGTTTGAGACTTCCATCCCAGTATTGCTCAAGTCCACCTATTCCCTTTGGTTCTGACTTCTGGTTCAACCCCAAAAATCCTACTACATGACTAGCAAGATTGTTTTCAGGATAATTACGTTTATTTACATATTGCAATTGAAAACCTTGTAAATAATTTTCAGAATTTTTATCTTTTTTTAAATTTAATAAAGTATTACGTTGCTCTACAGAAATTTTATCACCGATTTTGATCCATTGGCTGATTCCGGATAATTGCTCAGAAAGTTTGGCAGAATCCACACCAATTGCAGTAGAAACTTTAGTCAAAAATTCTTCTCTTGTTTGAGTACCATTATCTTCTGCTGATTGAAGTTCTTGTAACCAAACAAAAACATCAAATCTAGGCTCACTATATGCCAAAGTAGAGCCATCTTTAGCTTTGATACTGCCTCTTACCGAAGGAATTTTAATTTCGCGATAACGCTCATTGGCAATAGCAATAAACTGTTCTTTATTAAAAACCTGCCAATTGATCTGAGTTAAAAAGGCCAGAATAAAAAAGAATGCAAAAGTAATTGAAATAAACGTGATCTTTTTTTGATGAAATTTTTTATATGAAACCATATGACTATTCCAAATTTACTCGAATGAATATAGTATTTTTACTTCAAAAATCAAAGGCAAAATTAGAAAAAAAACAACGCGTTTTTACCATTAACCCTTATTTCATGGCATTGACTTGCATCAGTTCCGGATCAATATATTCTACACTTACCTGGGACATTTTCAAGCTACTTACTGTTTCCTGAATTAGATTCGAAGATTGTAATTGCATTATTTGTGCTCTTTTAATTTCATTTTCAATTTTTAATTCAGACTGTTGTAGCCTTAAGGCACTTACTTTTTCTCCTTGTGTACCAACTGTTGTCAGTACATATAGCTGAAAAACAATAAAAATTATCAATATTGTAAATAAAACTTTTAAAAGAATATTTCCCTGAAAAATATTAAAGATTTGTAATTTTGATTTTATTAGATTTATCATATTTTTTTTATAGCTCTAAGTTTGGCGCTGCGAGAGCGATTATTTTCACTAATCTCAGCGTTACTTGGTTTAATTAAACTAGCAAGTTTCGCCCCTTGATTGGTACGTAATTTTTTTGTAAAAAATTGTTTTACAATCCGATCTTCACCGGAATGAAAACTGATTACAGCTAGTTTTCCGCCAGAGCCAAGGTTTCGAAACGCAAGGGGCAGAAACGTGCGTAGCGAACCTAATTCATCATTCACTGCGATACGTAGCGCTTGGAAAGCCTTGGCTTCTGGGTGCTTGTTTGCTCCTTTTCGAAAATAAAAAGGAACAACTTGCTTGATAATTTCGCTTAAATCATTGGTGGTTTTAAAGGGCTTTGTTTTTCTAACTGCAATAATTTTTCTAGCTAATTGTTTACTAAAAGAAAAATCTCCCAAACTTGAAAATAAAGTTGTTAATTCTTTTTCATAAAGAGCATTTAGTAAATCTGCAGCTGTAATCTGTAAGTTTTTATCCAACCGCATATCCAAAACCTGATCATTCAAAAAACTCAATCCAAAATCTTCAGCTTCTAATTGATCACTGGAAAATCCTAAATCAGCATAAATTGCATTCACATTAGAAATTTCCAGTTCTTTTAAAATCTTCTGAATAAACTTGAAATTCGACTGCACTAAATCAATTCGTAATTTCTTTATTTTAAGTTGCCAATGTTGTTCTGTAATTTGAGTGAATTTTACTTTTAGCTTTGCTTCCATTTCAGTTCGAAAACGATTGATTGCTATCTGATCAAAATCAATTGCTATCAAGGTACCCTGATTATGCATTTCATTGAGTAATTTCAGAGCATGACCACCACCGCCCAAAGTTGCATCTACTACAAGATCTCCTGGCTGAATTTCCAGAAGTGTAATAATTTCTTGTAAAAGAACTGGTTTGTGTTTACTTTTCATTTGTTTTTAGCAATTTTTCTGCAATATCTGCAGCATTTTGTTGTAAATAAGCCAATTTTTTCTTCCAGGATTCCTGACTCCAGATTTCTACCCATTCACTTATTCCGAGAAATGTCGCTTCAGTTTTTATTTGAGCATAAATACGCAAACTTTCCGGCAAAACAAATCGTCCCTGTTTATCCAAATCAATATCCTCTGCCCCTCCGATAATAAAGCGATAAGTATCTCGGACCGAAAGATTCAAAATTGGTTCAATTGTAATGAGCTTAATTAATTTTTCCCATCTCATTTCATCCAATAAAATCAAACAGCCTTCATAACCTCGAGAAATTACATACTTGCCTTTCAACTCTTTTCTAATTTCTGCTGGTAATGCCAAACGGTTTTTATCTGTTAATTTGACATTAAATTCTCCTTTTAACATAGGTGGTGTCATCTGGTGAAATTATGTAGTTTTTGGGGCAGTCCTCAGCACTTTGGCTCCAGGACGGGGTGATTTTTTGAGTAAAAGTAGTTAATAGTACAATTTTATTTTAGATTCACCATCTTTCACCACCTAACACCACTATAAAGAAAAAGACGCAACAATGCAAGCCTCTGGAGAGGAAAATCAACAAAAAGAGATAGAGCGAGAACGCTTTATTAATTTGGCTTAAGGAGAATTGTAGATGTGGATAAAATTATTATTTTATTTTATTTTGTTTTATTTAAAGATCATAAAATGTGTTTTATTGAAGAATATTTTCAAAATTTGTCGTAATGCCTCTGAATCTCAATGCTTAAGCATTTAGCAAAATTCAAAACATTTGTATGAGTTTCTAATTTTTATGAAAAATCTGATTTGTCAGCTGTTCAATTTTTAAAACGAACGCTTTAACAACGAAAGATGCTGCAGTTGTACCCAACAACGTCATTACTTCATTACCTACTAAATTTTTACATGGATCCGATTGTAAACATTGCGGTGTATACAACAATAATACCTGTTGGGTTTGAGGTATGATAAAAACTGCAGCTAACGTTAGTCCTGTAGCTAAAGCTATTACTGTGCTTAAAATTCCCCCATTTTTTAAAGATATAGATTCAACATCCATATTATCTGTCTCTGGTGCTAGTGCCATTGTTTTATTGATCAAAATTACCTTAACGAATAAAGGTATACCTATTTACGAAAAATATATAATTTTACAAAATAGGGAGCCATTCCTGCCTCCCTATTTGATATTAACTTTACCTTTTTAAAACATCACTGGCTCAATTAATTTTACCAAATCCTTACTCTGCATAACAATCGAATCTGTAAGACTACCACGATTGAAAGCCACCCGTGGTTCTTTTTCGATATCTTTGGAAAAATAGGTCTTTAAACCTAAAAGATTGCCAAATGGTGGTACACTGCCTACTACCAAACCAAACTTTGCTTTAATTACTTCCGGTTTTTCAAATTCAAATTTTTCACCTTCCAGTTCAGCAATCTTTTTCAGATCTACTCTTTGATTCGCTGGGACATTGACCATGATATTTTTACCGGTAGTTTTTCCTTTGAGAATCATCGCTTTCACTCCTTCGGAAAGTTTTGAATTTCTTACTCGTGCTGAATCTTCGCTAGTCGGAGTCGCCTCGTGATGCAATTCCTGAAATTCCATCCCACTCGCCTGAAGTCGCTTCACGATTTCTTCACCAATGCTGTTACCCAAAAATACCTTGGCTGCCAAAGGAACTGACGCAACTCGTTTAGTATCTGACGGAAATGTAGTCGCCTCACGCACGTTTTCAAGCTGTAAAAGCTGCATGGTAAAGCGTTCCATTCCCATACCAAAGCCACCATGCTTCGGCATACCGTATTTAAAAATCATCAGATAATCAGTGAAATTTGCCGGATTCAAACCTTTACGTTTCAAAGACTCTACTAGCTCATCATGATCATTGATTCTTTGACCGCCGGATGTAATTTCTGCTTCACCAGCTAAAAGATCGAAATAATCAGCAACTTCCGGATTTTTTTCATTTGGCTTGGCATAGAAAGCAACTTTTTGGGTCGGAAAATGTGGAATGAATATAAAGTCTGTACCAAATTTTTCCCGGGCATATTGACAAAGCTCTTTTTCGGCTGCTGGAGATAAATCGATTTCCTTTCGTTCATCCAAACCAGTTCGTTCAAAATAAATTTGCTGGGCATCGTGAAAAGGTATTCTTGGAAAAGCTACATCTTCTGGGGCATTGAGAATTTTACCATCCAACAGTGCTACTTCTTTGGCACATTCAGTTTTGACAGTCTTAACCATATATTTGACAACTTTCTCCAGCATATCCATCACTTCTTCAAAACTGTTAATAAAAGCCATTTCAAATTCAAATTGCGTGGCTTCGGTAATGTGTCTTCGGGTATTGGATTTTTCAGCGCGAAAACATTTCATCAAAGCAAAAACTCTTTCATATGCTCCGACCATAATTTGTTTATATAATTGAGCACTTTGCGAAAGCATGGCTTCATTATCAAAATATTTCACTTTAAATAATTCAGAACCACCCTCTGACGAGGCACCAATAATATTGGGTCCAAAAAATTCGACAAAATCTTCTTTGGTCAAGATTTCCCGGTAAGCTTTTACCAAGGTTGCCTGTATTTTGAACACTGCCTGAATTCTTCTGTTTCGTAAACTCAACGGACGATAATCCAGAATTGTTTCCAAATTAGCATGAATTTCATTTTTATTCACTTCAATCGGCCAAAGTTCGTGCACAGGGTTGGTGATTTTCAATTGGACATTAGTAATCTCTACACCCAACTCAGCCTGTTTCGCCTCTTTGACGATACCGCTCGCTTCGATCACAGAACCCGGCTGTAAATCTTTCACCAGATTAATCTGTTCTTTCGTTTCCAAAACTAATTGAGCGATGCCACCCCGATCTCGCAATAACAAAAAGGCGATCTTACCTAAAATTCTAACATTGTGCAGCCAGCCAGCCATAAAAACAGTTTCGCCGATATGGCCTGGTAATGTATTGGAAATGGTACGTTGCATAGTTTAATTTTAAAAGATAAGAGATAAGAGATATTAGTTAAGAGTTAAGAGTTATGAGCTATGAGTTATGAGTTAATAGTTAAGAGTTATGAGTTAATAGCTAAAAGGCAAAAGTTATTAGGTAAGAATTTAAAATTTAAGAATCTAGGAATCTAAAGAATTATGAGAATAGAAAATTGAAAATTGCAAATTTCTAATTGTTATTCATAATTTATAATTCATAATGGCGTTGTTGCATAAATAAATTACGTAAGTATATTTTACCCCTTTCCCCAATTTTCAAATTGTAGCCTGTCCTATTTCATATTTTGG
>Ga0194063_10001814_pt1 | contig 13602 bp, 4 predicted proteins | sample SepL3720m_MetaG_FD_155459 | JGI IMG/M metagenome (GOLD analysis project Ga0194063, IMG submission 155459) | Anoxic zone freshwater microbial communities from boreal shield lake in IISD Experimental Lakes Area, Ontario, Canada - Sep2016-L373-20m | ecosystem: Environmental > Aquatic > Freshwater >... | reverse complement strand
GTCCCCGCCCCCGTTCCTGCGACCCGCCTGCCGGGTTTGAAGGTCGAGCCGGGCCGCGATACCCTGGACGTATCCGGCAAAGGATTTCGTTTCAGTTTCGATCGGCGCAAGGGCGCTCTGTCCAGGTGGGATGTCCAGGGACATGAGTGCCTGGAGCAAGGGCCGGAGTTGAACGTCTGGCGCGCCCCCATCGACAACGACGGTGTGCACCGTTGCCGGATGCGCCGCGAGGAGTGGTACGCGGCACGCCTCCACGAACTCTTCTTCCGCCCGCGGATGATGGAGGTCGAGCGCCTTGGCCAGGACGCCGTCATCGTCACTGTGGAAGGCCAGATGCTTCCTCAGAGTTATACGGTCGCTTATGACTGTCAGTACGTCTACACCGTCCTGGGTGACGGCCGGCTGTTCATCGATTTCCAGGCACAGCCCTATGGCGACTGGCCGGAGGTGCTCGGGCGGCTGGGCGTGAAACTGATCCTGCCCCGCCGCCTTGACCAGGTGGAATGGTTCGGCCTTGGCCCCGGCGAGTGCTACCCGGACAGCCGCGGTGCGGCGCGGGTCGGCCACTACCAGGCCACGGTCGATCAACTCCACACCCCCTACATCCGTCCCCAGTCCAACGGATCCCGGATGGGGACGCGGCGGCTCGCCCTGCGCGACAAGCAGGGGGCCGGCCTGGTGTTCCTGTCGCGGGAGGACTTCGCCTTCGGGGCCAGCCGTTATTCCGCCCTCGACCTGGCCCGGGCGGCCCATGCCCCGGAGTTGCGCGATTCCGATCGCATTCATCTGGACCTCGACCACACGCTCCGTGGGTTGGGCGGCGCCAGTTGCGGCCCGGAGCCCGAGGCCCATTACGAGTGCCGGCCGCTGCCCTTCGGGATGCGTTTCCAGGTCCGCCCGCTGACCGGTCCCCTTATGGAAGAGCCGGAGCTTTGGCTTGATGCGCCGGAGAGCTTTGCATCCTACCATCGGAAACGGTCGCCGAAACCACTCGCCGCCACGAGCAATTTGAAAAATGCCCGACCGACACACGAGAATTTTGCCAGCTAATGCGCAAACCAAAGCTGAAATGAAAATGGGAACGGTGGATTTTATGAAAAATGATATGTTAACGAAGCATCTGGCCGTTCCTTCGCCGGAACAAGCGGCATGGCAGGATCTTGAAGTGGGGATGTTTATCCATTTCGGGCCCAGCACGTGGCGCGACATTGAGTGGGACGATCTCTCCGTCCCTCTGGACATGATCAATCCCACCCAATTGAATACCGATCAATGGGTGGAAGTCGCCGAATCCATGGGGGCGCGGTATCTCGTGTTTACCGCGAAGCACGTGGGAGGTTTCTGCTGGTGGCAGACGGATACGACCGATTACAGCGTCAAGGATACGCCTTGGCGTGGCGGCAAGGGGGATGTCATGCGGGATTTGTCCGAATCCTGCCGCCGACGGGGGATGAAACTGGGGGTCTACCTATCGCCCCAGGATAAGAAGCACGGCATTGGCGTCGGAGGGAAAGCCAGGAATGAAGCCGATCAGAGGGCGTATGCGGAGTTGTACCGCGAGCAGTTGACCGAGCTTCTGTCGCGTTATGGGGAACTCGTAGAGGTCTGGTTTGACGGCGGTCTGATGGTGGACGTGGGGGACATACTTAAAAAGCACGCTCCGCGGGCCATGGTGCTTAATAGCGAGTCCGCCACCATTCGCTGGTGTGGCAATGAAAACGGCACGTCGCCGTATCCTTCCTGGAACGCTGTATCCGGCGAGAATGCCATGCGGGAAGGTCTGGCTCCGTCTAACGGTGACCCGCACTGCGACTGCTGGATGCCCGTCGAGGTTGATACTGTGAGTGCTGTCCCTCACGCCTGGTTCTGGAACGCGTTGCCGAATCGAGGTTTGAAGTCGGTTGCGGAGCTCATGGATACCTACTATCAGTCCGTGGGACATGGAGCCGTCCTCCTGCTGAACCAGACTCCGGACACCACCGGATTGATCCCCGGGCCGGACGCGAAGCGTGCCGCGGAGTTCGGGGCAGAGATCCATAGCCGATTCGGGAAAAGTGTGGCCGAGCGGCAGGGGAAAGGAAATCTGGTCGAACTCGATCTGGGGACGGAAAGCCAGATCGATCATGTGATCATCATGGAGGATATTCTCAGCGGAGAGCGGGTTCGGAACTACGTCGTTGAAGGCGAAGTGGATGGTAGCTGGATCCAACTTTGCCAGGGATCAGCCATCGGACATAAGAAAATCGATTTCTTTGCGCCGGTCGAAATCCGGAAGCTCCGGCTGCGCTCACTCCTGGCGGTCGGCGAACCTATCATCCGCAAGCTGGCGGCCTATAGCACCGGCGTGACCGTGGTACGAAAGAAGGACCTGCGTAAATGCAAATATCAGAAAATCGGCGGATGGACGGCACAGGATTTCGAAATAAGAACGGCGACTGTTGAGGTTGATCTGGTGCCTTGTTGCGACACCGTGACCCCATACGAGATCAGATTTCAGCCGCAGCCAGCAGGAACTGAGATCAAGATCCGAGACGTCTCGTTTCGTTTGGAGGGAACCGAGCCTCGGCATTACATCCAACCCACAGGCGACGCCCAAGTTTACGATCTGAACCTGACTGGTCTGGGGCTGAAGATGGAACTGCTCGCTACTTTGGAGGGCACTGGCGCCACGCTGCCGTCCGGGAATATCCTGATGCGGTGGAAGCCGGAAATTGAGGGCACGGTTCGTTTACCGCAGCGCTGGCAGGTTTTCTCGTACTTTGAAAAAGGCGAGACTCCTCGCGGCGAAGACATGTTGCGCTCTATTCCGGAATTTCTGGAGGCTGGAGCACGCCGAATCAACCCGGTCGGGGTGACTGCAAAGGACGGCTGTTTCGATTTTGCGGAAATCTGGGGCGGGGTGGTCGATCGGCGGGAAGCTTACCTCTACATTCCACTCACGGTCGAGCAGGATGGACTCCAATGGTTCGGATTTGGCGCCGACTGGAACTTCGAGGCTTGGATTGACGGCAACGCGCTCTGCGACACACTCGTCCCGGGAAACGGCGAGTCGGACATTTCCATGGTCGATCATGTGGCTTCCGCGGAATTAAAAATGGGCGAGCATCTGCTGGTGGTGCGTTTCATCAGCGGTAGCGGCTCTTCCCGCATCGCCATTGGCGGCGCGCAGGACATCCGGGAGATGAGGTGATCGGAAAGGAAATTATGAACAAACTCGACCTCTGCAAAAAACTGGCAGGCATCGACCTGCCCAAATGTCACGTTGTCTTTCATTCTGCCGACAAGGAACTCGACCTGCTCATGGCCAGGGCCGAGAGCATGGCTGCTCAGAATATCAGACAATTCACCCCCTCCATGCCTGCGCTCATTGAAGGGGGTGGGTACTCAGGCGTTTACACCGAGACCCAGCCGATGGGTGGCGAGATGTATGCCAAACGAAATCCGCGCGCGGCCCTCAACAACCAGCTCTTCTTCCTGCTCTGCCAGCGGGAGGATGGGCGTTTGCCGGGCTGCGTGATTTCGCTTGCTACTCCGGGGATCTCCGACCAATGGAAAAAGGGACATCCTGCTTACAAGTATTGCTCGGGCGATTGGGAATCTTTGGGGCTGCTGGCCGATTTCGGCCAGCTGCAAGGCAACGCACTCCCCTATCCGGCTTTTAAGATGTATTATTTGGCAGGGAAGCCGGAGGGCTACTTGCAGATGCTGGGCGAGTGCCTCGAAGACTACGACGCTTATCTTTGGCGAACCCGCAATCCGGAGGGTGAGGGAGTTCTTCAATCCTGGTGTATCTGGGATACGGGCGAGGATTTCTGCCACCGCTTCGACGGCTCGCCCAACCGCTGGCCGCATGATTACCCGCCTGTGGGCGCACAGACCCCGAAGCAATCCGACCCAAGTGATCGCGAAAGCTATTATCGGTGCAGCTCGAAGCGGGAGCTCGCCGGAATTCCCCGGGTCCCCCTGCGCTCGATGGACATGATGGCCTACTCGTACGCAAACCGGATGACCCGTGCGTTCATCTCCGAGGAGCTGGGCGACGGAAAATTCGATTTCTGGCGCGAGCAGGCGGAGGAGGTTCGCCGCGCTCTTAAACAAAACCTCTGGCGACCAGAGAAAGGGGCTGCCTACGACAAGGATCGCAGTAATCAATGGATGGAAACCCTCATTCACAACAACCTGCGATGTATGTGGTACGGGGTTTTTGATCAGGGCATGGCCGATGAGTTTGTTCGCCGGCATCTGCTGAATCCGGAGGAGTTCTTTACTCCTGTGCCCCTCCCGTCCATCGCGGCAAATGATCCCGTGTTTTTCAATGCGCCCGATAACAACTGGAGCGGGCCGTCCCAGGGATTGACCTGGCAGAGGGCGATTGGTGCCTTGGAGAACTATGGCCATTATGCGGAGCTCACGATCCTCGGGCGGATCTATTTGAAAATGCTCAAAGCGGCGGGCGCGATGCCCCAGCAGTTCGATCCGTTCAAGCCAGAAAATGCGGCCAAGGAAAATAAAGGCCGCGATGGCTACGGACCCACCATCCTCGGGTTCATGGAATATGTCTCAAGATTCTTCGGTGTCTATCTCGAGCGGGATCAAGTTTATTGGTCGGGCCTCGCCGACAGCGGGCCGGTGGAATATCAGCAGCAATTCGGCAATAGCGTGTTTGAGCTTCGGCATGACGGCCACAAATTCACCGGAAGCATCAACGGGGAAGAAAAATTCCGATGCACGGCGGGAGTTCGGGTTCGTACCGACCTGGAGGGCCGAGTGCTCGAGATCATCGGGATCGATACCGAAACGAGGGCAATTTCCATCGAGGCTGCCGGCATCGTCCGCCAGCTCGTTGTCGCGCCCAACGAAGTCCATGGCCTCTCCGACGTCGAACCGAATCTTTTGCGTGCCGTGCCATATTACACGCCGCTTCCTTTCACGGGGAAGTACCCGGCTCCCGATGTGACCACCGATTATTTATTGCGATGGAACATCTCGCCGGTGCTGCCCGGCGAAAGTATTGCCGAAATCCCTCGTCCGATTGAGGGCGAATGCCCGACCGTCGAGCGGACGTTTCCCCGCGACTTCATTAATATGCATTCGGAGTGGCAAGAGAATGCCGGGCACGCCGCATTCTTCGGCTCTGTCGATGCCGATGAAGCGATGGATGTCGAGATCCGCCTTGGGTATGATGGGCCGATTCGCATGTGGATTGGAGAACAAGAAATCCATTGCGTCCTCGAAGGCTGCTACCATGCCCTGCCTGACGAAAATCGCATTCCGGTAAAGCTAGAAGCCGGCAGATCGCCGGTGACTGTTGTGATGGGATTGAATAGAGGCAAAGCCTCCGGATTCTTTTTACGAATCGCACGCCCCCATGCCGAGCCCGCGCCGGTTATGCCGAAACCGTGGAGGTTGTCATAAACCACGCGCATCAATTTTTAATATGAAAAGACAATGAACACATCCGCTGAAAATAACCCGCCACGAAACCATGAGCAAAGTATGGGCATCTGGATTAACGAACCGATGCTGCGCGATCCGGCTTCGGTTGAGAGGGCCGTTTATAAACTGGCCGACTCCGGCTTTGGAATGGTCCGGCTCTTTTTAAGGAACAGTAATTTTACTCATCGGTCGCCGGAGTTTGTGGCCACGGTTGCGAGCGCCGTCCAAAAGGCGCACGAGCGGGGGATTCTGGCGGTCCTCGATTGCGAACCGCATCTGATTGTGGGGAGCGATATGGGACGTCAGTATCCCGATGACATGGGCTGCAAGCTTGTCCGGGCTGTCGCCCAGGTCTCCGATGGGCATTGGCTCATGCGTGTGGATACTCCTTCCGGGTTGGATGGCGTGCCAATCTACGATGGCATTGAGGCGGCGTTTCTGCGCCTGGACGGTTCGATCAGCAAGGTTGATCTCGAATTCCAGGTCCGCCGGGAGGTATCCTGGTACAAAAACGGAGGGATCCACCGGGAAGAAAACTACGCCGAGAAAGTTCCGGTCTCACATCGCAACACAGTCGAACTCCGGGGCGAACTGCTTGGAATCTCGGAGGGCGAGATCATTGTTTATCTCCGTTTTTCCTCACGAACATTGCCTGACTTCTGGTCAGAAGGATTCGCGCGTTACTTTAATGATCTGCTTGAGTGTTATCGGGGGATTCCTCTTGATGGGGTGGGCTGGGACGAACCGGCATTTCATGGCGACTGGAAAAGCTATTGCTATGGCAGCGGGTTCGCCGACGCATTTGAACGTCTCAACGGCTACAACCTCTCGGACAAGTTGTATCTGCTCGACGAGCCTGGCATGTCCGGCGAAGCGGTCAAAGTTCGTCTCGACTACTACCGGACACTCAGCGAGGGCATCGCGCGGGCGCAGGCCCAGCTCAATGCCAAAGCGCACGAGCTCTTCGGGCCAAACCTGATTTTTGGAACTCACCACACTTGGCAGGGCGAAGGCGGAATCAACGACTATCGAGCGGGTGCGGTTGATTACTTCCGGCTCAACGACAGCATGGATGCGGGCTATACCGACTGTTCTTGGTGGGATCAAGCTTCGGTTGCCTATGCCTATACCCTCGCCTCATCGCTGGGAAGGCTTACCCCCTCGGGCGAAGCTGAGGTGAATACATGGGGATTCAAGTGTACGGTTTCGAATGTCCGCCGCAACGTGAACCTGATGTCGCTCATGAACATCAACTGGTTCAATATCTGGTTCGGTTCCGACGGCGATACCTGCCAGCAGGACGGGCATTACACATGGCCCCACAGCGTCAAGGCCATGCAGGCACACCAAAAGCTTCAACGCGTGATCGGTGGCAGGAAGCCTGTGGTGGAAGTGGCGGTCTGGCATGGATGGGAAGGAGTCTGTGCATGGAACACTGCCGGTCTGGCCAATGCGCAAAAGGCGTTCTGTCTCAACACCAGCCAACTTTTTATCGAGCGCTCTATCGCGGCGGATTTTGTGGACAGCAGGCTTTTGGAGAGTAGCCGAATTGTGGGAAAGGAAATCGTCAATGAGCTGGGCTCCTACAAAATCCTGATTGTGCCTTATGCGGTGGTTCTGCCACGCAAGGCCTTTGAAACTTGTGCCTCGTTTGCAAAGGCTGGCGGGAGGTTGGTTTTTGTCGGCACCCCGGTGGCGGCTGACGAAAATGGGAAGTCCCTGACCAAGGACTTCGCCGAACTTCTGGAAATGCCGGAGATGACTGCTGAACACTACATGCGAGGCCTTTTTTGTGAGCTGCCGGAATTCCGTCCGCAGCGCTTAGAAGTCTGCCGCCCGCTCTCGAGTGAGCTGCCCAACAAGCTGGTTTCCATCGAGGGCGAGATTCACGGGGCCTTGGCCGGACAAACCGTCTTTCTCACGGACCTTGATCCCAAGCAGCGGCTGGTTGATCAGATCGAGGATGCCATGGAGAAACCGGTCAAAGCGTATGGGGACAATATCCTCTGGAGGCTGTATCGCGATGAATCGGGGGATTCCCTGGTGGTGGTTTCGGCGGACGACCGCCCGCTCAGCGGCATCATCACATGGGCTTCGACCACCCTGGAAATCTCGGGCGGATTCGCTGGAGTCTTCACGAGCGACCCATCGGGCGTGCCAGCGATGCAGGGCGATATTCTATGGAAATAGTACGCTGCGAACCCACGTCATTTTTGTCTCCCTGATTTTTCTTATGCTGAACACCTTACACTCCGGACCGGATTTTTCAACCTTCGATCAACAAGCCCAGAGGTGAGATGGCCTCTGCGTTGTCTTCCTCGGGGGGAGCCTATCATCAATCTTCAAGACGAGTTCAACGGCTTCACCTGATCCGCGCCAGCTCACTGCGGCGGGGAGACGAAATGGGTTGAAATTACCAGCCTGGCGGGCGAGCGCTACCGCATCCGCCAAGGCATGCGCGGCCCGATCTGGACGGGCGGCCTTGAGAGCCTGGCTTGATCTTTTTGCCGATGGCTGCGTTGCTCGCTTCTTACAGCCTGCATCGAGGCTGCCCGGCGCTCGCGCCTTGCCCTCGCCAAAAATCTCCTGCGCCATTCTCTGTAAACTTTATTCCTGAACAGCGCCTTACTGTGGCGCGATGAGCGCGTAGTGGCTGGATCGCGCCGAGCTGTTGAGAGTGCCGTTCCAGCCCACGCGGCAAGCGCCATGCGCGTCGCCGAGCGCTCCTGCCGCAATGATCAGATCCATGTAGAACGAGTCCCCCTCCTTCCGCTGGGCTCCGAGCGCGGCCAGATCACAGCGCAGGGTAAAATCGTATCCGCCCTTGTCGATCTTCACCTTGAACACGGTTGACTTCACGGGCTTGCGCGCCTTATCCAGCACAGTCACTCCATTCATGCGAGGCAGCAGGAACAGCTGAGTGCTATGCAACTCTCGCGCCGATTTTATGAAGAGCTCGATGACGGAGGCCGTCCACGGCGCTCTCTCGTTAATCTTGACCGCGGTGTCGATCACGCGGCCGGTGAGCTCCAGCGTCGAGCCCTTTACCACCAGCCAAGACTTGAGCAGCTTGTTCGCGATGAACTCCACGTCCACAGCGACCTTCCTGTCTGCCGACGGCCTTACTACGAGCGGCGGATGAAATGCATAGTCGCGGCTCAGTACCTGCGGATCCTTCGAGACCGCACGCAGCGTCAGTTGGTCTGTGGCCGCAGGTATCAGCACCACCCGCTTAGTGACCGTTTGTCCTGCTGGTATTTTCAGCGAAACTGCCCGGCCTTTTGCGGCGGGCACCTCGACATTGGCCTCGAAGTCCAGCGTGCCGTTGAACGCAGTTGATGTTTGATTTTCGGCCGTGATATCAAACCCGATTGGCTCGCCCACAACTTCGGTCAACGGCTTTGCCGGCTCGATCGACACGAAGACCTTGTCGCCCGTGCCCGCATAGGAGCGGCCCGTGTTCCGGATCGTCGGCGCAAACCCGCCGAGCAGGCCGGCCTTTTGGTGCGCCTCGATCAGCTCGTCGCACATCGCCCAGATCTTGTCCAGCGGCAGCGTGGCTGCGGCGTGCGGGTCGGTCATCACTGCATGATAGATGTGCTCGCGCTTGCCGGTGAGCGCTGCGTCCACAGTGAGCTCCTGCACGTTGACGTTCGTGCGGCAGATCGCGGCGAGCTGCGGAGGCAGGTCTCCAATGTGGGTGGGCTGCAAGCCCTGCGCGTCCACCAGCACCGGCAGCTCCACGCAGCAGCGGTCCGGCAGGTTGGTGATGAGGCCCCGGTTGGGCATGTTGCCGTAGATCACACGCGGCGTGTTCGTCTCCATCGAGTGGATGATGAAGCTGCCGTATTCATGCGTCTGCGGGTTCACCTCGATCTCGCCGTCCTCCCCGATGAGCTCGGCCTCTGCCTTCTTCCAAGTCGCCATGCTCGACTCGCACCGGCGCAGGTATTCATCGATTGGGATGTCGAACTTTTCGATCATCGGCTTTCCGTGATGGATGAAGTGCGGGTTGTATTCGCTCTGGTGCTCCGACGACTCCGTCACGAAATAGCCGAGGCGGCGCATCATCTCAAATCGTACCTTGTCTTGTGAAAAGGAGGGATCGTTGAGCAGTTTGAACAGGAACGGATACGCGTCCTGTCCGTGATATTTGTAATCGAGGAAAAACGCCATGTGGTTGATGCCCGCCACGCGATAGGTAATGTCCTTGTAGGCCAGCCCTGCGTAGTTCGCAAGCTGCTGGCTGGTGCCCTGCACGCTGTGGCACAGGCCGACCGTCGGTATGCCCACGGCTTTGTCTGCGGCCATACAGAGGATCGCCATCGGGTTCGAATAGTTGAGGAACGTGCACCCCTGCGCGCCCACCTCGGCGATGTCGCGCGCGATTTCCAGCGTCTTCGGGATCGTGCGGAGTCCGCGGAAAACGCCCCCGACGCCGAGCGTGTCGCCGATGGTCTGGAGCAGGCCGTATTTCCGGGGGATCTCGAAATCGATCACTGTTCCCGGCTTGTAGCCGCCCACCTGGATCGTGCAGATGACGTAGTTGGCGCCAGCGATCGCCTTGCGGCGGTCGAGCGTCGCCTCGATCTTCGCCTTCACTCCGAGCTTACGCACCATGCGTTCCGCCATGACGCGCGCCGTCTCGAGGCGCGCCGGATCGAGGTCCATGAGCGCGATGGTGGAGTCGCTCAGTTCGGGAAATTGCAGGATGTCGGAAATGAGGTTTTTTGCGAAGACGACCGAGCCGGCGCCGATGAGGGTGATTTTAGTCATTTAAAAAATGTGATTGGGTTAATTGAATATTGTTTAAATTTAGGAAAATTAGAAAAATTGGTGCCGTTCCGTTCGGCCCCTTCTGTCTTATAAAATCATTAGCAGCGGTCACGTCCATCATTCTTACGGTTGCAGCTGATACCGACCCCATTTGGAGGGTTGAGTCCCAGAGGTTGTATCTCCATGGAGGGCCATGATTACCTTGCGCGGTATATCCTCGCTGTCCCGGTCGTCGACGTTCACCTCAAAGGCAAACTGTGTGCCGGCCTTGACCCGGAATGGGGTGCCCGGCTCCGGCGTCAGCTTCCCTTCTACCCAGTACCCGGTTGGAGTTGCTCCTCCGACAAACTCGGCATGGGTGGTCGGTTTTGCTCTGGCATACCCGTACCAGAAATCACACGGGGCTACCGTCTTTGCCGCATTAGGAATCACCAGCACCTGCTCCACTCCTTTTTCCAATAAATCGTTCCGTTGGCCCAGCCCGCGCTCGTCGACGAAAAGCTCGATGCAATCGTATTGGAAACACATCCCGTGCTTCTCCTTTGGAGCTGGCATGACGACGTCATCGGTGACCTCGATGCGCAGGAAGATCGAGCCATCTTCCTGCCAAGCCATCCGGGTTGTGTAGGAGAGGTCCTTGGGGCCGCCCCAGTGAGGTGCCCAGGGAAAAGCAACGATCGGCTTTCCTTGCACGACATGATCGACCTCGTTGCAGACGACTGGCTCAACCGATTTCCACCAAGTGCCATCAGCGAGCGCGGCCTTGGCTGGCAATTCTGGGATTTTGTTGATTGTTCCTTCCGAAGCGAACGCATGGCTGAGTTTTCCCAACTGCGAGGTTCCGTCGAACAATTCGAACGCCAGCTCGAACGTGCGGCGGCCGAGCTTCTGACCGTCGAGACGGAAGGTGACCGTCTTGCTTTCGCCGGCTTTCAGCTCGATTTGGTCAGCGACTTCGATCGTGGCTCCCTTCGGTGCCGTTCCCTTCAATGTTGCAGCCAGCGGCTTGTCGAGTGGGTTGAGCAAAGTGAGCTCGCCTTCCAGAATCCCGTTCTCCGGCAATACCGAAGCCGCCTTTACCTTCAGGAACTGGACCTGCTCAAAACCTTTCGGCACGTCGAAGACATAGACCGGTGCCCGCCCGAGTTTGATATTGAGGATATTTCCTGCGGAGACCGTCCAGCTCAACGGATTGCCGAGGAGATCCATTCCTTCAAATTGGCCGGAGCGGTTTACCCGGAACGAGAGCGTCGGGGTTTCATCCGAGGAGAGCGCCGCGATCCTGCGTCCGCCCTCCTGGGTGATGATCGCGCCCGCGACCGAGCTCGAGGAAAGCGGGAGCTTTTCAACCGACCGGCTGGGAATCAGCACAGAAGCCAAAGCGGCGACAGCCGGTCCGACCTCGGTGGGCTGCCCGTCACAAGTATTATCGATCGGGGTATAGTGAGAGGCCCCGTTGAGCATGAAGTATTTTTGGCAGCCTGCGGCCAAATCACTGAGAATGGAATTAACCTGCAAGCAGGCGGCATCATGTTCCAGCAGGACCGCCATGTCCGCTGACATCCACGGAGCCTTGCCGGGAGACTGGTTCATCTTGGTGCCGAATCGACGTAGGAAAACATCCTCCGCCATGGGCCGCCCATCAACGCGCACCACGGGGTGCACGCCGCTCTCGGTATTCCAGATTGGCACGCGTTCGCCGCGGTATTTCAGTAGCTGTTCAATGGTCTTTTCAATTCCGATTTGGGGTCCGCCGTAGTTATGGAGGGAGAGGACATCGAAATCTTTCGCGCCTCCGGCCTTGAAGACGGCCTCGTTCCAATTTAAGTGATCAACGCCGGAGAGGCCGACTACGACCGCTTTCGGGTCCTCCTCCTTGATCGCCTTGTAGGCAACTTTGAGCATTGCAACATATTCTTCAGGCGTCATGAGGTTGCCGCCATTGGGTTCATTTTCAATCTCCCATCCCACCACCATGTCCTTATAGAGGCGGACCATCTGCTTGCAATAGTCTGCGAATATGTTCATGTCCCTGAGCACGAACTTTTTTCCCGGGGCACGTTCCGCCCATGCGGGCATGTCAACGTGCAGGCAAAACATCACCTTGCGTCCGGACTTTTTTTCAAAGTCCATATCCGCTTCAAAAACTTTCGGATCCACTTCGCCGAACCTTTTGTAGGCCTCGTTGCCTCTGATCCAGCGGTCTACTCCGAATCCAAGGAAACGGTTCTCGTAAAAGTTCCCGGTGATATTGAACGCGCAGAGCGGCGAAGAAAGTGGAATCTTATCTGGCGGCGGCAGGGGCACAGTGATTGCAATGCCATATTCCTCCGGGAGTTTCTTGATGGTCTTCCCCGCAATGTCGGCCAGCCACATATCCAGGAAATAGATCCCGCAGAGCGAGGGGGCCAGCTCGACTGTCGCCGTGGCCTCCTTGTCCGGCGAAGCCGCCAGTTCCCGCACCTCATCCACGACGACGCTATTACGCACATCGCGAAGGAGGAAATGCGCGGTGAATGTCCCATTCAGCCCGGCGGAGGCAGGAATCGAGATCTTGGCAGGAATTCTGACCCCACGCTGGAAGTAGCCATAGGTCTCTTTCGGGATGTCCATGGAAATCGAACCAATGGCCTTTTCAGCAGCCAGCGACGTTGCCAGCAAAGCTTTCTGTTCCTCGGCAGTCGTCACAGGATTTCCCGCTTCGTAATGCGAACGCACCTCGTCGGCAGAAAGCACGCGGTCGAAGATCGCCAGCTCATCCACATCAAATCGCCCGTTTCCCGCTCCACCACCTCCGATATGCAGGCCTTTAGTATCCATCTCAAGCATATCTTCCCCCCACGACACCGACATCGGGAGCGGGATATAGGGGCCAGCACATGGCTTCTCGGTTTTCTGAGCTCCATCGATGTAAATTTTGAGCATCTTGCCATCCCAGAGACAGACGAGCTGATGCCAGATTCCAGGATTGAACGGGGAAGCCGTGACTGTTTCCGTACCCGTAGGCGTTACAAACCCGAATCCGACCTGGCCATCGGGAATCGAGGCGTCCTTCTGGTAGGAGATTCCCCATCCTACTTTGCCGCCTCCGATACTGAAAAGCAGGCAAGGCCCATCGTGCGCGCGCACCCAGGCCGCCAAGGTGAAGATCCCGCTTTTCGTGCCGTTAAACTGCGAGCGGACCACGCAGGTGCGAGCAAGCCCGTTCCTCAATGCACTTTTCCCAGGCCAACGTCCTTCCGTCCACTCGGGGAACGTCTGGAAAAGCCCCGAGCGCCAGCCCGTGTTTTCCTCGCGAGACATCCCATAGGGGGAATTGGAGAGGAGCGTCAGGTTGCCTTTCTTATCTCCCGCGATATTTGCGCTGTTCGCGGCAGACAAGCCTTTTCC
>Ga0194063_10001813_pt1 | contig 13608 bp, 12 predicted proteins | sample SepL3720m_MetaG_FD_155459 | JGI IMG/M metagenome (GOLD analysis project Ga0194063, IMG submission 155459) | Anoxic zone freshwater microbial communities from boreal shield lake in IISD Experimental Lakes Area, Ontario, Canada - Sep2016-L373-20m | ecosystem: Environmental > Aquatic > Freshwater... | reverse complement strand
ATTTGGCCCATTCTCGGGGGGCGCGAACCCGGGCTTCCGCCACATATCACAAGAAACCAACAACATGAAAAGGGGACATTCCTATTGTGGCCGGAATGGGGACATTCCTATTGTGCGTTGACATATCAGCCCATTCCGATTGTCGTACGGGAGAGGCTGTGTTAGCATCCCGCGCCATGAAGGCAAAAGATCGGGAAGAAGTACTGGTTGTTGATCGCAGTCTGGTTGAGCGGATCGGCATGTTCCAGGGGTTGACCCTGGACACGGATCGATATCTGGTCGAACTGCTGAATCCGCGCCACTACCGTTTCGTGGCTCGCCACAAAGCCGAGCAGGATGAGTCGCTGAAACAGTTGATCCCCTATTTTTTGATCTGTCATGAATCGCGCATCTGGTGTTATGTCAGGGGAAAGAAATCAGGGGAAGACCGGCTTGTCTCCAAGGCGTCCATCGGCATTGGCGGGCATATCAACAATCTGGACGAAAATTTATTTGAGGACGTTTACAGCCGCGCGGCGATCCGGGAACTCGAGGAGGAAGTCAGTCTTCCGAAAGGATATACCCATAAGATTGTGGGGTTGTTGAATGATGACCTGACCCCGGTGGGGCGCGTTCATCTGGGTGTCATTCATGTTCTCAAAGTCACCTCTCCTGACGTGGGCAAGCGCGAGGATGTCATCACGGAATCCGGCTTCAAGACGCTGGCTGAACTCAGGGCGATGAAGGACCGCATGGAGACGTGGTCCCAGATCTGTCTGGAGCAGATCGACGGGTTGCTGGCGCGCGGGTAGCCGCGATTATTTCAGGCAGCCGGCCTTTCTGAGATTGGCGGCAATGCGGCCGGCGACAGGTTCGTCAACAATTTTGAATTCCTGCCCGGTGACCTGTTCGTAGGCCTGGATATACCGTTTGGCCGCCTCGACACGGACGTCATCGGTCAGTGCCGGCGGAACGCCGTCTCCCCGGAATCCCTGCGAGACAAGCCATTCACGGACATATTCCTTGTCGATTTTCCGCTGATCCTGGCCGGCCTTGAAGAGCGCCTCGTAGGTGTCGGAGAACCAGTACCGAGAAGAGTCCGGGGTATGAATTTCATCCGAGACGACGAGGCGTCCGTTGAGTTTCCCGATTTCGTACTTGGTATCAACCAAGATCAACCCCTGGGCGGCGGCATGGGCGACGCCGGCCGTGAATAGCGCAAAACAGATTTCGGCGGCCTCATCAAAGGTCTTGGCGTCGATCAGTCCCTCCTGGATGGCCTCATCGCGCGAGATCGGTCGGTCGTGTTTTTCGTGCTTGGTCGTCGGGGTCAGGATGGGGCGTTCGAGTTTCTGATCCTTTTTCAGCCCTTCGGGAAGGGTGTTCCCGCAGAAATAACGTACGCCTCTTTCGTAATTGTACCAGGCGGACGTTTTGGTGACGCCGGTGACATACCCGCGGACAATAAACTCCAGGGGCAACTGTTCGCACTCGTGGACGACCATGACGTTGGGGTCGGGGATGGAAAGGATGTGGTTGGGAACGATGTCTTTTGTCTGCTCAAACCAGAAGGCCGCCAGTTGGTTCAGAACCTGACCCTTGAAGGGAATGGTTCCGATGATGCAATCAAAGGCGGAAACCCGATCCGTGGTGATGATGATCCGGCGATCCTTTTGGAGGTAACTTTCCCGCACCTTTCCCTGATGGCGTTCACCCAGTCCTGGGAAATTGGTTTCATTCAGGGTGTTTCTCAGTTCGGCCCGGATGCGTTCTTCTGAAATCATACGTGTTTTCTCCTTCTCGCTGTCTTTGTCCCCCGTGCCGCTACGCCATCATGCAAGCAAAGCCAGAATGGCTGGCGCCGTCTTCCATTTTCGTTGGATCTGGAAGTGGTTAAGCTGACGGGCGCACAGGCTTCTGATTTCGGCGATCAGGGCGCGTGTTGTGCGGGGGGTGGCCGTTGCTCCCAGGATGATCGAAGCCGTGGCGTCCAGGCCCTTGAGGCCTAGAAATCCGCGCCCTGAGGGGGCGTCCCAGACATCGGAGAACGTGGCCAGGACAATCCGGATGCGCTCAAAGAGAATCATCTCCATACCGGCGTCGTTGGGAACCAGCAACGGACGGAGATCCAGAACCCAGACGGTTTCATGCCCGCAGGCGATCCAGGTGGCCGGATAAATGATGCGGTTTCCGAACAGGCGGATCCGCCGGGCCAGCGTTCCCTCGCCAGCCGCCTCCAGCGCCTGCGCCAGCATCGTGCGGGACTGTCGCAGATCCAGGGATTCCGGGATGACCTCGATCTGGTCGAGATAAAGAGCCACGCCCTGCGCCGCCTCGGCGAGCGGCGTCAGGTCTGCCAGGGCGGGATTCCCGCACAACGCGGGCACATCCTCGAGCAACTGCCCGGCGATTTTCTCGCGCGAGGTGGGGACGCCGACTCTGTCTTGCCAGATCATCAGTGGGTCACCATTCCCTGAATGGCGTTGATAAACTGGTTCACATCCTTGAATCGGCGATAGACCGAGGCGAACCGGACATAGGCCACCTCGTCAATTTTCTCGAGTCGCTCCATGACCTTCTCGCCGATCATTTCGCTGGGAACCTCGCGTTCAAATTCGTTTTCCAGTTCGGTAATGATGCCGTCCACCAGTCCTTCAATCTGATCCATGCTGATGGGGCGTTTTTCGCAGGCGCGGGCAACGCCGTTGATCAATTTTTCGCGGGACAACTCCTCGTGGCGCTGATCCCGCTTGATGACGTGGAGCGCCGCCTTGACCACTTCCTCACGGGTGGTGAACCGGTGCCCGCAACTGTCGCAAACACGGCGACGGCGGATCACCTCCCCGCCCCGGGATGCCCGGCTGTCGATCACCTTGTCTTCGTCATGGCCGCATCGCGGACAACGCATGGTTCACCTTGATTGGTTGTTGACGGCTTATAGTAGGGGAAAAACGGGGAGTGGTCAACACTGCGCGTTTTCAGATTGAAGATTTGTTTTCAGAGGCTACACTATCGGGCAACTTTTCACAAAGAAAGAGGACGATCATGGCGCGTGTTTTTAATTTTGGCGCGGGCCCGGCCGCATTGCCGGTGGAAGTGCTGGAGGAAGCCCAGAGGGAATTGCTTGATTTCAAGGGATCCGGAATGTCCATCATGGAGCATAGTCACCGCGGCAAGGAGTATGATGCCGTCCATGGTGAGGCGATTCAAAACATCCGGACGTTGCTCGCCCTGTCCGATGACTATACGGTGCTGTTCATCCAGGGCGGCGCCAGTATGCAGTTTGCCATGGTGCCCATGAACCTGCTGGGCGCGGGCCAGTCGGCGGATTACGTTAATTCCGGCGCGTGGGCCGACAAGGCGATCAAGGAGGCCAAACTGTTCGGAAAGGTCAACGTCATTGCCAATACCGGCAAGGATATCCCGACCCGTATGCCGAAGAACTCGGATTTGCAGTTCACGCCGGACGCGGCATATGTCCATATCACGTCGAACGAAACCATTGCCGGATCGCAGTGGAAGGATTTTCCTCGCACCGCCGCGCCGCTGGTGGCCGACATGTCCTCCGACATTCTGTCCCGCCCGTTTGATGCCGGGCAGTTCGGTCTGATCTATGCCGGCGCCCAGAAGAACCTGGGTCCCTCGGGCATGGCTCTGGTGGTGATGCGCAGGGACTTGCTCGACAGGGCGCCCGCCACGATTCCGACCATGCTCAAGTACAAGACGCATAGCGAGGAGAATTCCCTCTATAATACGCCGCCGACCTTTGCCATCTATGTTCTGATGCTGGTCACCCGCTGGATTCTCAAGATGGGCCCACAGACTCTGTACAAACAGAACGCCGAAAAGGCAGGCCGGATCTATCACGCGCTTGACGCCAGCGCCTTCTACAAGGCCACGGCCGTCAAGGAGTTCCGGTCCGATATGAACATCACCTTCCGGCTTCCAACCGAGGCGCTGGAGGAGCAGTTCATCAAGGAAGCGTCCAAACTGGGAATGAAGGGGTTGAAGGGACACCGATCCGTTGGCGGTGTTCGGGCCTCAATCTATAATGCGTTCCCCATGGCCGGCGTGGACGCCCTGGTGGCGTTTATGAAGGAATTTGAGAAGAAAAATGGTTAGTAGTTATTGGTTATTCGTTAATGGGAAACCAATAACCAATAACGGATAACCGTTCCTAATCAGGTTTGGGCTTGTTCCAACAACCAATAACTGATAACTGATATCGCCTTTATGCGCCTGTAGCTCAATTGGATAGAGCGACAGCCTCCGAAGCTGTAGGTTGCTGGTTCAATCCCGGCCAGGCGCACCATTTGAAGATGAAGATACCCTTCGACGCAGTCACTTCGTTCCTTTGCTCAGGGCATTCGCCGCGTTCGCTAATAACCCTAGTGTGGCCAGCCATGGTTCGACAGGCTCACCACAGGTCAGCAAGTGAGCTGCTGCGAACGCGTCGAATGGCGGAGAGGGTGGGATTTGAACCCACGGTGCCCTTTAGGAGCACACGGCATTTCCAGTGCCGCGCCTTAGACCACTCGGCCACCTCTCCGAAGTTTTTATTTTGAACAAGTTATGTCAATGTATCAAATCGAAATTGACATTGTTTTGTCCTGTGTCACCATTCTGTCACCAAATTTAAAGGTGAGGACTTCTTCGATGCTCAAAACGGGCTACAACATAAGGAAACGGGGTTCATCTTGGCAAGTGATTCTTTCGAGCAGACGATGAAGACAAGAACGATGACGGTCACCTGTGCGCTCGCTGCGGCAACAGCGATCTCGGTCTTGGCGGCGGATCAGAAACCTCTTTTTGGCGCGGCCGATTGGTTGCCGTCTGAAATCGAAACAAGGAAGGTCTGCCAGCCGCGCCTTTTCGCGCCGGTGAGTTGACACCCAATTAACCAATAGGAGACCAACCCATGACGAAAACCCAAACGATTGTCGCATCCGCGAGCCTAATGGCGTGGATCTTTACCGCCAAGTTCGATGCGGCCCCAATGGTCGTACAATGAATGTCCACCGCGTTCTGCTCACCACGCCGCCAGAGTGGATCAAACTCGATCCCACCATCGCGCCGTGGTTGCGCACCGGCGACTGGCCGGCGTGGTGGATCCGGCCCGCGCAGAAACCAGACGCGCCGTTCTGCGCGGCGTACCGGTTGACGTTGGACGCCGCAAAACCGTTCCGGTTCCACGTCGCCGCAGACGAGCATTATGTGTTCTTCGCCAACGGCCAATGCGTCGGGCGCGGCGCGGAACGCGGCGATGCCGGGCATATGTTCTTCGACTCATATGATGTCGCGCCGGACGGCGGCGAACTGACCTTGGTGTTCCAAGTCTGGGGAATGTCGCCGCACACGCCGGGACGCCGCGTCAGCACCGGGCACGGGCTGCTCGTGGCTGGCGACGGAGTCAACACCGGCGTCGCGCCGTGGCAATGCATGTTGCTGACCGGGTTGACGCTCACCGAGATTCATCCGTTTGGCCCCGGCGCGTCGGCCACCTTTGACGCGGCGGCGTTTCCGTGGGGCTTCGAGCGCGGCGAAGGCGACGGTTGGCGAGAGGTCGCGAAGGACGACCGCGGGGTGAGTCATCACGTTGACTATGGCCGGGCCAAACCGCGCAGCCTGTTGCCGGCAACGTTGCCGGCGATGCACCGCGCGCCGGTGCCGCCGGGCCGCGTCCGCCATGTGGACGCAAACCCCGATGGCCCGGTCACCGACAATCTGGCCGGCGAACTGTCGGCCTGGCAACGGATGCTCGACGGCCAGGCGCCGGTGACGATTCCGGCGCACACGACCCGGCGGGTGATTGTTGACCACGACAATTATTACTGTGCTTACGCAACGCTCACGTTGTCGGGCGGACGCGGCGCGACGGTGCGGGTAAAATATGCCGAGAGTCTGATGGACGCGTTGCCCTCCGGCAAGGTGTGGGATCACACGCCGCGTGCCGCCGGGCCGCGTGATGCGATTGATGGTCGGGTGGTGAACGGGTTTTACGACACGTACGTGATGGACGGTTCGCCGACACCGCGCACATTTGAGACACCGTGGTATCGTGCGGGCCGGTACGTGGAGATCATCGCGCGCTCCGGCGACGAGCCGGTGACGGTGCACGCGTTGCGCCGGGAAGAATCCCGGTATCCGCTGGAGAACGAGTCGGCGTTCGCGACTTCCGATCCCCGCCACGCGGCGCTGCTGCCGTTGCTCTGGCGCACGGCGCAGATGTGTGCGCACGACACATTCGTGGATTGCCCGTTCTACGAACAGCAGATGTACCTCGGCGATTTCCGGATTGATAACCGCACGCATTTTGTCATGACCCGCGACGCGCGGCTGCCGCGCCGGGCGTTGCAGTTGTTTGAGTGGTCGCGCAACCCGACCGGTTTCATCGGCGAGCCGGTGCCGACGCACACCCCGTTTCCGATTCCGACCGACGGCATGGGTTGGGCGCGGATCGTCCGCGATTTCGTGTTCTGGCGCGGCAGCGCCGCAGATCTGAGGGCGTTCCTGCCGGGCGTGCGGGCGATGGTGGAGGCAACGCTGAGTTACCGGCGCGCAGATGGGTTGATTGATTCGCCGGTGGGTTGGAACTTCATGGATTGGATCTGGCACGAAGCGTGGCGCAACGGCGAAGCGCCGAACAGCGATCCCGGCCCGTCTTGCCTCGTGAACCTGGTTGCGCTCGGAGCCCTGGAGTGCGCCGCCGAACTCGAAGCCCTCGCCTGCGAGCCGCTGCTGGCGCAACGTTGCCGGGACGCGGCCCGGCGAATCGCTGGCGCGATCTGGGATCAGTTCTGGGCAGGCGACGCGCTGGCCGATGAACCGACGCACCGGTGGTTTTCCGAGCACGCGCAGGTGTTGGCGGCCAATGCCGCGTCGTTCACGCCTGACCAGACCCTGCAACTGGCGCACGCGCTCTTCCATCGGCCCGGCCTTGTGCCGCTGACGTACTATTTTACCAACCATTACTTCGACGCCTGCCGGAAGTTCAACCGCGTGGACAAACTGCTCGAACGCCTCGAAGGCTGGCACAAGATGGTGACAGCCGGCTTGAAGACGATTCCGGAAATCCCGGACCCGACCCGCAGTGAATGCCACAACTGGTGTTCGCATCCGCTTTGGCATTACTACACGACGCTGGCTGGCATCACGCCGACGGCGCTGGGTTTTGCCGACGCTCGCATCGAACCGCGTCTCGGCCCGCTGACGCGACTCAATGCCCGGCTCGTGCATCCGCGCGGATTCATCACACTCAAGGTGCGGCGCGAAGGCGCGGAGTTGCACGGCGCGGTCGAATTGCCGGATGGCGTGCCGGGCACGTTGATCGTGGCAGGCAAGACGCACCCATTCCACAACCAACTGAGGTTCTAACCAAGACCATGAACAACGCGACAGTCAAACCCTGGACCCGGGGGTGGTGAATGGGAGCGGGGTGTTCCCGGATACGAAACCGTAACAGGAGAGGTTCACATGCAGGCGAATCATGGAGTGTTTATCGAACAGGGGCCGTCCGACTGGCAGATTGTCCAGCAGGACGGCGAGGGGTGGGGGGCATTCACGGTGTCGGGCCGCTATGCCATGCCCGCAGACCACAGCCGTCCGATGGTTTACATTCGTCTGGTTCAGACAGCCAATGCCGCGCCCGTCGCCAGGCATCTGGACTGGCAACCGGTCGAGACGCGCGCCGACGGCGCCTGGTCGGCCACGATATCCGGGATCCCCGCCGGCGGTTTGTATCGCCTGGAAACGCAACTGCGGGCTGATCGACCGCCGGCGCAGGGCAAGGCTTACTGCCCGGAATGGGCCATGCGAGGCGATGCGCGGGATTTCCTCGGCGTCGGCGACTTGTGGGTGATCGCCGGCCAAAGCAACTCGGCGGGCTACGGCAAGGGCGTTATCGAGGATCCGCCCGAACTGGGTGTTCACCTTCTGGCCAACTCGCTCCGCTGGCGCCTGGCCAGTCATCCGTTCAACGACAGCACGGACACGGCGCACCCGGTCAACACCGAATGGGCCAACTCCGGTCATGCGCCGTGGTTGCAATTCGCCCGGGCGGTCAAGCGGGCGGTTAACCATCCAGTCGGACTGCTCCAGACTTCACTGGGCGGATCGCCGCTCAAGCGCTGGAATCCGCGCGAGGGACAACCGGGCGCCGCGGATCTGCATGACAACATGGTCGAAGTGGTTCGGGCGGTCGGCGGCAAAGTGCGGGGCATCCTCTGGTACCAAGGCTGCAGCGACACCGGTCCGGATGAATCGGCCACGTATCTGACCCGTTTCACCGACGCTGTGGCCGCCTGGCGCGATGCGTTGGGGAACCCGGGTCTGCCGGTGATCACCGTGCAAATCAACCGGGTGACATCGCCTCAGACCGACGTCGCCCATGAGGGATGGACGCGTGTGCGCGAGGCCCAGCGCCAGGCGGCGCGGAACGTTCCCGGGGTGATCGTCGTCCCATCGAGCGATCTGTCCCTGTCGGATCACATCCACACCAGTCCGGCCGGCAATTTGATATTGGGCCAGCGCGCGGCCGAAGCCGCCCTTGATCGGGTGTATGGACTGCCCCGCGACTGGCGGGCGCCGGAGATTGACCGCATCGTTCTGGGATCCGACCGGCGGCGTGTCACGTTCACCGTGAGTCATGTGTCAGGCGCGTTGCGGTCGGCCGACGACTCGCATCAACCCTTCCGCATCGTCGATTCGTCCGGCGTTGTGCCTGTCGAGCGAATCGCGTACGATGGCGCTCGAATTGAGTTGGAACTGGGGCGGACTGTGGGATCGCCAGCCACCCTGACCCTGGGATACGGCGCTCATCCGCCCCTGCTACCGGTGGACATGACCCGCAACCTGCCCATACTCGCCTGCGAGGGGATGCCGATAGAGGTGTGATCCCCCCTGCATGAGAGAGATTGATGATCCTGGTGAATTGATCCTTGGTTGGGCGGAACAATACGAAAAGGGGCGGCCTCATACCACGATCAGCCGTAAGCGCCGAATCCGAAGAACCAGTACTTCTTTGCGAATCGATACATGGCGTTCTTTTCCGGGATCTCGGCCGATGGAACATTGTGGCTGACGTGCGGAAGCATGGCGGACAACTCCTGGTAGCCTGTGCCCCGACCACTGGTATCACGAGCCGACCGGGCCAACAGAAAGGCCTTCAATCGTTCGGGATCCTCCATGATCACGCACCCCCGGGTTGTTGTCCGGGAGAAGTCGCGGAAGGCTTTTAGAAACTCGGAATCCCGGAACATCTCGGCCAGCGGTTTGCCCCCGTGAATGTTGTCCAGGGCAAACTGGATGGGCGGACACGGCTCGACGTCGCCGCCGGGGCCAATGTGATGCGCCATCCCAACGGCCGCAGGACACAGTGCCTTTCCGTCATGGTCCCAGTACGCATCCACGACCATGAGCGGAGACGTGCTGCGCGAATCCACAATGAACCGGCGCAACGCGACGACCTGTTCTGGAGCCAGGGCAAGTTCAGGGGTCGGCTTGGGTCCCACCGGCCGGTAAATGTAATACCAGAGGTAATGCACACCCAGATCCGCCAACTCCCGGATAAACTTATCCGTGGCCAGGTCGTTTAGATTGGAGCGGCAAACACTGGTGGCCGTTCCGATGACCAGCCTGTTTCGCCGGCAGTGCTCCAGTCCGGCCAGGGTCCTGTCGTAGACATTGTGTCCACCGCGCCGTTCGTCGCTCACCTGTTGCGAGCCTTCGATACTGATCAGGGGGCTCACATTACCGAGGCGCCGCATTTCTTTGGCGATGGCATCGGTGATCAGGGTTCCGTTTGTGAAGAGCAGGAAATACGCATCCGGATGCCGCCCGAAAAGATCGAACAATCCCTTGTGGAGCAGCGGTTCTCCACCCAGGATCCCGAAGAAAAAGGATCCCTTCGCCTTGCTTTGCCGAACCAGACTGTCCAGGGTGTCCAGGTCAAGTTCTCGACGCGGTGAGCATGGGGTGACCCAGCATCCCTGGCAGGAAAGATTGCATTGATCCGTGACCGAGATGAACAGGAATGCAGGGAAGAAGTCCTCCCCGCGCGCCATGCGTTTCTCGAAGCGCGAAACGGCGCGCATGCCTTTCCATCCGAAATTCCAGGCAAACTTGAACAAGACCCGTTTATCGGGCTCGGTCATCATACGCGTGGCAAAACCCGCGCTCATGATTTTGTCCCCGCTTCCGTCCTGCGACGCGAGACAGCCTCCGCCATCTCCTTCACCACGGATTCAAGGGCTGGCAGGTCTGCGGGGGTGGCCGATCCACCGGGAACGGCCCATGGCATTGCTTGGGCGCTGGGGAAGCGTCCGCTGCTGATAAACTCCTGAGTCGCCCCGGGCAAACCCGAAATTTCCAGGTTCCCATCGGGGAGACGGGTGATATGGGGCGTGGCCACGTTTGTGATCTTTCGCGCGGCGATATAGGCCAGGTTGTTCAGGTGGACAAAGGAGCGGCAATCGGGCAGTCTGCTTGTCGGCCGGTCAGTCTCTCCCCGCAGATACGCGGCATAGGCCCTGAAATTCATGTCCTCAATTCTACGATCCACGGGATCGCCCGTTTCCACGCGGCCGTCATTCCATTTCACGGAGTAAAGTTGTCCGGAGGGGCCGGAGTTGTAGATGTGGTAATGGAGGGTTGCCCGCTCGCAGACAACGCACTCTTCCTGGCGCTGGATACCTTGGCAGGCATGACTCATGGCGAGTCGCAAGTCCACGCCTTGTCGGGTGGTGGCCGCCATGAAGGCTGTGTCCAACCCCTCGATGGCATGGGCCCGGTAAAGTTCAGCCTGCACCCGTTCGATGTCACCCCACGCCCAGTGGGAGTCTGCCCCGCACCAGAACAACGCGTTGAACACCTGGTGCGCCATGGCGTTTCCGATGCAGGAATCCAATATCAGGCGCCCATCTTTTTGAAGACGTCCCGCCCAGTCGGCCCGGGTGAAGTAGGCGGCATTGCGGGGCCACAGGGCGTAGACTTCCACCCTCTTTACACGCCCGAATTCCCCGGCCGCAAGACGCTGTTTGAGCGTCTGTCGCTCGGGTTCAATGATGAAATTGAAACCCACAACCGTTTGTCGGACGGCCTTGGTCTCAACCACGATCATACGTTCGAGTTCGGCGTGGTCGAGGGTGGGTGGTTTCTCCAGGTAGACAGCCAATCCGCGTTCCACGCAAGCGCGATGCATGGGGGCATGCAACGGGATTGGCGTGGGAATGGTGACGACATCCAAATCCGAACGGCAGGCCTCGAGCATGGCCAGGTAGTCCGGGAAGACGCGAACTCCGCGTTGGGCGAATCGTAACGTCTGCTGCCGTTCAGAAAACGCTTCCATCTTCGGATCGCAAGCGCAGACCAGGCGGAACTCTCCGGATTCTTCCAGACGGGCAATCACATCGTGATGAACGCCCGCAAAGCCACCCATGCCGATAATTCCAATGCGTAAAGGTTTCATAGAGATCACAGGTGGCATAGAGGGACTTTCCCGATGGGGTACACATTGAAGCCGATCTTAAAAAGGGCCTTGTGATCCAGGCAGTTCCGGCCGTCGAAGATAAACGCCGGTTTGGCCATGCTGTCGTAGATTCGCTTGAAATCCAAAGTTTTGTATTCCGCCCAGTCCGTTGCCACAGCCAGGGCATGGGTGCCCTCGGCCGCCTTGTAAGGATCCGGCTCGTAACTGATCTTCCCGCCCAGATCGGCGAGATCCTTCCGGGCGTTGTCCAAGGCCTTGGGATCCGTGACGACGACGACGGCCCGTTCCTCGACAAGGAAGCGGCAGACCCGGATGGCGGGACTCTCGCGGGTGTCGCCGGTGTCGGCCTTGAAGGCGAACCCGAACACAGCGATGCGTTTTCCGGCGACGGTGTTGAACATGCAGGAGATCATCTTTTCGGCGAACCGATCCTCCTGATACTCGTTCATTTTTACCACCTGCTCCCAGTAGTCGGCGACTTCGTGCAGGCAGTAGTGCTGGCAGAGGTAGACGAGGTTCAGGATGTCCTTTTTGAAACAGGAGCCTCCGAAACCCACGCTGGCATTGAGGAAACGCGATCCGATACGGGCATCCATCCCGATGGCGCGCGCCACTTCGGTGACATCCGCCTCGGTGCTCTCGCAGAGGGCGGAGAGACTGTTGATTGAACTGATGCGCTGGGCGAGGAAGGCATTGGCGGCGAGTTTGGACAGTTCGCTTGACCACACACTGGTCGTGAGGATGCGGTCACGCGGAACCCAGCCCGCATAGACTTCGACCAGAGCCGCGACGGCGCGCTGGCCGGATTCGGTGTTGTGTCCGCCAATGAGCACTCGATCCGGGTTCTCGAGATCCTTGGTGGCGGTGCCTTCGGCGAGAAATTCCGGGTTGGAAAGCACCTCGAAATGCACAGTTCTGTTGCCAGAGTGCAGAATACGCTCCATGGCCTCGGCGGTGCGAACCGGGAGCGTGCTCTTCTCCACGACTATTTTGTCGGAGGTGGCATTGGCCTTGATTTGACGCGCCGTCTTCTCCCAATACTGGAGATCAGCCGCGCGGCCCGCGCCCTGGCCGAAGGTCTTGGTGGGGGTATTGACGCTGACGAAGATGATATCGGCTTCCCGGATTCCCGCATCCACATCGGTGGAGAAGAACAGGTTCTTGTTCAAGGAGGCCTTTACCAGTTCCTGAAGTCCGGGCTCGTAGATGGGAAGGTGATCAGACTGCCAGGCCTTGATCCTGGCGGAATCGATGTCCACGACGATGACTTTGTAGTCCGGGCATTTCCGGGCGATCATGGCCATGGTGGGCCCGCCGACGTAACCCGCACCGATACACAAGATGGTTTTTTTCATACGGTTTCCTTACATGAAGGCTTCATTCTAGCCAAAATCAAAATCACAGGCAATAGCGTCCTATTTCGAGGCGGCGGGCTCGGATGACCCGATGGCCAACAGGGTATCGCCGGAGAGAATCCGGGCCTCCGGGCCTGGATCGAACAGGGTTTTTTGTCCCGGCCTTCGGATGGCCAGCACAATACACCCCGTGGCCTGCCGGATTCGCGCCTCGGCGAGCGTTTTGTTGGCAAAGGGGCTGCTCTCCGTGATCTCGATCTGGCGAACCTCCAACTCCATTCCGCCGTCCTTGGCAACGAAGTCCACAAAATCAACAACCGATGGCCGCATGAGCAGGCGCACCACATGATCGGCTCCGACCACGTCGGGAAGCACGACCCGGCTGGCGCCGGCCAAATGGAATTTTCGGGTGCTGTACTGGTCATTTGCCCTGACGATGATGGTCAATTCCTTGCTCATGCCGCGGGCGGTCAGGGTCAGGAACAGATTATCCGCATCGCTACTCAGGGTGGCGATCAGGGCTGTGGCTCGCTCAATTCCTGCGTCCGCCAGGATTTTCTCTTCCGTGGCATTACCCTGGAGCACGAGGCAATCCCGCTCAAGGGCTTCCTCGGCAACCTCCGGGCTGTTCTCCACCACCACCACATCGCGTCCCGCCTCCATGAGACTATCCGCCACGAGGCGTCCCATCCGGCCATAGCCGCAGACGATGATATGATGGGTGAGTTTAGAGATGTCTTTCTGCATGCTTCGCCTCCCTGTTAGTGATCGAATCTGGCGGTGAATAAT
>Ga0194063_10001811_pt1 | contig 13621 bp, 9 predicted proteins | sample SepL3720m_MetaG_FD_155459 | JGI IMG/M metagenome (GOLD analysis project Ga0194063, IMG submission 155459) | Anoxic zone freshwater microbial communities from boreal shield lake in IISD Experimental Lakes Area, Ontario, Canada - Sep2016-L373-20m | ecosystem: Environmental > Aquatic > Freshwater >... | reverse complement strand
TCTGCATAATTGGCTTGCTGAGGATAAGGCAAATAAACAAATGTTTGATGAATACAATAAGACGTGGCAGCATATTGAGAAGCATAAAATAGAAGATACGATTCAGATTGAGGATGAGTGGCAGAAGTTTCAAAGTCGGATAGCTGCAGAAACGGATGCTGATCCCAAGATAATAAAACTTCATCCGGAGTTGAAGCCTGCCAAAAGATCGTATACGTCGCTCATGAAGTATGCTGCTGTTTTTGTCGTGGTAGCGTTGTCTTCCATATTTTTGTTTCGATATATGTACCGTCCACAAGAAAATGTAATTACGGCTTCTACTCAAAACTTGCAAACGGTGTTGGCAGATAGTTCTGATATTACCCTGGGAGCAGGTTCCACAATAACGTATCCTGAGAAATTTAAAATTGACAAACGCCGGGTTAAGCTTTCAGGCGAAGCGTATTTCAATGTGAAGCATATCGAAACCCAACCTTTTCTTGTGAGTGCGGGTGACGTCCGTGTGGAAGTGTTAGGGACTTCTTTTTATGTGAATACCAATGCTGCCAACAACAATGTGGAAGTGGTGTTAACATCCGGCAAAGTTGCGGTGTATTATAAAGACAATCCGAACAAACGCACGGTGTTGAATCCGGGCGAAAAAGCCTTGGCTTCTTTGGTTGGTAACAAGATTATTAAGACCAAGAACGATGATGAAAACTATATGGCTTGGAAGACCAAAAAGATTGTCTTTACTGATGATCCGCTCAACATCGTGGTGCCCCTATTGAACAAAGTGTATCGCTCGGATATTAAATTGACGACAAATTCCATTGCTAATTGCAGAATTACTGCTACTTTTGATGCCCAATCGCTCGATGCTGTCCTGAATGTGCTTAAAGAAACATTGGATTTGAACGTTGTGCGAAAAGGAAATACTATTGAGATATCCGGTGACGGATGCAAGTAATTTTTACCGTACAATTTGATATACATTAAACAGACATATCGTCTATTACTTTTTGCTGTGTGCTTTGTTGCGAGTGCTCTTGCTACTGCACAGAACCTTGAGCAAAAAATCACCATCAAAGCGAAAAACAAACCCCTTGGTGAGGTCATCAATCAAATTGGTCAGTTAGCACAAATCAACTTTTCGTATAGCTCGCAGGTGATTCCTGTGGAGAAAAAAGTCAGTATAAAAGCTTCCCGCAAAGCAGTGCGAGCCATTCTCGACGAACTGTTTAAGAACACGGGCATTGAGTATATGCTTGTGGAAAATCAGGTGATATTGAAGTTGGGTAAGAAACCCATTGCGGAGGATAATGTTAAACCTGTGAAGCCCGAGCAACAAAAGTTCACCCTGAGCGGATATCTGAAAGACCAAGCAACAGGCGAAGTGCTGATTGGCGCTTATGTCTATGCTAAAGGGACGAACATGGGCACCACGGCAAACGAATATGGCTATTATTCGCTAACCATGCCTGCCGGTGATTACAGTCTGATATTCTCTTTTATCGGCTACAAAAGTATTAATGAAGACATCGCGTTGAAGGAAAACATAAAACTCTCCAAGGAGTTGGAGTATGCCAAAACCGAAATCAAAGCGGTGGAGATTTCGGCAAGCACCAACGAAACTCCTTTGTCGGTTGCGCCCATGAGTGCCTTGAAACTTTCCCCGAAGGAATTGGCGCAGTTGCCCGGTTTTGTCGGCGATATTGATATAATTAAGTCCTTGCAGTCTGTGCCAGGCATTAAGACCTATGGGGATGGTTCGGCTTTGTTTTATGTGCGCGGTGGCAACAGCGACCAAAATCTTATCCTCGTGGATGATGCCCCCATCTACAATCCCTCGCATTTGTTTGGCTTTTTTTCTGCCTTGGCGCCCGATGCCATCAACGATGCGGAAGTGTATAAAGGCGATTTTCCTGCTAAGTATGGCGGCAGGCTCTCTTCGGTGATTGACATCAAGATTAAGGAAGGCAATATGAAGAAGTTTGGTTTCGGCGGCAGCGTGGGTCCTTACACTTCCTATCTTTCGTTGGAAGCGCCTATCAAGAAAGACCGTTGCTCCTTCTTTGTGTCGGGCAGAACTTCCACGCTGTTTTGGCTCAAGTATCTTCAAGATAAAAATAGAGTCGTGAAGTTGAATTTTTTCGATGTGAATGCAAAGATAAACTTCAAACTGAATGATAACAACCGCTTTTACCTTTCGTTCTACGCCGGTCAGGATAACTACACCCGACTGCCCCAAACCTCCGTCAGCACTTTCGGACTTTCGTGGAACAATCTCTTAGGGAGTTTCCGTTGGAATCATATCTTCAACGCCCGTCTGTTTTCTAACACTACTATATATTATAGTCAGTACAACTATTTTCTATATCTCTCCAAAGAAGAAAAAAACTATTGGAAGTCGGCGATTGCGGAACTTGCCCTGAAGTCCGATTTCTCTTTCTTTCTGAATACCGACAATACCATTCGTGCAGGTTTGCAGGTGAGTGCGCATAGTTCCAACCCCGGCAATGTGAGTTTCACCAATGTGGATATGCAGGCTCATGCCCCTGTGATTCCCCAATACACTTCTCTCGAATACGTTTTGTATGCCGGCAACGAGCAGCAGATAGGCGAAAAGCTTACCTTATATTATGGGCTACGTTTGCCCCTTTGGCAGGATATGGGTCCCACCACGGTCTATGCCTTTAATCCCATGTATCAAGTCTTCGATACCACTCAGTTTACGAAAAACAAAGTGTATGGAACCTATTTCAGCCCTGAGCCACGCTTCAACCTCAGTTTTAACTTCACCAAAAAGACTTCGGCAAAGATCAGCTATTCGCGCACAAGTCAATTTATTCAGATATTGACCAATTCCGTCAGTCCGTTCACGTCTTTGGAGGTGTGGGTGCCCTGCGGTCCTAATATCAAACCGCAAAAGACCGATCAGGTGTCCTTAGGGTTCTTCCAAAAGCTGTTTAAGAAACGGGTGCAACTGTCTTTGGAAGCTTTCTACAAACATTTTTACAATACGATAGACTATCAAGACCATGCCAACATGCTTTTCAATCCGCTGATAGAAGGCGAGCTGCGCTTTGGCAAGGGATGGTCCTACGGGGCAGAGTTTATGTTGCGGAAGCCCGAAGGAAGGCTCACGGGGTGGATAGGCTACATCTATTCGCGCTCGTTCAAGCAGATCGTAGGGGTGAACAACGACGCTAAGTTTCCGGCAAGTTATGACAGTCCGCATAATATCTATATCAATGTTGCCTACAACACCCGCGGGCGATGGTCCTTCACGGCGAATTGGATGTTTATGAGCGGTAATACCATCACCACGCCCATCAGTTTCTATTATTACAATGGTGTTTCGGTGCCGGTCTATGGTTCGAAAAACAACGACCGCCTCCCGGCTTACCATCGTCTCGACCTGTCGGTGTCTTTGCGCCTGAGCAAACCCGAACGGAAGTATCAGCATAGTTTGATGCTCACGCTCTATAACGCTTATGCCCGCCGAAATCCTTTTTCGGAGAATTATAACAAGATGGACGACCAAGGCAACATCGTGGTGCCCGCCGACAACTCCAAAGGCTATGATTTGATTCCGACTTCCGTTTCCGTGGCGGGAATTATTCCTTCGTTGAACTATAAATTCAAATTTTAGATGAAGAAAACCTATCTACTGCTGCTGCTGTTGTTTGCCCTGTCGTCATGCGAGAAGCAAAGCGACCACGCCATCAAGAGCGAAAACTTGGATTTGTTGGTGGTGGACGGCATCCTCACCGATGAGCACAAACCTCAGACCATTCGGTTGACGCGCACCGTGAGTGAGTTGAACGCCCCGCCCCAAGCGGTTTCGCAAGCAACGGTTATTCTAAGCGAACCCAATTTTACGACTTTCTTGCACGAACAACCGACAAACCCGGGCGTCTATCAAATTCAAGGTCCCTTTGTGGTGCATCCCGATGTGGAATATTCTTTGTTGATTACGGCGAATGGGAAAACCTATTCGGCTAAGACGTTTATGGTGCCGCCAGGTCCGTTGAAGATGTTGCGCTTTGTGAAAAACAATGACGAACGTCTGTATCACATACAGTGGATAGTGAATCCCTACGACGGCATCAATCCTGCCATGTTCGAGATTTCGTTGGATTGGTCGAAGGTGGCGGGCTACACTGCCTTGCCTGTGGAACAATGCCAAGCCAAAATGTATTACTACACCCTGCCTACGATAGACGTGAGTCAGATTTTTGCTCCCGAATTGGAGCAGATTCGATTCCCATTGGGAACCAAGATTGTGGAAAAGCGCTATTCGCTCAACCCCGAATACACCGAGTTTGTGCGTGCCTTGCTCTTGGAAACCACTTGGAAAGGCGGGCTGTTCGATTCGGCACCCGCGAATGTGCCTACGAACTTAAGTCAAGGGGCGGTGGGGTTTTTCTCTGCCTGTTCGGTGGTGAGGGATTCGTTGATAGTTCAGTAGTTCTTAATTCAGAGTTTATAGTTCAGAGTTCGGGGTTCGGAGTTTAGAGATTTGATTCCACGAATTACAAACTCACGAATTACGAATTACGAATAGGGGAGAGGGCTGCTTGTTTTTGATTGCCGAAATATAGTTGAGCAGATTCGTTATCATCATTTCAAAAAAAAAACACTTCCAAACTTTGGTCGTTTGGAAGTGTTTTTCAATAATCTATAAAAATAGTTTCGTGATTATCCTTTTCGGCTTAGGTGTCGGGTGGGGGAGGATTTTCGCTTGGAGTCATCGAAATATCAAATGTGATATTTTCTCCTGCAATAACATTAAAAGCAGCTTGATAATTATTAAACCCGGATTTCGTACAAGTAATTGATACGGTAGATGTAGGAATATGAGTACCTGTCCAAACGCCACTTGAGTTGCTTAATATTGGACCATCAACGCCTTCCAAAATCACTTCGGCACCAACAATAATTTGGTCAGAAACCGTATTTTTAACCAAGCCGTGTGCGTCGCCAAATTCTTCCTCTACAGGTTGCTGACCATCTTTTGTATTATATATAATGTAATCATTATAATAAGCTTCTGATTTATTCACCCAATAGTTCTTGCCATATTCAAACACTTCAATGATTTTGCTATAGAGATTATTCGCCAAAATAATACGATCTTCCGTAGCTTTGTCGCGAGCGGCAACAGCATCATCTTTTTTGTCAACTTCTTCGTCGAACTTGATAACCAACAAAGCATAAGCATCCAACATAGCTTGCGTCAAGCCTTTTTCTGCTAACTTAGCAAAGTATAACAAAGCTGTTCGCCCAACTCTACGTCCGCAACGGACGAGTTGATCAAAATCCATCTCGTCTAAACCAATGGTGCCAAACTGACGATAGGTGGCAGAATTTTCACCAAAAGCTTTTTTCGCGCGCACCATTATGGAACGCGTTTCCACCTTGAATTTATCACAGGTGGCATCTCGATTTTCGGTAGCAATGCTCACAAAACCCAAAAGTTCTTCATCGGTAGGCGTGTTTTTGAAATCCTCTGTCATAGTTGTGATTTCATCAATCATGTCTTCATCCACCCCATACGTAAGTAGGATTGTAGCATCACGAGTAATTAATGACAGACATTTGTCTGCAAGATGTTCTAAAAAGGAAAACCCAAACTTAAAAATAGTAACTAAAACTGACTTTCTCATAGCTTATAATTTTTAATAAGTGAAACAATTTGTTTTGAAAATGCGAAATTATATAAAAAAACAATACGCGATACGAAATTAATAAAAAAAAGTTTCAAACACGTAAATAATCATAGAAAAATTAAATGTTTTTATACGATTAGTAAGCAATAAATTTATTTTTGATACTTATAATCAATATCAATCAAAATATTTTAAAGAATCATCAACTTTAATATCTATTTATATGTATACATGTTTATGCAGTTTTTTATCAAAACATATTTAAACCGTAACATAATAAAATAACTCATTATTTGAAGTAAATTATTTCATAATAAAATTAATTTACTCCGCACCTAATTGAGGACGCTCCGCACCTAATTGAGAACGCTCCGCACCTAATTGAGGACGCTTCGCACCTAATTTAGGACACTCCGCACCTAATTGGGAACGTTCCGCACCTAATTGCGGACACTCGGCACCTAATTGCGGACACTCGGCACCTAAATTCGGACACTCGGCACCTAAATTCGGACACTCGGCACCTAATTGCGGACACTCGGCACCTAATTGCGGACACTCGGCACTTCGATACTTTTTGAGAATTATGGTGCAGAGCAAATAAATATAAGTGCCGACTGCCAAAATGACAGTACAATCCAAACAAATTTAAGAATAAATTAAACATAATATGAATTACACTATGCAAAACATAATACAGACTGCCAAAATGGCAGTGCATACACACCTAAATTAGGTGCAGACCGACTATTTTTAGGTAAAAACCACCCTAATTTAAGAAATACCACTCCAATTTTAGGTGCGGAGTGGACGTGACGGGCTTTTCAGCGATTTTGATATATTTAGGAAGGAAAAAAAGATGTGGCGGAATGAAGAAAAATAGATGATGTCAGGGCTAAAGCCCATGCTGAATTGTGATTTTGATAAGCTCCGCCTTAAAAGGCGGAGTTATTAGGATTAACTCCGTCTTTTAAGACGGAGCAAGGATAAACTGACGAGAGGGGCTTTAGCCCTGAATAAAGAAAAAAAAAGGCTGTCAGAGCTAAAGCCCATGCTGAATCGCGAATTTGATAAGCTCCACCTTGAAAGACGGAGTTATTAGGATTAACTCCGCCTTTTAAGGCGGAGCAAGGATAAACTGACAAGAGGGGCTTTAGCCCTGAATAAAGAGAAAAAAAGGCTGTCAGGGCTAAAGCCCATGCTGATTAGCTGAGTTGGCAAGCTCCGCCTTAAAAGGCGGAGTTATTAGGATTAACTCCGCCTTTTAAGGCGGAGTAAGTATAAGCTGACGAGAGGGGCTTTAGCCCTGAATAAAGAAAAAAAAAAGCTGTCAGAGCTAAAGCCCATGCTGAATCGCGAATTTGATAAGCTCCACCTTGAAAGACGGAGTTATTAGGATTAACTCCGCCTTTTAAGACGGAGCAAGGATAAACTGACGAGAGGGGCTTTAGCCCTGAATAAAGAAAAAAAAAGGCTGTCAGGGCTAAAGCCCATGCTGAATCGCGAATTTGATAAGCTCCACCTTGAAAGGCGGAGTTATTAGAAGTAACTCCGTCTTTTAAGACGGAGCAAGGATAAACTGACGAGAGGGGCTTTAGCCCTGAATAAAGAGAAAAAAAGGCTGTCAGGGCTAAAGCCCATGCTGAATTGTGATTTTGATAAGCTCCGCCTTAAAAGGCGGAGTTATTAGGATTAACTCCGTCTTTTAAGACGGAGCAAGGATAAACTGACGAGAGGGGCTTTAGCCCTGAATAAAGAAAAAAAAAGGCTGTCAGAGCTAAAGCCCATGCTGATTAGCTGAGTTGGCAAGCTCCGCCTTAAAAGGCGGAGTTATTAGGATTAACTCCGTCTTTTAAGGCTGAGTAAGTATAAGCTGACGAGAGGGGCTTTAGCCCTGAATAAAGAGAAAAAAAGGCTGTCAGGGCTAAAGCCCATGCTGATTAGCTGAATTGGCAAGCTCCGCCTTTCAAGGCGGAGTTATTAGGATTAACTCCGCCTTTTAAGGCGGAGCAAGGATAAACTGACAAGAGGGGCTTTAGCCCTGATAAAAAAACTATTAACTCCGCCTTTTATGACGAAGCAGCGAAACCAATCAACTCTAATTCTGATAAAAGGATTAATAACTCCGCCTTTCAAGGCGGAGCAGCGAAACCAATCAACTCTAATTCTGATAAAAGGCTTATTAACTCCGCCTTTCAAGGCGGAGCAGCGAAGCCTACCCAACACCAAGGCTTTAGCCTTGACCATCAAGATTATATTTCTTCATAAACCTTTCATATTCCTCCATAAACGTCATCTTTTTATGATGTTCTTCCTGAGTGAGTATATAATGTCGTACAGACTCAATATGCGATTCACTAACTGACACACCATAATACTCATCAGCCCACTCAAACGGCGTATTAGTCAATTTATTTGCATTAATCCAATGAGAGGATTCCCCTTTAAGCAATTGCAATGCCTTAGTCAATGCCATATCTGCATTCAAAGCAAACAAACAATGCAGATGATCCACATGGCCATTCAAACTATCTATATATATTTTTTTCTCACGCGCATTTTCTTTTATATGAGCTATAACCTTATCCTTAATTTCTTTGATGAGAAACGGTTGATGATTTTTTGTGCGCCAAACGGCATGTACCATAATCTTTACAAACGGCATAACAATTTGATTTTACTATTTATGAATTATATGTTTTCTTTTATGAATATCTACATTTTAATCTATTAAATTACTTGGCAGGGCTAAAGCCCTACTGTGGTGGTTTTTTACCTGACTCCGCCTTAAAAGGCGGAGTTATTATTATCTCCGCCTTTTAAGGCGGAGTTTATTAACCGAAAAAAGTTTTGGCTTTAGCCATGACTCCTTTCTTTGTTTATCAACGCCATAAATGGCGGAGTTATTATGCAGGGCTAAAGCCCTACTGTGGTGGTTTTTTACCCGACTCCGCCTCATAAGGTGGAGTTACTATTATCTCCGCCTTTTAAGGCGGAGTTTATTAACCGAAAAAAGTTTTGGCTTTAGCCATGACTCCTTTCTTTGTTTATCAACGCCATAAATGGCGGAGTTATTATGCAGGGCTAAAGCCCTACTGTGGTGGTTTTTTACCCGACTCCGCCTCATAAGGTGGAGTTACTATTATCTCCGCCTTTTAAGGCGGAGTTTATTAACCGAAAAAAGTTTTGGCTTTAGCCATGACTCCTTTCTTTGTTTATCAACGCCATAAATGGCGGAGTTATTATGCAGGGCTAAAGCCCTACTGTGGTGGTTTTTTACCTGACTCTGCCTTAAAAGGCGGAGTTATTATTATCTCCGCCTTTTAAGGCGGAGTTTATTAACCGAAAAAAGTTTTGGCTTTAGCCATGACTCCTTTCTTTGTTTATCAACGCCATAAATGGCGGCGTTATTATGCAGGGCTAAAGCCCTTTTGAGTTGGTTCGTCTTCAGACTCCGCCTTAAAAGGCGGAGTTATTACTTTATCATTCCATCTCACTACTTTTCCCTTTCCACCCCTCCATTCACCTTCAGCCGAATCACCTCTATATTTTCCAAACCATCATTATCTATCACCTTCACGGCTATGATATGCTGCCCGGGTTTAAATTTCCATGTCTGTTCGCCTTTTTTGTCCAACAGCACTTCGGCTTTAAATTGATTATCTTTATAATCGAAATCCCACGAAAAAAATTCTATGCCCGCAGGGCTATGTCCCGAGGCGCTGAATTCAATTTCTTTCAGCCCTTTTTTGTCGCTGCTCACCTCTTTCACCTCTACGGTCAGCGTAGGCTTCTTGGCTATAGGAATAATTTCGTCAACCCGCACCAATTTGATATGAATGTTTTCATGATTTTTCAATCGAGCCGCCTCCTGAATGGCACCCTTGCCAAAAGAAAAAGCAATGATATAACCCACGGGTTTGTCGGCTGCCTTATTAACCTCAAAGAGTTTTTTATCATACTGCATTGCCGACACAAAGAAATTTTTAATCACATTAACGCCCACATCGTCTGAACGTTTCACCTGTATGGGTGCATTCTCTTTGCTTTTTCCGTCAATACCTTTGTCGCCGCCCTTTTTATTTTGCGGCTGCCCTCCAAATTGGGTAATAATCCAACTCTCAAACTCAAAAGCATTCTGAAAACGCAACATATCATAGTCATACTTATGCAACTGCACTATAAAAGGTTTGGAAAACAAATCCTGCTGTTGATTCAAGCGAAACTCAGTAACCTTCACCGCCTGCACACTTTGGTCAATGCCTATCCATTGCCTGTTGAGTTTATCCGCAACAGCTATGGTGGTTCCGCCACCCACAAATGGATCTAAAATAGTGTCGCCTTCGTTCGACGCCATTTCAATAATACGTTGCATAAGAGCTTCGGGTTTTTGAGTTGGATAGCCTATTTTTTCTTTAGTAGATTGAACATTTACAATATCAAACCATGTATCATCCAAAGGGGTTCCTTCTTGTTCATCAAGATAACGCTTTAAAGCAGGAACTGCACCGGGCTTTGCCTGAACGATAATACCATTATTATATGCTTCTTCCATTCTTTCTTTAGTCCACCTCCAAACTCGGTTAACACCCAAAAATTCATACGTTAGATTCGGTCTATCTTTATTAGGATTGGTCAAATCCGCAAGACGATATACTCTTCCTGTTTCAGGTTCTTTATATTTATAAAAATCCTCAAGATACTTTTCACTATGTTCAATATACAATTGCCTCCAAGTAAATTTATCTGTTTTAGTATAATAAAAGATAGAATCACAGTTGTGAGCCATGCGCGTAAAAGCCAATCCTTTTGAATTAGTGCGCTTCCAAATAATTTCATTTCTAAAATTGTTTTCCCCAAATATCTTATCCAATATCTCCACGCGGATATGCGCATTCGCATGCCAATCGCAATGCAGAAAAATACTCCCTGTGGGTTTCAGAATTCGGTGCATCTCCATCACACGCTCCTTCAGCCATGCAATATAATGGTCAATGCCTCCGCTCCAACGGTCTTGAAAGCTACGCACTTCGCCGGCATCTCCCCAAATCACCTCATAATTTCTATTAGAGAAAAAAGGCGGGTCGAGATAAATCAAATCTATGGTTTCGGCTTCCAATTTTTTCAGAATTTCTAAATTGTCGCCTAAAATAAGTTGGTTAACATTGTGCATAATCATCAATTTTGGTACAAATATACATATTACGGATTTATTAGCTAAGAAAAAAATCTACTTTTTAAACATTTACTGTATTTAAGTCATTTCAAACTTAAAAATATTGCACCCTCGGAACTCCGAACAAAAAACACACAACTACTACTGTCCCGCACCTTGATAAGGCGTTCGATTGACGATAGACCTGCCAAGCGTCACCTCATCCGCATATTCCAATTCGTCGCCGAAGGAGATGCCGCGGGCTATGGAGCTGACGTTGATGGGGAAAGCGCTGAGTTTTTTGTAGAGGAAGAAACTCGTTGTGTCGCCCTCGATGGTGGCGGGTAGCGCAAGGATGACTTCTTTGCAGACGCCCGTGGCGAGGCGATTGAGCAGGGGGACGATGTTTAAATCGTTGGGACCGATGCCGTCAATCGGAGAGATGATGCCGCCCAACACATGATAGACGCCCGTGTATTGATTGGTGTTTTCGACCGCAATGACGTCGCGGATGTCTTCTACGACGCAGATGAGGGATGGGTCGCGCTTGGGATTGGCGCAAATGTCGCACGATTCGGTCTCGGTAATGTTGTAGCACTGATGACAATAGCGAATCTCTTGACGCAACTTGACGATGGTGTTGCCCAAGAGTTCGGCAGTGTCAGCATCTTCGCGCAACAAATACAGCACCATACGCACCGCTGACTTGCGACCAATGCCGGGAAGTTTCGCAAATTCATTGACAGCTTGCTCGAATAATTTTGAAGGATAATTAGCCATGGATATATATTTTTGTCTGCAAAATTACGGAAAATTATTTATGATTTGAGATTTGAGATTTAAGATTTTAGATTTTTGATTTGAGAATTGTGATTTAGTATGGGCGATTGTGGGAGAAGAATGATATGATGTGTGATGCTTGACATCCTACTATTTAAGCATTTGAGCTCATTGACCAATCCATTCACTAACAATAAAACAATTCAACAATATAACAATTGAACAATCCACCTACTTGACATAATCAACCAATTAACGAATAAACTCATCACCCTAAAAGAAAAAAGTTTATTTTTGTAGAAAATTTTAACCGTGAATCCTACAATACTCCTGAGTTGTTTTTTGGCTTACACCTTGCTGTTGTTTCTGATTACGTTCCTTACGGCTCGCAAAGCCAACAACGAAAGCTTTTATATCGGCAACAAAACTTCGCCCTGGTATGTGGTGGCGTATGGAATGATAGGCGCTTCCTTGTCGGGCGTCACCTTTATGTCGGTGCCGGGCTGGGTTGGCAGTAGTCAGTTCTCTTATTTTATGATAGTTGTCGGATATTTGTTCGGCTATATCATCATCGCGAATGTGTTGCTGCCATTGTATTACCGACTGAACCTGACGTCTATTTATAGCTATTTGGAGCAGCGCTTCGGCTTCTGGTCGTACAAAACGGGCGCCTTCTATTTCTTGCTTTCGAGAGTCTTAGGCGCTTCTTTAAGGATGTTTTTGGTGATTTATGTGCTACAACATTTTGTGTTCGACGCCTGGGGCTTTCCGTTCTGGCTCACGGTGGTTATCTTCATCTCGCTCATCATCCTCTATACCTTCAAAGGAGGCATAAAAACCATCATCTGGACCGATACGCTCCAAACGACTTTCATGCTGTTAGCCGTGGTGATTTCTGTTATCCTCATCACGAAAGATTTGCACTTCTCGTTCTCGGAACTGGTGTCGAAAATATTCAACAGCGACTATTCTAAAGTTATCGTGACCGATTGGGCGCCGAAGAACAACTTTGTGAAGCAATTCTTTAGCGGTATGTTCATCACCATCGTCATGACTGGGCTCGACCAAGAGATGATGCAGAAAAATCTGAGTTGTCGCAACATCCGCGACGCGAAAAAGAATATGATGAGCTTCAGTTTTATCATCGTGGTAGTCAATTTTATGTTTCTATTCCTCGGTGCCGCCTTGTTTACGTATGCTAACGCGAAGGGGATAGACCTGACGAAACTCGCGAGCACCGACGATATATTCCCTACCATCACCTTGCAATATCTCGGTCCTTTGGCGGGATTGGTGTTCTTCATCGGACTGATTTCGGCGGCATATCCAAGCGCAGATGGCGCCCTCACGGCATTGACCACCTCCTTCTGTATAGATTTCTTAGGCGTTCAAAAGAAAACGCATCTCACCGAAAGGAAAAAGACCAACATACGCTATTTGGTTCACATCGGTTTTGCGTTAACGATGTTGGTGGTGGTGATAGTCTTCCGCTTCTTTTATGACAAGGCACTCATAGATAATTTATTTACCATCGCGGGTTATACCTACGGACCGTTGTTGGGTTTATATGCCTTCGGATTGTTCACCCGTTTCAAAGTGAAAGATAAATGGGTGCCTTTGGTGGCGATACTTTCGCCTATCATTTGTTATGTCCTTAGCGATAATTCTGCTGCGTGGCTCGGTTACAAATTCGGTTTCGAATTGCTTATCTTAAACGGCTTGCTAACCTTCATCGGCTTAATCATTTTACGCAAACGAGCGCTGTGATTCTCAAAAAGTCGCATATCCAAGGTCTGATTGAGCAAGGCGAACATCAACGGCTTGACTTTAAGTTCGAAATTTCCGATTCGCGAAAGATTGCCCGCACCATTTCTGCGTTTAGCAACACCGATGGCGGCGTTTTGTTGATAGGGGTGAAGGATAACGGCAACATTTCGGGGGTTCGTTCCGATGAGGAAATCTATATGGCAGAAGCTTCCGCAAAGATGTATTGCCAACCCGAAGTTGCCTTCAAAGCAACTCAATGGAACGA
>Ga0194063_10001810_pt1 | contig 13623 bp, 14 predicted proteins | sample SepL3720m_MetaG_FD_155459 | JGI IMG/M metagenome (GOLD analysis project Ga0194063, IMG submission 155459) | Anoxic zone freshwater microbial communities from boreal shield lake in IISD Experimental Lakes Area, Ontario, Canada - Sep2016-L373-20m | ecosystem: Environmental > Aquatic > Freshwater... | reverse complement strand
CGATTTATCCTCGCGCAACCATGAAATCGGTCGCATGCTCGGCTCCATGATAAACAACCCAACGCCATTCTTGCTGACTCCTGACCGCTGATCTCTGATCTCGATATATGCCTGACATTGCCATTGCAGCCGAAAATCTCGGAAAGTGCTACACGATCCGCCACCAGGCGAAGCATGGCGTCAGACGATACAAATCGTTCCGTGATGTTCTGGCCCATGCCGCCACCGCCCCATTCCGCAAACTGTCTTCCGCGTTTCGACCTCCGACCTCCGACCTTCGATCTTCGACATCAGCCTCATCTTCCTCGCGAAGTGAAAACTTCTGGGCGCTCCGTGACGTCTCGTTCGAGATAAAGCAAGGGGAAGCGGTCGGGATCATTGGGCGCAATGGGGCAGGAAAATCAACTCTGCTCAAACTTCTGAGCAAAATCACGGAACCAACCACGGGGAAGATCGGATTCAATGGACGGGTTGCGAGCCTGCTTGAAGTGGGCACGGGGTTCCACAATGAACTCACAGGCCGTGAAAACATATATTTGAATGGTGCTATTCTTGGAATGCCCCGCGAGCAAATCAAAAAGCGATTTGATGAAATCGTCGCCTTCGCCGAAGTGGACAAGTTTCTGGATACCCCGGTTAAACGCTATTCGAGCGGAATGTATATGCGGTTGGCGTTTGCCATCGCCGCGCATTTGGAACCAGATATTTTAATTGTTGATGAAGTGCTGGCCGTCGGCGACGCTGCTTTTCAAAAGAAATGCCTCGGCAAAATGCAGAACGTATCCCAACAGGAAGGCCGCACAGTTCTTTTTGTAAGCCACGACATGGGGGCGATTCGCCGGCTTTGCCCGCGCGCAATCCTGCTTCAGGGCGGCCGGATTCATACCAACGCCGAAGTGAATGTGTCGATTCATGCCTACCTCGGCGCTCAAGACCAAGCTTGGGCTATTTCGTCCCATGGCACACGAGATATTGCGGTAAAAAGCGTCGAACTCATGGATTCATCAGGGGAACAGGTTAGTTCCTGTTCAACCTTTGACCGTTTATTGATCGAGTTTACCTGCGAGGCCGCCGCGCCAATAAAAGCTGTAAGTTTTGCAGCCTGTTTTACCAACATGAACAACACGCGCGTAACGAGTCTGTGGAGCGCGTTTTTAGCAAAAACATTCGATGTCAATCCAGGGAGATTTAAGGTCAGATATGATATACCATCATTAAGCCTTTCATCCGGAGAATACGAGATTATTTGGTATGTTGAATCCCGCGGTGTCGAGATTGAACGCGTTGACAACATAAAACGCCTCACCGTTAGTTACACCAATAAATATGGCTATGTTACGGAGCCAAGGATTTGGCATGGGCTGTATGTAGAGAAGTTTGACTGTGAAATTATCCGCGAACATTAAATATCCTGCAGCATGATGCGCAAAATATATAGGCTCAAAGACAACTATAAGGCATTCCGCCAGTTTCAATCCGTTAGATATTTTCTGGAGCCAGGTTATCAGCAGATCAATGTCGCCCGGTTGCAGCACCTTGATTCGCTGGGCTTGGATCTAACAAACAAATCGGTCATGGAATTTGGTGCCGGCGTTGGTGATCACACGCTCTTCTACCTGTATCGTAACTGTTCTGTGCTGCCCACCGAAGGCCGCGCCGAACTGGTGGACTACATCGCGAAACGCTTTGGAATCAATGCCATTCAATTTAACATCGAAACCGACCTTGAAGCGCTAAAGACCTTGCCGCATGTAGACCTCATTCACTGTTACGGCGTCCTATATCACATTAACAACCCCGCTGCATTTCTGCAGGCTGTGCGCGACGTGGGAACCACCCTCTTGCTTGAGACCTGTGTTTCGATTGACCAACATGACAACCATCATAATCTTGTCGCTGAAGACCAGGCCAATCCGACTCAGGCGATATCTGGCACTGGTTGCCGTCCGGGACGACGCTGGATCTTTGAGCGGTTAAAAGGCGCATATAAATACGTTTATATGCCACGCACGCAACCCAAGCATAAACAATTTCCCAAGAACTGGGCCGCGCTCACTGATGACCCCACCGAACTGTATCGGGCTGTCTTTATCGCCTCGCACCATCCGTTGCGTTCGCCGGTGCTCTCGGAAAAATTTGTAACAACTTACGAGTAAGTTTGAAATCCCCACAAACGACTGATCTTAGAAGCTCGAAGAAAATGACGACTGATCCTTATCCAACATTGATTGAATCTGGATGCCTTGCCGCCGGATTTGTTTCATAGAATTTGAAATCATGAAAGGCATTCGATTATTGAAGCGGCTGCGGGCGGCATTTCGCCCCGAGAATTACCAGACCAGTTATGCGCAATGCGGCGAGGATCGCATCCTCCTTTTCTTGTTCAGCATGCTGAACATTCCGTATCCATCCTATCTGGACATCGGTGCCCATCACCCCACCTTTTTGAGTAACACCTACTTATTTTACCACAAAGGTGCCAGCGGGGTTTGCGTCGAACCGGATCCCCGGCTTTGCCAGGGCATCAAGGCCGAGCGACCGCGAGATGTCTGCCTCAACATCGGAATCGCAGCGGGTGCTGCGGTAAATCTCAAGTTCTATGTGTTCGACGATCCCACGATAAACACTTTTTCCGAGACAATTATGCAGGAGCAGTTGCGCGCCGGGTTGGTGCTTCAGCAGGAATTGTCGGTGGAGGTTCAATCCGTCAATTCCGTCATTGCCCGCTACTTTCCCACAGGCCCCAATCTCGTGTCACTGGACACCGAAGGCATGGATCTGGCGATACTGAAGACGTTCGATTTCAACGCCCGCCGACCGGAGGCGTTTTGCATCGAAACACTGACAAACATCGGCGACCGGAAAATGACCGAGGTCATAGACTTCATGCTGGCCCGCAACTATGTCGTATTTGCCGACACATTTGTGAATACCATCTTTGTGGAGCGAAAGTGCTGGACGCAATGGCTGTCCAATCGAAGAAAGCAGCAGGGTAATTCCGGGGAGCCGGAGGGCGGGACTTCGCCTAACCTGACCAACCCGCCAACACCGTGAACCTGTCAAACCTCTGGGCGCAGTTCCGCTTCACCGTCTGGCCGCTCCATCTGGGTTTGCGCAATCAACTGCGCAGGCTCCGGGGGCGCTGGTGGTTTTGGGGCGAATACCGGAAATACTGCGAACTCGCGACCTGCGGTGAAGTGCCGGAGGAACGGTTTCTCTCTCCCTGTCTCGAAGACGCCACGGCCACCACGCTGGTCGAGCCCATTTATTTTTTCCAGGATGCGTGGGGATTTGAAAAAATCTTCAAGGCGCGGCCCAGCCAGCATGTGGATGTCGGCTCGCACCACAAGTTCGTCTCGCTGCTTTCCAAGGTGGTGGACACGACCATGGTGGATTTGCGTCCACTCTCGGTCACCCTGGCCTCGCTCAGGTTCAAGGCGGGCACGATCCTGTCGCTGCCCTTTCCCGACGCCAGCCAGCCCTCCGTGTCCAGCTTGTGCGTGGTGGAACACATCGGCCTGGGCCGTTACGGCGACCCGTTGGACCCAGAGGGAACCGTGAAGGCCGTAGCGGAGTTGAAGCGCATTGTCCAGCCCGGCGGCGACCTCTACATTTCGGTGCCCCTGGACGATGTGAACAGGATTTACTTCCACGCGCACCGGGCTTTTTGCGAACCGTATCTGGAGCGACTGTTCGCCCCCTTTGAAATCGTGGAGCGGCGGTATATTTTCGGCATTGATTTCACCGATCAACTCCGGCCGGGATTTGGCACCGGCTGTTATCACCTGCGGCGACCCTTGGCCGCCCGAAGTTAAACCTTAAACCTGTTTCAGGTTGAACCTTAATCCCTCATTACCCGGTCATTTTAGAAGAACTGGAGAAATTGATTTCGCATCCTCTATTTTTCTCAGTCTGAATTTAAAAACGCGCTTTTAGGCAAGATACTTTTTGGTAAATCACAGTGTAAAAAACACAAAATATGAAGCATATACGACGATTCCTGGGTGCTCTGGCAAAAAAGCTTATGCCCGGGTGGAAAAAGCAAGAGGAAGGAACGCGAAAATTACCGCAATGGGTATTTGAGTGCGAACCCGGACCAATTTCGGATGAGATTATTAAGGATCGGTGGGACGGAAATGTTCTACATTGTGCAAACAACAAATACACTTCACCAAAATTAGGATATGTCAGGCGGCGCGGTTGGGGCGGGCTTGCGCCAGGTGAAACCCACTATAAATATATTGCCGAGTTTCTAGATCTAAGGAACTTGAGAGTATTGGAAATGGGGCCGCATGAAGGGCACCATAGCATTCTAATCGAGAAAATGGGGGCGAGGGAAAGCGTTGCCATCGAGGGGAATATGGACAACATGGCAAAATGCCTCAGGATTAAAGAAAAATACGGGCTAACAAAAACAACGTTTTACCAAGCAAACGTAGAAGAACTCTACAACAACAAGGTTCCTGCTCCCTTTCATGGTAGGTTTGATCTCATTTTTTGCCTGGGTTTTCTATATCATTTGCCAGAACCTCAAAAGGCTATTGAGTGGTTTGCCAAACAATCCGGCACATTGTTTTTGGGGACACACTACGTAGAAAAGAATGCTGAGGATAAGTATAGAGGGAACTTCGAAAAAGGCACAATTACGCACAATGCCAACATATATAATGGATTATGGTATGGAGAATATGACACAAGTAGAGGCAGCGGAGGTACTTTGGACGGAATGTCGCCTAGGTCATTCTGGTTATACGAAAATGATTTGGTGAATATGGCGATCAGCAGCGGATATAGCAAAGTTCATGTGCTTGGAAAAGACATAGTAAATGGTCTCCCGTACATATATATTTTAGCTGACGCTTAAAAGCGGCCTTGCCTCAGATTGCGTGACTGGACCAGTGTAATTATGTGAGCTAGTTATGCCACCGCTATTCTCGATCATCACCCCCAGCTACAATCCAGGGGCCAAGCTACGCGATTCATTTGGTTCCGTGCTGGGGCAAGCAGATGGGACGTTCGACTATTGGATCATTGACGGCGCGTCCTCCGATGGCACCCGCGAGTGGCTTGGCAGCCACAACGAAACCGAATTCTGTTGGATTTCCGAAAATGATTCCGGCGTTTATGATGCCATTAACAAGGGTATCGGCCTCGCTCGTGGTACATTTTTGTTGTTTCTCGGGGCAGGCGACCGCCTGCTTCCTGGAAGTCTGCAGCAGGTGGCAGACTTCATACGGCAAAATCCATGCCGCCAACCGCGCTTCATTTATGGGGATGTCCAGAATAGGAAGACCGGCCAGCCGCTCACTTCTGGACGCTATTCGAAAATGAGGCTTTGCCGGGAAAATATCTGCCATCAAGGGATTTTCTACGAACGTACGATCTTCGAACGACTAGGCCATCACGAGTTGCGGTACCCGATCATGGCCGACTGGGCATTCAATTTGCGATGCTTTGGCGACCCGCAAATCAAAAAACTGCACTTCCCTGGCATCGTGGCGGAGTTTGAGGGCGGCGGGCTTTGCGAGCATACGCCGGATATTCCATTTGCGCAGGACCGGTTGCGTTTGATTGCCCGGCGAGTTGGTTTTTTTCATGCCCTTCGATTTCGCCTGGAAGAAGCAGTGAAGCGGCGAATTTCCAAACAAGTCAACAAGCAAGTTGCGATATAGGAGGCTAAAAACCGGTAGTTTGAATTCCTAAGTGGGAATACAACTGAGCCGACAAGTTGAACCCTTGGTGGATGAGCAAACAGCGAATAAATGCAAAACAAAAGATTTACGTAATAATGGATTGCTGAAAAATATGAAAAACTATGGCGCTACAAAAAAGTTGCTCAGAATCGGATTGAACCTTCTACAATCCATTCTTGTGACTATCGGTCGAATTCTGGGAGCGATTGATTTTCCGGTACCCCCGAACTCCAGCATTCGAAAGACCGCCGGAAAAACTATCCGCAGCTATTACATGGGTGGCGTGCGTTCTTTTCTGCCCATTGCAACTTGTGCACAAAACGAAGGGGTGCGACTCGATTCGAACATTAATGTTTTGGACTTCGGGTGCGGAGTAGGGCGACAGTTGCTTCACTTTACCCATAAATATCCCGCGCCTGCTTTTTTCGCTTGTGATTTGGACGACACCTCTATCGCCTTTATACAAAAGTCTTACCCCAAGGTGAACTCCTACGCCAACAAATTCACACCGCCACTCCGCTACGCCAACAAATTCTTTGACATGATTTACTCTGTGTCCATCTTCTCCCACCTCAACATGGAAGATCAAGTCATTTGGCTGAGGGAATTGGCTCGAGTGACAAAAACCGGCGGGTACTGTTTCCTCACAACCGAAGGGTTCTCGACTTTAAAACCTTTGGCCGACTCGTTTGGTCAGGACGAGGCGGCCCTGCGAAGCTTGCTTGACCGGCAAGGCTATATTTATAAAGAATATCCTGACTGGCAGGAGTGTGTAAAAAGCCAGAATACCTTGCGCATTGCCACCAACATGGTTGGAGTTGAACGAAGCTACGGCAACACGGTCCTTGCTCCAGAATATATTCGTGAGAACTGGCCTGCCGCAGGCTTTGAGGTATGTTCGATTGTGGAAAGTATCATTGATGACCGCCAGGATCTTATCGTGCTGCGGCGTAGTTGACACAGTTCTTCGTGATTGTTTCCTCATCCTGATTTCCATCACAGAATAGCACCGATAAATGTACTGCGTCCAAAACACATTTTGGCATCGACCATCGGCACTTTAGGATGTGCAGGCAACCATCTGGCCCAATGTCTTAGGTCACGATATTTCTAACAAAATGCCTCCAATCGGCTTCGTCCTGCTGGTCAATCCGTTTAACAAGATCGAGCAATCCGCGCGTTTGATCGACAAGCTCAACGCGATGTTTGAGCATCCCCCAATAGCTGTTCATCACGACTTTTCTAAAAACCCGAAGTTTCTCTCCAACCCTCCCAGAAACGTCCGACTTGTCGATCCCCATGTTGTGACGAAATGGGCTGACTTCAGTTGCATCGAAGCGGCTGTAAAGGCGCTGAAATTGCTTTACTCTGGCGCTCATGCGCCGGACTGGTTTGTTTATCTCAGCGGCTCGGACTACCCGATCAAGCCTGCTGCCCGCATCCTTGGCGATTTGCAATCCAGCCCGTTCGATGCGCATATCGAGCACGCCCGCGTGCTGCGCCGCCCCCCGCCACACACGCCGCTCGAAGGCCGACTGGAGGGACACAAAGGGGATGACTGGCCACGGCATTGCCATCGCCGGTATTGCAGTATGCCAATCACCGTGCCTTGGATCACAAGGCGTCTTGAGCTGAGCACCCGAACATTCCAGCTTGAACACCCTCTCCTGACGTCCTGGCAACTTCCATTTTCCAAGGAGTTCGCATGTTACGCGGGCGAGGCGTGGTTTTGCGCCAACCGCCGTGCTGCCAGGGTGATCCTCGATTCCTACACTCGCAACACCAAGTGGGTAAGCCACTCCCGGAAGGTTTTGTGCCCAGAGGAATCCTATTTCCACACAGTGCTCGCCAATGCTCCCAGCCTTTGCCTGAGCCAGGATCCGCTGCGCTATATGGACTGGACGGTTCGTGGCAATCACCCGAAAGTTTTGTCGGTAGACGATCTTCCTCGGCTGACCGCATCCAATGCCCATTTTGCCAGGAAATTTGCCGAGGACATCTCATCCGAGATGCACAATGGCTTGGAGGACTTGACACGATAGCCGCATCCAGTTGACACTCCTCCTCTGGATAACTTTCCCCATTTTTTAACACCCAATGAGAGCACTCGCCAGAAAGCTAAAGCATTTTGTCCTGAACAAGCTGTATCCCGCGAGGAAGAGCGGGAGTGAACTCCAATTCTGGAAGGACGAACTGGTCAGGTATGAGCAATGGTATCTTGGTGAATTGCCCTTCCTTTACAAAACACAAAGCCCGAAGCAGGGGGAAAAGGTTGCCGGTCCGAACCTGAGGGTGGCCAGCGTCTTGACATGGCACAGATTGCATCAGGAGAGAAAATATCTCAGCGACTTGGAATTGGGTCGGGACTCATTTGCGGGACGGCGCGTGCTGGATGTCGGTTCCGGTCCAATCCCAAGTGCCACCTGCTTTTCCGATGCCGAGCTTTACTGTCTGGATCCTCTGCTCCCGCAATATGTCAAAGCGGGATTCCCGTTTGACTGCTACGGCAATGTTCATTTCGTTGCAGGATGCTCGGAAAAAATGCCGCTGGAGGATGCGTTCTTCGATGCCGTGATTGCGGTAAATTCCATTGACCACGTCGATAATATTAAGAAAACCGCGATAGAAATACAGCGCGTTCTCAAGCCTGGTGCGTTGCTGCGGCTGCATGTTCACTACCATCGCTCAACAATCACGGAACCATTGGAGCTCAACGATAGGAAAATACAGGATTTGTTCTCATGGTGCCCAAATTTCAGGAAGATTGCTGAACGTTTTGAAAACTTTGGCGGCGCGCTGCCACCTGATGAAAAGTTTGTAGTTTGGGGAAACTTTTGAATATTCGTTGACAAGGCTTTCTTGAATACACAAAATCTATTAATATAGAGCCTTTTGCAAAACCCCTAAAAAAGACGAGGCGCAGTTCTGTAAGTCGTATATAATCAGGTGCAGCAATTTTTGGAAATCTCGTTTTCTGGTAGTTTTGCAAAAGGCTCTATAGTATCAATGAATCTAACAACAATCTAATATGTCTCGGATCCGAACTGCCAGTTTGACACTCAAACGCATCGTCGCGAGCGCCCTGCAATCCCCGCGCTGTACCGTGGATGCGATAAAGTTTCTTCCGTCCGTTGTGCAAGGGTTGCGTTACGCCCGAACGGCGGCCGCAACGCGACCGCCAGAACGTGCCGCGTCTGGCCGCCAAGAGGTCAATCCGCTGCTGGACTACTTCAATGCACACACTCTTGGTCCAGGCATCTGGAAGTGTGATCATTATTTTGATATCTATCAGCGGCATTTTAAGAAGTTTGTGGGCCGTGAGGTACATGTTCTGGAAATAGGGGTATACAGCGGAGGCAGCCTAGGAATGTGGCGCGAATATTTTGGCAAAGGCTGCCGGATTTACGGTGTGGACATCGAACCGGCCTGCATGGCTTACAAGGCGGACGGAATCGATATCTTTATCGGCGACCAAGCCGATCGTGGCTTCTGGGAGCGCTTCCGGCAGGCCGTGCCGAAAGTTGACATTCTGATTGACGACGGCAGTCACGACCCAGAACACCAGCGCATTACTCTCGAAGAAATGCTTCCCCATATCCAACCCGGAGGCGTTTACCTGTGCGAGGATATTGTCGGCGCAGGACAGCCATTTGCCGCTTTCGTTTCCGGGTTAGCTGCGCAGCAGAACGCCTGCCACCGTATGATTCAAGCTTTCGACGCTCCCGTCATCCCGTCGGCGTTCCAAGTAGCCCTCAGGTCGATTACACAATATCCGTTTGTCACAGTCATCGAAAAGCACGAGCATAGCCACCCGGATTCGTTCGTCTCACGCAAGCAGGGAACGGAATGGCAGCCCTACTAGGAATAGACGCGTTCGCCCGTTCGATTTTCGCCGGACCAATCAGTATCTCGGATCCGTTGCGCGTCCATATCTAGAAGTGCGGTCAAACAAAAGGTGTCTCAGTCAATTATGACCCATTAGGCCACTGGACCTGCATTTTCTATGTCATTATTATCACACCTGAAGCTGTTATCGAAGGATTTTCTGCCACCCATCGTTGTTCGAGCACTACGACGCAGCCACCAAAATGCTGCCGTTATTGATCAGCGCGGCTCAGCAATGGATACATTTTACGCCAGCCTCGTTCAGCCCAAAAGCTTGTGTTTCGACATTGGGGCAAATATTGGCAATCGAGTCGCCACGCTTCGTCGCCTGGGATTGCGCGTTGTTGCAGTAGAGCCCCAGCCGCAATGTTATTCACTCCTTCAATCTTCATATGGAGGCGATCATGGTGTGACGCTTCTCAACAAGGCTGTCGGAAGAGTTTCAGGCAAAGCGAAGATGATGGTATCGGACGCGCATGTCTATTCTACATTGTCGCAAGCTTTCCTTGAAGCGACGAGTAGATCAGGACGCTTCGGAGACATCGCTTGGGATAAGACTATAACTGTCGATGTTGTGACTCTCGACGCTCTGATCGCGGAATATGGTGTTCCTAACTTTATAAAAGTTGACGTGGAAGGCTTTGAGCTTGAGGTGATCCGCGGTCTGTCATGCCCAATCAGTTTGATGTCTCTTGAGTGGGCTCCTGAAATGACGGATAACATCATCGAATGCATTGCGCATCTCAGTAAGTTAGGGCCGATTAGTTGTAATTTGTCGTGGGTGGAGAGTATGAGGTTGGCACGATCCAATTGGATGGACAAAGATAGTTTGATTTCCATTCTCAACCAATTTCGCGAAGAGACTTATCTTTTTGCTGATGTTTACATTCGTTCCTGCAATTGTGCCCTATCAAAGTTAGATGAGCAGGCGGAGAGTGGCCATGGCAGTCTTGGCGAAAGGACTGGCTTGCCAGTTTTAGATTGTAATCCACCCTTCAGGGATGATGCCTGAAGTGTCAACGTTCGGAACAGACAACCATCGCTTAGGGGCGATGACGATTTTTTTTGGATTTTTTGACAACCAGGCAGCCCACCATCCGAACGTGCTGTTGGGAATGATAAAATGTCGACATTTTGTCATCAAGTGGAGGTAGGAGGAAAACTTGCTTCCGGCAAAGTCATGGCCGACAAAGAAATGTGGGACGTTAAATCGAAGATTTTCCCGGCACCAGTCAATTTCGTCGGAAAACACATATATTTTTTCCAGGTCAATCGAAGAGTGAATTCTGTCGAGTGCCTGGTAGATATAATCCACTCCGGAAAATCCATTTAACTGGTTGGTCACAAAATCGCCCCTTCGCACATTAAGGCAGACCGAATGGGTGCCGGCAATTTCTTCCGCCAAATCTTCAATGCGGATATCAAACCGGTTTTTAAAGACGAAATCATTCCTGATCTGCGCTTCAATCGGTTTGAAATATTTTTCGTTTTGCCAATACCCAATTAAATAACTGTTTCTGCCACTGGCAAAAATCCGGTTGTCCAACGCAAACGGATTGGCTCCTTCCACTACCTGATAACCGTCGATGTGTTTATAGAGATTGAAAGCCCTTTTTACCGCGTGTTTGAAGTGGTGGTTATAACTGTCCACATAGCACGGAAGCCAACCCTCTCGATCCGGATCCAACAATCTGGCGTTGATATTGAAAACATCCAGGTCGTAAGTCCTCGAGACATAGTGCATTGCGCGCTTGGGAACGTAGGCGTAATGAGTCGCATCAAGGATCAGATCCGTTCCCTGCTCGTTTGCCAGCCGCCTGCCCAGCGCATATTGAAACATTTGGTTTCCCAAGCCACTCATCAGTCTCATGCAGATCATGGTTTTGCTTCGGCGGCCGTTTCAGTTATTTCCGATCGCGGGTTGCTTTTTACAAACCAGAAACATCCACAGGCATAATACTGATCCTTTACCATGCCTTTGTTGGCGTTCCTGATCAGGCCGTGTCTTGAAAAATTATCCGGCACAAGGGAAAACTCCGTCAGTTCCATGCCTGCAAACAAGGTGATAACCTGCTCATAGGAATAAATCCGGTGAGCATTGAATTGGATCCTGGGTTTGCCGACGGGAACCACGAATATCAGTGTGCCGCCGGGCTTGGTGACCCGGACCAGTTGGCGCGCAGCCTTGGCATCCCCATCAGGATCCAGCGGGTCGCCATATCTCCCCAGCCCCACATGTTCAATGGTATGCATGCAGGAAATTGACTCCACGCTATTGTCTGGAAACGGCAACGACAGCAGATCGCCCCGCTGGCAATCGAGACCGTCAAGCCGCACTTCAGCCGGGCGGTAGTCATAGAACTCCACCGGGACAAAAGCCGAAACCAGCGTGCTAAAATGCAGGATTGAGGAAATATCAATATGCTTCGCCGGCTTCAATCGAGCCACAATACGCGCCGCCCACGCGGGGTGGTAGGTGTAATGCGGGTCAAACTCCGTCTTGGCGGTTTTATCAAAAAGGTGGGGCAGGAAATCCCGCCAGCGCACAGGGAAACGTCCGTCCGCCCCAGCCATCCTGGTAAATCGAATGTAATCGCTGATGAAAAACGGGTATTTCCACAGCCACAATACGAGATGGGTGGTGCTTTTAACCAAGGCAAGCCCGACCAGCCGGCGTTTGATTTTTAAATATATCTTTTGACTCATAACCCTTGGCCTTGGCTGTCGACTTAAACACGCTCGGACGCAATCAACCTGCCGGTGTCGCCGGAAATGAGGTTAGGAGAAGCGATGCCCATGGATTCAAGTGGAATAATGATTTACTTTTACGAATCGCGAACAACCCGGTCAAGACGAAAGGCGGGCAAGCACATCTTGGCAGTCTGCCAGAGCAGCCAGGCAAATGCCTCAGCGCTTTTCCAGCGCAGGCGGGGCGTGCAGCGGGTCAGAAACCACCACCAGTCGCGCCAGGCTCGGTTACAGGGAGCCGTCAGCAGCAACGCGTTTGCCCGGGCGGCGTCTGCCTCATCCAGGCGCATGAACCTGTGGCAATGATCAGTTCCGATCCGGGTGGCCAGCCTGATCTGGGTCTCTGGGTTCTGTTTCGAGACGGACTCGGCGTGGAGTCGGAATTGGACGAGCGGCGTCCGCAGCCCGATGAAATCGCCCAATTCCAATAACCTGCCCCAGAGAGCGAAGTCTTCGGCGTGCCTCTCGTCGGGTCGGTATCCGCCTGCGGCGAGGAAGGCGTCTTTTCTAAAGACCACCGTGCTGTGAATAATCGGGGATTGATAGCAAAGCCGGAGTGCGGTAAAGGCGCGCGTTTTTGGAAACCGGGCGTGGTCGGGAATGTTGCCGTCCATGACGTTTAATTCCGCTTCGGTATGGCATAGAACTGCGCTGTCGTGCCGATTGATAGCATTCCATTGCATCTCCAGTCTTCGTGGAAAACTCATGTCGTCGGCGTCCTGGCGTGCAATCCAGATCGCGCGGGCCTGTTCGACGCCATAGTTGAGGGCCATGACAATGCCGCCATGATCCAGATGGTGAATTTGCAGCCGCGGGTCCGAAAAAGACCGCAAAATCTCCACGGTGCGGTCAGTGCTTCCGTCATCCACGACGATCAGTTCAAAGTCTTTAAAGGTCTGGGCAAGGATGCTGTCGATCGCGGCGGCGAGATAGCGCTCCCCATTCCAGACGGGCATAAGGACAGAGATGCGTGGAATCATCAATAACATTGTAAGCATTCCCCGCTGCAAAAGACAAGAAACTCATGGGAATTGCCTGAGAAAATCTTTCCTCGACAACCACTGAAATGAAAATCACCAGCTTCGGTCCCGCCAACAGAGAGGGATTCAAACTGGCAGCTCGTTGCCAGCGCAATTGCGGAGCCGATCGGATGCGATGACCAAGGTTTGCATTTTCGCGGATTTTCCCTTTGGGGTGCTGGCTGGGCAAATGGCTGGACGCGGAGGCGGACATATCTCCACATGGCTACCGCAGCTTGCGAAGGCGTGGGAAGGGCAGATGGAATGTGAGCTCCACT
>Ga0194063_10001809_pt1 | contig 13628 bp, 14 predicted proteins | sample SepL3720m_MetaG_FD_155459 | JGI IMG/M metagenome (GOLD analysis project Ga0194063, IMG submission 155459) | Anoxic zone freshwater microbial communities from boreal shield lake in IISD Experimental Lakes Area, Ontario, Canada - Sep2016-L373-20m | ecosystem: Environmental > Aquatic > Freshwater... | reverse complement strand
ATAAGCTGTATAATGGTTATATATGAAAACACTAAGGGTTTGTAATGATAAGCAGGAATGGGATGACTATATATTGGACAATGGGGGACACCCTTTGCAATTGTGGGGTTGGGGAGAGCTAAAGGCAGCAAATGGTTGGTCGGCTGATAGGCTATTTTTAACAGATGATAGTGGGCAAATATCTGGTGCAGTCCAAGTATTATATCGAAAATTAGTTTTTCCATTTAGGTCTTTAGCTTATATTCCTAGAGGGCCGATTGTAGATAGCGCCGAGAGGGAATCGCTACTAGGTTTATTGACTGATTATGTAAAAAAGAATCGACATTCAGTTTCACTAATGATCGAGCCAGATTGGCAAGATTTTGTGCCCCCAGCAGGCTGGATAAAATCGAAAAACCATATCTTAGTTGCTCAAACTGTTGTTCTAGACCTAAAGAAATCGGCAGAGGGACTAAAGAGTGCCATGGAAACTAGCACTCGTCGGTATATTAGAAAATCATCAGAAAGTTCATTAGTAATTAAAAAGGTTAGTAGTAGGGAAGGCTTAGAGGATTGTTTAACGGTTTATAGAGAGACTGCTAAAAGAGCTAAGTTTAATCTGCATAGTGATAAATATTATTATGATGTTTCAGATAAATTAGAGGATAGCTCAGTTTTATTTGTGGCATATTCAGAGAGCAAACCGGTGGCATTTCTTTGGCTGGCAGTTAGTGCCGATATTGCCTATGAACTTTACGGTGGGATGAATGACGATGGTCGTAAGTTAAGTGCCAGCTATGGTCTTAAGTGGCATGCAATAAATAAATGCAAAGAGTGGGGAATTCGTCGATATGATTTTGGTGGTCTTGTTGACGGTGGTGTGACTGGCTTTAAGAAAAGCTGGACTAATGAGATTACGGAATTATCTGGTGCTTTTGAATATCCTTTATCAATAAAATATGGCCTTTGGTCATTTGCTATGCCAATGGGCAAGGTCATGGCTCGTAAATCAAAGGCATTACTTAGTAAGAAATAATTTTTTATTTGCTTATATTTATGCAAGTGACAAGCTAGATTCGACTTCGGTCGAAAATGGGTCGTTGGGCTGTTGGCGTTTTGATTGGTAATAGCCTAAGGTTGCTACCATTGCTGCATTATCTGTGCAGAGCTCAATTGGGGCATAGTCAATATTTATTGGCAATCTCTGTGATAACTGTCGTCTTAGCTCTTGGTTGGCTGCAACTCCACCGGCAATTACCACAGATTTAGGGGCATAGCTATGAAATGCTTTCTCTGTCTTGTCAACTATAGTCTCGACGGCAACTTGTTGAAAACTTGCTGCAAAATTTGAACGCTGGTTATCGTTTAGAAGCTTTGCAAGGCCAGTTGATGGGAAATTAATATCAACTCCAGCTTCACGTTGAACTGCCCTTAGAACGGCTGTCTTGAGCCCAGAGAAACTAAAATCATAGGTACCTGATAATTTTGCTTTAGGAAATTTATAGGCATTTGAATCACCAGTCTGAGCAGCACGAGCGATCGATGGGCCGCCAGGGTAGGGAAGACCGATAATTTTTGCAACTTTATCAAAAGCCTCTCCGATAGCATCATCGCAGGTTTGTCCGAGCAGCTCATACTGACCATGGTCTTTAAACAACATTAGCTGGGTATGCCCACCACTTACAATTAGGGCCAGCATTGGAAATTCTGGTGGAGTTTTATTTAGAAAGTTTGCATAAACATGCGCCTCAATGTGATGGATAAGGTAGAGAGGCTTATTTTTTAATATGGCTAGCGTTCTAGCAGCGAGAGTGCCAATAAGCAAAGACCCTATTAATCCTGGGGCGTAAGTAACGGCTATGGCATCAATCTCATCCCAGGATAAGTTGGCCTCGATTAGAGCTTGGTTTATTACTGGGTTTATCACTTCGATATGGCTGCGAGCGGCTACTTCTGGGACAACTCCTCCATATACTGCATGGATATCGATTTGTGAATTTACGACATTACTTAAAATAATCCGACCATCTTCAATAATGGCCGCAGCAGTTTCATCGCAACTTGTTTCAACTCCCAGTACTTTCATCTGTTATATTCTACCACAGTTGAATGATATGGTAATGTTTTGTCTAAAAAGGTAAGATAATATAATGAAATTAATTTATATATTTTTGATATCAATGGTGCCATTAATTGAACAAAGAGGGGCTATACCAGTTGGGACAATAGTATACGGTATTAATCCTTTCTTGGTATTTTTTGTTAGCTTAGCTGGTAGCTTTGTGCCTGCTCCTTTTGTTTATTTCTTTTTTAATAAGATTTTAGCTTGGATGAAAACAATTAAAGCTTTTGATAAATTTACTAACTTTGTTGATAAAAAAGTCCAAAAAGGGGCTAAGAAAATAGAAAAGTATATGGAGGTGGGACTGATTACCTTTGTTGGTATACCTTTGCCTACTACCGGTTTGTGGACGGGAAGTGCTATTGCTGCTTTTCTTGGGTTAGAATTTAAAAAGTCCATGGTTTGTGTCTTTCTAGGTGGCGTGATATCAGCTGCTATTATTACAGTCATATCAATTATTGCTCCGAAAATTCTAGGTTTTTAGTAGTTGAAAAGTAAAATCATAAAATATAGCGCTAAAGATTAGCGCTATATTCTTTTATTATCTTTATCTATTATTGAAACTTTGGAGGTTCTTCAACAGCTACTGCTGGAGCTTCCGCTTGCATCGTTGGAGCTGCAGGTTGCTCAGTTTGAGTAGGGGTAGCCGCTGTAAAAGACTGATCAACTGGTGCTTGGTAAGCTTGAGTTGAAGAAGTATTATTTTGAGCGATTGTTTGTGTTTGCATTGGTGCCATTGGAGCAGATGCCATTTGTGCTCCACTTGCATGCTTATTAAAAGAATCTTGAATGATTGCTTGACCAATACCACCAAGAAGGAACATAACTATAAACGCTAAGATGCTACTAGTTTTTTCATGGGTGACGTGTTCAACACCTTCTGAATACTTCCAGAACCACCATACAACACCAATGACTGGTACTAGCCATAGCCAAGCAGTTGGGATTTTTTCACCTAATTTGTTCATTTCACCTTTTGTTTTTACTGCCCAGTACCATGAATAGATACCGCTGGTTACTACTCCTAGAAGGAATACAATTATTGGGTTTCGATTTTGCATATTATACCTTTTTTTATTTTTGTTGTTATTAGTTATGTTTATACTATATATTTTTATTGAATACAATAGGTGTTTGTAATTATGAAAGATTTTACTTTGTAAGCTATAATTATTTATATGATAAATATTCGAAATATTGTTAAAAAAATAATACCAAAAAGTATATTTAGACGAATTGAGCCAATTGGGCATTTGGTTGAGTCAGTAATAATGGAGATTGTTTATGGATTTCCTTCACACAAGATGCATATTATTGGGGTGACCGGTACAAATGGTAAGACAACAACGACATTTCTAATTCATAAGATGTTACATGAGGCTGGTATCAAGGTTGGTATGTTGAGTACTGTCGCTTTTGGCATTGGTGATAAAGTTGAAAACCAGATTGAGCATATGACAACAACCAAGGCTAGTGTCTTACAGAGTAGGCTACGTGCTTTTAAAAAGGCAGGTGTTGAGTGGGTTATTATAGAATCTTCGAGCCACTCATTAGCACAATATAGAACTTGGGGTATTAGATATGAAATTGCAGTAATGACCAACGTGACAAATGATCACTTGGATTACCATGGAAATTTCAATAATTATCTCGAAGCAAAAAGGCGCCTATTTAGGATAGCTTCACATTATGGTCGTAAGTTTGGTGTCGTAAATGCCGATGATCCAAATGCTAAGAAATTTATTAATAGTGTGCCAAGATCAGTTAGCTACGGGATTGAAAAAGGTGAGCTAAAAGCATCCGACATAAAATTATTTTCTGACCATTCGACTTACCAGGCTAGAATTGGCAGTGATAGCTATAGTTTAAGAATAAATATTCCTGGCAAATTTAATATAAGTAACAGTTTAGCAGCAGTTGCCGTAGGCCGTGAGATTGGTTTGACAAAACAACAGATAGAGAAGGGTATTGCTGCGCTTGATGGCGTAGAGGGGCGCATGACAGTTGTAAATGAAGGCCAAAAGTTCAAAGTAATAATAGACTTTGCCTCAACTCCCGATGCCTTTGAGAGACTATTTGAGAGCGTTAGGCCTCTAGTAAAAGGAAAGTTAGTTGCCGTTTTTGGTTCAGCTGGTCGCCGAGATGAAGCGAAGCGATTTGTTCAGGGTGAGATAGCTGGGCGTTATGCTGATGAAGTTGTTCTAACAGAAGAAGATGATAGAGATATTGACGGTAATGAAATATTGGCGCAAATTGCTGCAGGGGCAAAAAAAGCTGGTAAGGTTCTTGATAAAAATATGTTTCTAATTCTAGACCGCGAAAAGGCTATAAATTTTGCGCTTAGAAGAGTAAATGATTCAGAGGATGCGGTTGTTATGTTGGGGAAAGGGCATGAAAAGACTATCGAAAGAGCTGATGGTATACATCATTGGAGAGAAATTGAAGTTGCCAAGAAGGCGCTTAAATCTTTAAAGTCTAACTAATTGTTAATGTCATGCATCTGATATAGCCACCGCCTTTTGCTAACTCGGTTATATCAGGGTTAACTACTTTTAAGCCATGTTTCATTAATTCATTAGCGAGGTTTGGGGCATGTGCGCTCATAATAACAGTTTCGCCAGTTGATATTAGATTTGTAGCAAAGCCATTTTTGGCTTCATCGATCGAAACTTTGATTTTATCAACATCATCAAAATTTTCTAAAAAGTTTCGGCTTTTGCTTGTAAACGCCTCTGGGCAGTAGGCAATAAGTCCCTTTTGTCCATTTTCATCTGGTGCTTTGATAATAGCTAGAGCTAGGTCTAAGTCATAAAAGAAACTATCAGGCCAGCCAGAGCTGCTGTTTATAACTGGTCTGCCAAATAGGTTGCGCTTAGGCTTTGTTTGTAATTGGATTCTTTTATAATCGAGCAATTCAGCGGCAATTTTTTGGGCTTTTTCGTCGCTTCGGTAACCTTTGCCGCAAAATAATAAATTACCACAGGCTAGAGCGTCGCCCTGGCCGCTAAACTTTAGCCCATCTGGCAATTTGACTACTTCTTTACCTAAATCAGTTAATATTTTTTCTGCATATGATTCTTCTTTTTGCCTGGCATTCGGTAGTCTAGCTAAGACGGCTTTGTTGCCCCTGGCTAAGGCCCAATTAGCAGTATAGACACCATCTTGGCAATTAAGAGGGGATGGGACTACTGTTACTTCTACGCCGGATTTAGATAATAGGTCTATAAGATTAGAGTGCTCTTGTCTTGCCTTATCTAGGTCAATTGATTCTAGGTGGTAATAGGGGTTAATAGGTTTGTCGTTGCTGAAGTTATTAGCATCGGACATAAGTATTTTTTGATTAATTAAAGGCATATATATTTGTTTTCTTTTTTAAAGTTATTTATAAAAAGACTGTCCAAAATGATCAATCTTTTTTTGTATCCAAAATTCTGACTGTCTAGTAAGTTTTGCGCTGTCTGATGGGTTTTTTAACAATTTTTTCACAGTCTCTTCTAAATAGTAGCCACCGAAGGGACCTTTTACTAGAATAACGTCATCTTTTTTTGCTATATGATCTCTAACCTGTATCCCAGCTGATATTGCATCATTAAAATAAAATAGATTTTTGTCTTTAATAAAACCATGTTCTTTTGCATATGGGCCAAACTTTTCAATTGATAATTCACCCACAAGCATTAGCAGGTCAATGCCTTCTTTAAAATATTCCGATACATCTTTAAAGCCTTTATCCTTATATTCACCAAGTTCATGCATATTGCCTAGGATGGCTATTTTTCTGTTACCAGGTATTCTTTTTAGGGCCTTAAGGGCTTCAATGCCTGCGAGTGGGCTAAAGTTTGTTGTATCATCAATTACTATTGAACCATGTACGCCATTTAAGAGCATCATTCGGCTCGCAGCTGGTTCAATCTGTTCTATCGCTTCTCTAATTGATTTATCGGAAAGGTCTAAAAGTATCGCTAGCAACATTGCTCCAGCTAGCTGCCTTATTAGGGGCTCTGAAATTAGTTTGATTTTTATATCTTTAAAGATGGTTTCATTGATATTAAAAGTTACAATTGATCCATCAGTTTCCCAATTTGTTATTTTGTATGTAGCTTCGGAATTAATATCTCCATAGCGATATATCTTTCCTTTAATGTCTTTTGTGTATTTATGGTCGATGTCTAGATTGTTGATTATGCTGAACTGTTTTGTGGCTTTAATTAGTGAAAGTTCTTCTCTGGCGACAATATCTAATGTTTTTAAAAATTCCATATGCTCCGGACAGACAGCGGTAATAACAGATATGTCTGGTGCTATGAAATCAATGAACTCTTTCATTTCCCCAATATGGTCTATGCCGTATTCAATGACTAATAATTCTGGGCCTTTTTTGAAAAAAAGAGATAATGATTTTAGTAATAGAACAATCCATGAAGGGATGCTATTTAATTGAGTTGGTACTTTCTGCTTGAAAATAGACAGATATAGCCCAACACCACTGTTGTAACTATCGTCCATGTAGGATGTATTTCTCTCTGAGGCTAATATTTTTGAAATAAATAGCTTAGTTGAGGTTTTGCCAACACTCCCAGCTACGGCGATAACTTTTGGATTTTTTATTTTGACATAAGATTTAGCTAACATTTTGAGCAAGCTAGTTACGATAGATGTTGTTTTAGATTGGTTTGAGCCCATTATTACTTATCTTTTTTAATTTTTTCAATAATATCATCGGCATCATTGATCATTGGGGCAATTCGGAATTTATGCCTCTCAATTGCAAGCTGTAAAATTTGATCGATTAAATCACTATAACTCACGCCGGATTCAATCCAAAGCTTAGGGAACATACTAATTTTTGTAAAACCTGGCATTGTGTTGATTTCATTTACATAGATTTTTTGGTCGTTGTCGACGAAGAAGTCTACTCTACCGAAGCCTTCACACTCTAAGGCTTCACATGTAGCGATAGCGGTTTTACTGATAATCTTGTATAGATCATCAGTAATTTCTGCAGGGACAATTAAGGTTGAATTGCCAGTATTAATATATTTATTGCCATAAGAGTAAAAACTGTTGGCATCATTTTGAACAACTTCTGCAATAGCTGAAGAAGTTTTTTGATTACCAATATTTCCGGTGACACTGATCTCTAGCTCTCGGCCCTTAACAGCGGCTTGAGCAATAACTTTAACGTCATATTTAAAGGCAAGTTCTAGAGCTTCTTCATATTCAAGTTGGTTAGTCACTTTTGAGACTCCAACTGATGAACCAGCATTTGCAGGTTTAACGAATATAATCTCGCAGCTTAGTTTATTTTTAGCTTCATCAAAATTAGGTACAGCGGCATTTTTTCTAAGTGTGATAAATTTTGCTACGTTTATGCCAGCATCTCGTAAGAGCCGATAGGAAACATCTTTATCCATGCCAATGGCCGATCCAAGTACGTCAGCTGTCGCAAAAGGTACGTCCATCATTCTTAGCAAGCCCTGGACTGTACCATCTTCGGCATAGTTCCCAAGGATAGCTGGGAATATTACATCACAGCTGAAAGCGACCTTACCATCATTATCTACATCGTAAAATTCATTAGAAGATTGTCGGATGGCTAGGCGACCAGATATTGGGGTATCATGAAGAGAAATGTCTTCAAATTTATCATGGTTTTTTACAAAGTTATCTGTTGCATATTGTTTCCATACGCCTTTTTTATCAATACCTACTATGTAGACTTCATATTTATTTTGGTCAATGGCGTTTACTATGTTATACGCTGAAGCTAGTGAAACTTCATGTTCGGTTGATCTTGCACCAGCAAAAACTACAACTTTAATCTTATCGTTTTGTGAAATATTCATAGAACAATAATACCATGGTTAGGCTTGGTTATTTTATTCGATTAGATACAATTTTATTTAGGCTGGAGTAGATAGAAAATCAATTTCTTTTATGATATCTAGCAAAGCTTGAGCTTTTTTAGATTCGTCAGCAATGTTAGCAGCGGCTTCGTGAGCAGGGGCAATCAAAGATTTATCATCTGTGCTACGAATTAGAAGTAGGTAGATATTAAACTTTTCTTCAGCTTCTAAATCAAGTTTTCCTACAAGAGGACGCAGTTCCATTAAAGCTTCTTTTTTTATTGACTCAAGTTCATTTGTTGGCCCTATTGGTTGGGTCGAATCAATTGGTGGCATATCCATACTAGGAGTAGGCATAGTTGCTGGCTCATCTTGCTCTGGTTCGGGAGCAGTTGCTGCTGTTGGCTGAGAAAATTGGCCAGGCATAGGTGATTCTTCATAGCCTAAATTATTAGGTTGTTGTGTAATTCCGGCAAGGACTTTTGCTAATTCTTGGTCATCGCTAATTGGTTTAATAGTTTGAGGTTGAATATCCATTTTGCCCACCCTTGATATTATGCTTATACTTATTTAATTAATACTGTATCATAGAATTATAAGATTTTACAATAATGGTGGGCCTGATGTTAGATGACGAAAATTTGATTAAGCAACATGATCCAAATAGTTCTCTGACTATTGCTAGTTCGCAGTACCAGCAGGTTAGCTTCAAAGCAGCCGTTCGAAATGCTGAACATGATGGGCGACCAATTTATAATATTGTAATTGCAGGTATGGGTGGGTCAGCATTGGCGGCGCTGATGGTAAAAGTTTGGTTGAAATCGGATTTGCCAGAACCAATGGAAATCATTCGTGGCTATGATCTACCGAATTATGTCGATCAAGACACATTGGTCATTGTCAGTAGTTATTCGGGTAATACTGAAGAGGCTTTAAGTTGTTTGTCACAAGCTAAAAAATGCGGCGCACAAATTGGAATTATTGCGTCTAGTGGTGAATTGATTAAGATTGCTGAATCTGATGATATTGCCCATGTACCTTTACCAATAGGGTTCCAGCCTAGAATGGCGGTGATCTACAATTTAAGGGCACTGATTTCTTTATTAATTAATTTTGGTTTAGTAGAAAACGATAAACTGTCCAATATTCAAGATAGTCTTGAATGGCTACATACAGAGAGTCTGAATTGGGCATCAAATGTACCGATTATTGATAATTATGCTAAACAGTTAGCGAATAAGGCTGTTGGGAAAACAGCAGTTTTCTATGGGGGGACGCTAACGGCACCAATAGCTTACAAATGGAAGATTAGTTGGAATGAGAACGCTAAGAATTTAGCATTTTGGAATGAGCTACCTGAATTTGATCATAATGAGTTTATTGGATGGACATCGCATCCAATCGAAAAGCCTTTTATTATCTTTGATATTATTAGTAATCTTGAACATCCTCAGATATTAAAGAGATTTAAGGTATCAGATAAATTACTAAGTGGCCAGCGACCAAAATCAATTGAGATTTATTTAGCTGGGGAAACATTAATTCAGCAACTACTTTGGGGTAGTATATTAGCAGATTTTGTAAGTATATATCTAGCTATTTTAAATAATGTTAATCCAACACTGGTGCCGTTAATTGAAAAACTTAAAGAAGAATTAAAGTAAATTAATATTTGTAGTTTTTATATATTATAATTGACCATACGAGGAGAGATAGCCGAGTGGTTGAAGGCGTACGCTTGGAAAGCGTATGTGGCAGCAATGCTACCGCAGGTTCGAATCCTGTTCTCTCCGCCAATAATAATTATATGTTTATGGTTAGGTTATAATTAGATTAATGAAGAATAATTGGGTGAAGTTGGTGCCTAATATTAATAAAATAATTATTATTATTTTAGGTATAGTCTTTGCATACTTGGTTTTTTGCTATTTTTATTTTGATACCTTAGGTGTTTACGATGCAGCCGGTCAGTTAGCTGCGGTTGATCATGCTAAGACTTTCTGGCCACTCTGGCAAGGCTGGTCGTCACGTGAGCTGTTGGGCTGGCCTCAGGGGCTCATCTATCCGCCAGCTGTTCATTGGGTTATGGCTGGGTTAGCTTTAATTATAGGTAGCGAAATGGCCGTTAAGGTTGTGGTAGCTTTGTCTCTAATTGGTTTGCCATTTGCTATGTATTGGTATTTTAAAAAGATTAAACTGCCTAAGACATGTTGTTTATTCTTGCTAACATTACTTACCATTATATTTATTGCCTTACCTGATTATATGGGTAGTAGCATATCAAGCTTGTTCTATGTGGGGCTTATTCCAAATTTTGTGATATTACCTATATTTTTTGTTTTTATAGGTATTATCGAGGGTTTGTCTGAGAAGATTAATGTTAAATATATCGTCTTAGCTGGATTATTACTCGGAATAATTTTATGGTCACACATAATAGTGTCCATGGTTGCTATCTTATATGTCGGTATAATTGCAATAAAATCGCTGCTATCGCGTCAGTGGAAAGAATTTGGTTGTTTTGCAGCGGTTGGTTTTATCGGTTTATTATTGAGCCTGCCTTTTATAATAGGCATGTATTTGGCTATTAAAGGGCAACTATCTTCTTCGGGTGGGTTGCCTTCTTTATTTACAGTTAACATATTTGCGCTGGTTGCCTCAGTAGTTGGTTTAGTATATTTATGGAGAAAAAAGGAGCGGCTTGGACTGGGGCCGGTTCTTGCGGCTGTTTTTCTGTCTTTGATATGCGTAATTGATGGGGTCCTAGTGAATAGGTTTGGCACTAGTTATATTCTAGATTGGATACATGTTTATCGGTTACAAGTGTTTGCTTATATCTTTTTGGTGATTGCTATTACCCAAATAATTAGTAAACTTACACTAAGTAAAAAATTGAACCTTCCATCCATTGCAAGCATCTTTTCGATCTTATTTTTATTATTTGTTTTATTTTTAAAGAATCCAGCTGATTTTAGTTATGCTAAAGTTGAGATTATCCCTGGCAGTGTAATTAGTGGGCGTTTCTTGGAGGATTTTCGAAGGACAGAGAGTTACCCAGCGCCTTATGCTTTTCAAACAAAAATATTAAAGACAAATATAAATTCTAGTTGGGCCCATGGCTTATTCGCAGAATCAGCCCCTAATTCATCTTTTATAAAGTCACTGTCAAAAAGTTTAAGGCCTGATGCTTATGAAATGAGTTTAGCTGATGACTCTATTGATAGTATTGTAGTTGCACCTACTAGAATACCTAAGTTACTAGATTTATTTGGGATTGATAATATTATTTCACTTGATAATAATCCAGATAATGCGATTGGGACTTGGGTGCGTGGCTCAGAAAAGAAGTATTACCATCAAAATATATTATCAACTAAAAAATTAGCAGACGTTTCTCCACTTACTCTCCGGCCTGTAGCTAACAACTGGGATAGGGAAGTCTTAGATTGGTGGAGGCAGACAAGTGATATGGTAGATTTACCATATGATGCCAGCCAAGGCGTTTTGGCCAATATACCTGTTAGCGGGCCAGTTGATGTAGTAGTTGAGCAATGGTTAGATAATAGTATTGTTTTAAATATTAATTCAAACGAAATTGTCCCGGTTATTATAAAAACAACCTATGCAAAAGGCTGGAAAGCTAAGGCGGCTGATGGTTCAGATATAAAAATATGGAGAGTTGCCCCACAGTTGATGTTAATCCAAGCAAATGGTAGGGTTAATCTTAATTATCTTTAACCAAATAGATTTAATTATTTTATATTTTTGGTAGTTACCAGATATTTGCCAAATATTTTACAAAAGGTATTATTAGCTTGGAGGTTAGTGTTATGAAAGAATGTGACGAAAAGAAATGTGAAGAGATCGGGAAAGTATGTTTTAGCCGAATGCACGGTCGCAAACATTATCATCATGGGGCATCACATGGCGGCGAGGCAGTATATGGGCTTGGCCTTATTGGGGCTGCTATATATTTTATTAGTACAGCATCAAGTTTTTGGATAGGCGCATTAGGTCTATTAAAAGCTATTATTTGGCCAGTATTTATGGTTTTTGAAACTTTTAAATTTCTTATTGGATAAATTATGAGGCAATTAACAACACTCGCAATCATTGAAGACGGCGATAGGGTTTTATTAGCTATGAAAAAACGTGGTCATGGCGAAGGTTGGTATAACGGCTATGGTGGGAAAGTAGAAGAAGGCGAGACGATTGAAAAGGCGATGGTTCGTGAATTAAAAGAGGAGTCTGGTCTCATTGCTAAAAAATTTGGGAAAAGAGCAGTTCTTGAGTTCTTTTTTAAAGGCACTGATAAAGAAGTTGAGACGCATGTCTTTGAAGTGTCAGAATATGAAGGGGACTTAATAGAAACTGATGAAATGGTACCGAAGTGGTTTAACAAATCAGATATTCCGTATAGCCAGATGTGGCCAGCCGATCGGGATTGGATGCACCTATTTTTTGAAGGCCATAATATTGAAGGTGAAGCGACTTTCGATGGCGAGACTAAGGCTTTTATTGAGTCAAGCTTTAGGGTTAAAGAAAATTGATGCAAAAAGTAAGAATTGAAAATTTGGAAGAACATTATTGTGACGGGCAGAAACTGGCTATAGATAAATATCTACAAATTGGAGATGGGGTAGGTAGGTATCTATTAGCTGTTGGTGAATCTCCAGCTGGGAATGGCTGGCGTAAATCCGGAAGAGCTTTTTTTACAACTAGTAGTAAGGTGGTGCCGACTGGTAAAAACTTTTTAATTAATCTAAAACAAATTGATGATTGCCTTAGCTTAGAAAACATATCTTTTACAGAGATAGCAAAGTGTTTTGTGGCCGATAATCGGAAAATACTTCACGCCTGTGCTTCAAAAACTTGGTTGCATTTTATTGAACAACTAAATTATGTTAAGCCTAAATTAATTATTTTATTAGGGCAAAAAACTACCGAAATATTTAACTTTTTAGCCGATACATCATTAGAGGTAGGGGTTATAAAAGAGGTTAAATTATCTAATCAAAAGTATTTTGTTTTGCCGCTTTACCATCCGTCGCCACTTAACCCTAGGCGCGTAATGAATGTCGATTTTATTGATAAAAATAAGGTATTAATTAGAAAATTATTAGGTATATAAGCTAATATTTAATTCCATTTTACCGCTTAAAACGTTACACTAGATATTATGCAAAATGACGTATACCAACAATCACTTCAACTACATAAACAACATCACGGTAAGATAGAAACTATTAGTAAGGTCAAGTTAGACTCGCGTGAGGCACTATCTTTGGCTTATACTCCAGGCGTGGCTGAGGTTTGCCGCGAAATAGCACGCGATCCATCATTGGCTCGTGAGTATACACTTAAGCGCAATACAATTGCTATTGTTAGCGATGGGTCAGCAATATTAGGGTTGGGTAATTTGGGGGCTTTGGCTTCAATCCCTGTTATGGAAGGTAAAGCTGCAATATTTAAAGAGTTTGCAGGTGTTGATGCTTTCCCCATTTGTTTAGATACCCAAGACACAGAGGAAATTATAAAAGCCGTTAAACAGATTGCTCCAGTTTTTGGTGGAATTAACTTAGAAGATATCTCGGCACCACGTTGTTTTGAGATTGAAGAGCGTCTACGTAAAGAATTATCTATTCCAGTAATGCATGACGATCAATGGGGGGCAGCAACAG
>Ga0194063_10001808_pt1 | contig 13636 bp, 11 predicted proteins | sample SepL3720m_MetaG_FD_155459 | JGI IMG/M metagenome (GOLD analysis project Ga0194063, IMG submission 155459) | Anoxic zone freshwater microbial communities from boreal shield lake in IISD Experimental Lakes Area, Ontario, Canada - Sep2016-L373-20m | ecosystem: Environmental > Aquatic > Freshwater... | reverse complement strand
GGCGTAATCGTCTCATCGTTATAGATAGTTACCCTACTTGTTCTGTTTCACACCCAGGGTAACCTCGCACCCTTCCACTTTTTGGGTTTCTTGATAGGCTGCGGTGGGTGGTTGAGCAGGGATAAGCTCGGTCGATAGGGTTTCGTTCTTAATATATTCGCCCCAAACGCCGAACACCTGCGCCATCTCACTCCCGGCAACATAATAGGTTGTGATGCGGTCTTCGATATTGAAATCGGCTTTCTTGCGCATATCTTGAATGCGCCGGACAAGCTCACGGGCGTTGCCTTCGGCGCGCAGTTCAGGTGTTATCACCGCATCAATGCCAACTGTAATGACTTTGTCGGCGGCTACCGCCAGCCCTTCGGCAGGATTGGATTGCACCATGATCTCCTCGGGCTTGAGTTCCACCAACTCGCCTTCCATTTCGAAGGAAACAACCTCACCGGCGGCGATCTTCCGAGCCACTTCGGCTGGGTTCAATTCCGAAAGCGCTTTGCGCAGAACGGGGAAGCGAGTACCGAATTTGGGTCCCAGAAGTTTATTATCCGGTAGGATGCGATAAGAGACCAGAGCGCTGGCATCTGCCACAAACTCGAAGCCTTTGACATTCAGTTCATCGCGCACGATATCGACCATTTCCTGGCTCAAATCGGCTCTACCATCGCTCACATGCACCAAGACTCGGGAGAGCGGTTGGCGCACTTTAATGCCGGCGTTGCCGCGCGCACTCAATCCGATGCTGGCGATGCCGCGCGCCAACTCCATCTCTGCGATAGCAACTTCGTCTATCGCGGTATGATCCACTACAGGAAAAGCGGTATGGTGAACGCTTTCACGGGATTCCGGTTGCACTGCCCGAACCAGGTTCTGATACATGACCTCACAGACGAAAGGCATGGCTGGTGCCAGGGCTCGCCCGAGTTTGACCAGGACATGCCATAACGTCGAATAAGCACCTTCTTTATCGGTATCCAGTTCGGATTTCCAGAAGCGGCGGCGGGAACGACGCACATACCAGTTTGATAAATCAGAAATAAAAGGCTCAACCATCAGGGTCATCCCGAAAGGATCCGAATCGGCGATGGTCTTGTCGATGCTTTCCACGATCTGGTTAAGCCTGCCTAAAATCCAAAGGTCGAGAGGATTCTCGCTATGCGGCGTTTCCCCTTCAGGATAGTTCGGATCGAAGTCCTTCCACTTCGGTTCCCAGCCATCCAACACGGCATAGGTAGCAAAGAATGTATAGATATTCCAGATCGGAATGAAGAAACGGCGGCGTACTTCATCAGCTCGCCCGTAACCGAACAGGAGATTTGTTTCCGGTTTATGGGCGCAGTACAACCAGCGCATCACATCCACACCCATCTTAGAGGCTGCATCGTTAAATTCGATGGAGTTGCCCCACGATTTATGCATCGGGCGCCCATCTTCTGCCCACAATGTGGCATAGCCGAAATTTTCCAAAAAGGGCGGGCTTGAATCGATCACGGTTGCCATGGCAAGCAGACTGTAGAACCAGTTGCGGAACTGCCCAGGAAAAGATTCGGAAATCCAATGTGCCGGATACCACTTGCGCCAATAATCAGGATTGGTACGGTACCCCAGCGTACTGAAACTGACGATACCGGCATCCAGCCAGGGATTGCCCACATCGGGGATGCGGGTACCGATCAGGCCCGTCTTGGGATGGCGAATCTTGACTTTATCAATGAATGGGCGGTGCGGCGTGTGTCCTTCAAACTCCTGCCAACCTTCGACAGCAAGTTCTTTGAGTTCTTTGTCATCGCGTACAACATAGAATGAATTATCTTCGAAAACCCAGATGGGCAGGGCTAAACCCCAATAGCGTTTCTTGGAGATCATCCAGTCGTGCATATTCTTGAGCCAGTCCATCTCACGCGCATACCCAAAATCGGGAATCCATTTGATTTTATCGACCACATCCATGATTTGGTAACGCAGGCTGCGCGCTTTTTCCTCTGGCGTGATGGCATCGCGCGGCTTATCATAAACTTCGCCCATCGAGATAAACCATTCATCCACCAAACGGAAGACCAGATCCGTGGCACAACGCCAACATTTCGGGTAGCGGTGGGTATAATCTTCTACATTGTAGAGGATACCCTTTTTTCGCAGGTCTTCGAAGATCGGTTGGGCAACTTCAGAAACATGAATGCCGGTAACCCAGCCAAATTTAGCAATAAAATGACCATCTTCGGTGAGGGGAGCCAGCATGGGCATTTTATGTTCCTTGCCCAATTGGAAGTCTTCAGCCCCACATCCGGGGGCAATGTGGACGATTCCAGTTCCTTCCGTTTCACCCACCGCATCCCACAGGATCACACGGTGCGCTTGGGCTGCACTGACTTCGATATTGCTCACCAGATCGGTGAGATGGGTTACCCCACCAGATTGGTTGGCAGCTTCCAGGTCATCGAATGGGCCATCGTATGCCCAGCCTTCCAACTGGGTGCCCTGCAATTCACCAAGCACTTCATATTTACCACGCAGCATATGCAGGCAGCCTTTCGACAGGTAGAAGATTTCATCTCCCTGTTTGACTCTTGAATAAGTGAGGGAAGGACCCACAGCCGCCGCCACATTACTGGTCAACGTCCAGGGGGTAGTCGTCCACACCAGGAGCGATTCATTTTCCCGTCCACGCAGGGGGAAACGCAGCGTAATGCTGGCATGCGTCATCTCGGCATAACCATCAGTAACAATCTCATGCTGGCTGATGGCGGTGGCACAGCGCGGGCACCAGGGCATCACGTCCTCACCGCGGTAAAGCCAGTTGTTATCTGCACATTTACGCAGGAAGCTCCAGATCATGTAGTTGTTCTCATTGGAGAAGGTGTAATAACTCCCACCAAGTTCTGCCAAACCTAACCGTCCAACGATTTGTTCGACGGTGTCCGTAACCGCTCCTTCAGGACCTTCTACGGTGATGACCTGCGCCGGATCTTCAATCAGCAATTTTGCCAGGCGGCGCAACTCTTCTGGATCATTCCAATCCATCCAGTAGCCCAGACGGATCGACTGCTCAGTCTGCACCGCAGAATAGCGCAAAACACGCTCTTTGCACTTCAGCACGAATTTATCCAAACCATACGCTTCGATATCGCGCTTGCTCTTAAAACCGAGTTCCTTCTCCACCTCAACCTCAACCCAAAGACCCTGGCAGTCGAAGCCGTTCTGATAGCGCAGTTCATGCCCGTGCATCGCCCAATAACGGTTGATCAGGTCTTTATACGTGCGTCCCCAGCCATGGTGGACACCCATCGGATTGTTGGCTGTGATAGGTCCATCAATGAAAGACCAGGGCGATTTCCCTTTGTGAATCTGGCGCAGCTTCTGGAAAGATTTATTCTTCTTCCAGAAGTCGAGGACTTCCTGTTCTTGTTGAATGAAATCAACATCTTTTGGTACTTGTTGAAAAGGCATACGTTTCTCCTAAGACAGATGAATTATTCCATGGATTCGAGGTTATCCAGATAAATTAAAAAAACCGTCCCTGTGATCAGGGACGGATCAATCTCCGCGGTACCACCCTGGTTCCCGCATCCAACGGGCACCTTGTGTCAAACAATAAGTCAGTGACAAAATTGCCGATGCCTGCGATAACGGGCGGCAACCCCGGCTTGCTTACTGAGACTTAACTCCGTTCGGCTTGCGGCTCCAGAGGGATATTCTGCTTGCCGATCTAGCCCGGCTCACACTCTCCCGGCTTCGCTGATAAAATCATACAAACATACTCTTCTCTATCCACGCCTTTAATAAAACAAGACTACAGACAGGAATTATGCCACAAAGAGCCGATTCGGTCAACCAGAAAAATGATACCCAATAATTTCAGATAGCCATTAAGTCGTTCGTAGCCCGAATAGACAGCAACATATCTGATCGTTTCAGTCAGCATATTTGTCCAACTTACAGCACCTAAATAGCATCCCAATATTTTTGCGGGTTGAAACTAATCTGCGGATTCCGCAATTCTGTAAGCGTGCTCATAATCACCAGGTGAGAAGAGTCAAAACGGCAACCAGTGATGATATTGGGTTCACAGAAATAATATCCCTGAAAGAAATTAAAACCCATTTCATAACATTCATCATAATCATCCTGAGTTTCTACTTTCAAGGCAAGCGGAATAATTTTCCTTTTCTTCAGCTTGTTCACCAAGTCTGGAAGTTGGGTTCTATCTACTTTTGCAATGTTGATTTTGACATTTTTTTACCGGATCGAGCAGAGGTTCAATATCATCAAAATGATCGACATCATCCAAAACGAAGGTGTATGCCTGTTGGGCAAAGTGCAGCAACGACTCAATAAATTTCTCTGTTATTGCGGTTGTTTTTAGAATCTCCAGGGCAATTTGTTGTGGAGGAAACGGAAACTTCCCTAAAAAATAATTTTCGGTAATATTAATATAAGCTACACTTGTGCCAACCAGTCTTTCCAGACCAATCTCGGAAAAGCGTTGAGGATAACTTCGCCGGTTGCGAGATCACCATCTTGAAAAACAGCGTGTTGAGGGTTTTGAGGTGATCGGTAAAGAATTTCATACCCCACAACTTCTTTCTTGCGGTTAAATATTGGTTGTCTGCCTATGAGTAGTTCAGCCATATATATTATCTCTTTCAAACAACAAACGATCAGGCCAAATCCATATGATATAAAGTATATCAGATTTTTCCAAAAGAAAAACAAGAAAATAATCCAATAATCTTGTAAAATATCAAAATAACATACATATAAACTAATAGAAATACGTAAGGATTTTTTACTCTTTTGTACCTAAAAAAGACCGGCAATTATAAATATTGCCGGTCTTCTTTCAATCTCTAAAGCTTTCAGGTGGCTTATGCAAGCTGAAATTGGTTCACAACCATTTGAAGTGATTCTGCCATCGCCAATAGCGACTGGGCTGAAGCACTTACCTGCTCCACCTGCGCACTCATTTCTTCTGTTGATGCAGAAACTTCTTCTGCAGCAGCACTGTTCTCTTCACTGATGCTGGCGACATTCTCGATGGCATGGGTTACGTCTATTGAGCCGGCAGCCATCTCTTCCGTCGAGGCGGTGTTTTCTTCCACCACAGCCGAGACAGAATCCATCGATTTTGCCAACTCATCGGCGGATGAACTCATCTGTTGCGACGCAGCAGCAGCCTGTCCCGCCTGTTGGTTCACCGCTTCGGCTGCTACCAAAATATCTTTCAAAACCTGCCCCGCTTGAGTGGCATAAACCACACCTGCTTCCACTTCGAGGTCGCCTTCTTTCATCGCTTTGACGGCTTCTGCCACCGTCTTTTGAATGCCTTTAACTAAATTGCCAATTTCTTTGGTGGCTGAAGAAGATCGTTCTGCCAGTTTGCGCACCTCATCCGCCACCACCGCAAATCCCTTGCCGTGTTCACCCGCCCGAGCAGCTTCGATGGCGGCATTCAACGCCAGCAGATTTGTTTGCGAGGCAATATCTTCGATGGTGACCACGATCATTCCGATCTCTTCTGAACGGGCTCCCATTTCCTGCACCTTTTGGGTTGAGACACTGACTTTCTGCTTAATGTTCTGCATTCCTCGTACGGTATCTTCCACCGTCTTGGCGCCAGCCCGGGCTGCTTGCGCAGCAGTGTCCGAATCTCTGGAAACCGCCTGGGCATTTCCGGCAACTTGTTGGATAGCTTTGATCAGTTGGGTCGTGATTGTGGTGGATTGAGATACAGCATGTGCCTGTTCCTGAGCACCGCCCGCAACACCCTCAATGGCGCGCGACATTTCCTCGACCGAATGAGCCGTTTGGGTGATCGACTCAGTCTGCTGGGTAGTTCCGTTGGCCACCTGTTGGATCGTCGCCGCGATCTGTGTAACGGCTTGACCTGCCTGAGAAGAGGCGATGGATAACTGCATGGAAGCTGAACTCACATTGCTGGCATTCTCCGCAACTTGGTTGATAGTATTACGCAGGCTGGCAATCATCTTTGAAAAAGCATTCCCAAATTCATCCTTCTCAGATTTAGCCGCTATTGACATGGTCAGATCATTGCTGGCGACTCGATTGGCAACCTGTCCCATTTCCTGCATATACTTGATCAAGTTATCGAATGCCTTACCGATATCGCCAATTTCATCCTGGCGCAAACGAACTTCATCCTTTTCTTTATCACTGAGGTTTCGCGCCAGATCACCCACCGCTAATGCATGGGCTATGGTGACCAGAAATCCCAACGGTACCGTAATGCTGCGGGAGATAACAATCCCTAAGAAAAGCGCGATCAAGACTGCTGCAAAGCTGATGGCAAAAATGATCCAGGTTGATCTGCTGAACGTTGCATCACCCTGTATGTGTGTCTCATCTGCAAGACGGGCGTTGATCTCGACGATTTTATTGAGAGAAGCATCCACCGCTTTACGAGCATTGGTCGTCTCCCCACTCTCTTTCATACCTGCCATCGCAGTATCGACATCCCCTTTATCGATACTCGCTATGGTCATATCTGCAACAGCTATATAAGCAGCCCAATTCGTATCGAATTCAGCCAGCGTGTTTTTTTCCTCCTGGGTAAGAGATGCAGCCCGGTATAAATCCATCTCATCCTTAACGATCTTCTTATTGGCTTCGAAACTTAATTTGGTTGCAGCACGTTCTTCGGATATCCAACCATATTTAAAGAGGTCACCGCGAATGGCAAAGAGAGCCGAGTCGGCATTTCCTACATATTCGATAGGAAGTGTACGGTCTTGATACAAACTGTTCATACCATCATTGATACTCTTCATATTGAAGAAGCCGGTTACCCCGATTACGATTAAGAACACGGTCACAATTCCGAATCCCCAGAAAAGTTTCGTAGCTGTTTTAAGATCATTTATTTTTTTCATATATTTTTTCCTATTTTGATTTCTTAGCACAATATTCATTTTACAAAAATATCAATGACTTGGTTGAATTTCAACTTTTTCTCCAATGATGTCTTCCTTGTTCCAAGTTTCGTATTTATAGTACTATGGTACTACAAATAAGCGAGCTTGTCAGTTGATCTATTGTGGCAGCTTTGTAGCAAGTATTACTTCGGGGAAATCGAATGGATAGCGTTGAATCAAATCGTTCCGCGTTTGCATTTCTATTAATAGTTGACAAAATATTACCAAGAATATATGATCAATTCGATACAATTATGATGTAACTATGGGGGTTGGTATGAAAGAAATGACTCAAACAGAAGAACTGCTCAATTTCTTCAAAACCCTGGCGAATGAGAATCGTTTGAAAATTGTTGGGATTCTGGCTAACCAGTCGCACACTGTAGAAGAAATCGCCGAATTGTTGGCGGTAGGTGTGTCCGCCGTTAGTCAAATATGTCAATTAAAAAACGAAATATGTATTCATAAATAAAATATAATGTAATATATACGATAATGAGGACACGATACATATTCAACGTGAATCCAGGTTAAGGAATTAATAAGACCGGCAGTTTTCAAAAACTGCCGGTCTTTCATCAGGCAATAATACTCTCCGGTTGCTTATGCATGCTGAAATGTGTTAACAACTTTTTGGAGCACTGCCACCATTTCTAATAGTGGCTGGGCTGACGCACTTACCTTTAAACATTGTTGCCTCATTTTATTAACTGAACAACTTTCCGATAAACAATTCTCAATTCCCATCTTTAACTCTTTTTTGTATTTATCATAATTTAAACTGCGCCACCACTTTTTGTAACACCAGTGCCATCTCCGATAGAGATGAAGCAGAAGCAGTTACTTCCTCCACCTGGGCGCTCATTTCTTCCACAGAAGCGGATACTTCCTCAGCCGCAGCGCTGTTCTCTTCGCTGATACTGGCAACCGACTCAATCGAGACTGTCACCTCCGTCGCACTTGCTGACATCTCCTCTGTCGCTGCCGTGTTCTCTTCTACGACTGCCGAGACGATATCGACAGCTTTCACCAATTCTTCTGCCGAAGCGCTCATCTGCTCCGAAGCCGCCGCTGCCAAGCCTGCCTGCTGGTTCACCGCCTCAGCCGCATGGAGAATTTCCTTTAACACGACGCCTGCCTGGTTTGCACGCTGTGTGCCTGATTCCACTTCCTTTGCGCCATCTTCCATGGCTCTGACGGCTTCCGACACCGTCTTTTGAATGCCTTTGATCAAACCACCAATCTCTTTGGTGGCTGAGGAAGCCCGTTCTGCCAATTTGCGCACTTCATCCGCGACCACTGCAAATCCTTTACCATGTTCACCTGCCCGAGCGGCTTCGATGGCTGCATTCAATGCCAGCAGGTTCGTCTGGGAAGCAATTTCCTCAATCGTAACCACAATCGCTCCGATCTCCTCTGAGCGGACACCCATTTCCGTTACCTTCTGCGCCGAAACTCCCACTTTTTCTTTGATACCTTCCATTCCTTTGACGGTTTCATCCACCGTCTTGGCGCCCAACTGGGCAGATTGGGCTGCGGTTTCCGAATCTCGAGAGACGGCTTGTGCGTTTTCAGCTACCTGCTGGATCGCTTTCGTGAGCTGAGTCATTATAGCAGTAGATTGGGCGACTGCTTTCGCCTGCTCCTGCGAACCCTGAGCAACCCCATTAATGGCATGTGTCACTTCCTCAACCATACTGGCTGTTTTGGTAATCCCTTCGGTCTGTTGGGCAGTTCCCTTGGCAACCTGCTGGATGGTCGTTGCAATCTGCACGGTAGCCTGCCCAGCCTGAGCAGCCGATTCAGATAACTGTGCAGAAGCCACGTTCACGCTTTTTGCGCTGTCCGCCACCTGGCTGACCGAGCGGCGCAGGCTGTCTACCATTGTAGCAAAGGCATTACCTAGCTCGTCTTTTTCCGATTTCGGAGTGACTTTTACAGTCAGATCTCCCTGGGCAATCTGGTGAGCTACTTCTGCCATACCACGCATATAGGAACCCGTCTCGACTTCAGCCTTGCCTGCCATACCGATTTCATCCGTACGATTGGTCATCAATTCCCGATCGTTCTGGTTCATGCCGCGGTTAAGATCGCCATTGCCCAGGTTATGCAAGGCATGCGCCATGACGTTCAACGGGCGGCTGATGCTGTTGGTGATAAGAAATGCCAGGATAATCGCGAACAAGACAGCCACAACACTCACGCCAAGAATAATCCAGGTTGATGTCGTAAATGTAACATCTCCCTGGGTATTAAGCTCCTCTGCAATACGGACATTGATTTTCATCAGATTTGCCAAGGAAGTCCCAACGGCTTTGCGGGCATTGGATGTCTTACCGCCGTCCCTCAGGCTGTCAATAGGAGTTTTCTCATCTCCAGCTTTAACCTGGGCGATGATTTCTCTCAATGTTGCCTGGTAATCCGCCCAGGCTTTATCCAATTTCACCAGCTCATCCTTCTCCTCCTGGATCAAATTGGTCGCCTTGTATAAGTCAATTTGTTTATTTACCTCGACGATTTCTTTTTCGATGGCGGTTTCGATAGTCGAACGCTCTTCTGGAATAAGAATGTACTTATATGAATCACCGCGGATCATATACAGATTCTGATCGGCTATCCCGGTTTGTTCAATCGGCAGCGTGCGATCAAAGTACAGGGAAGTCATACCGTCGTTTATATTCTTCATATTGAGATAGCCCACAATTGCGATAACCACCAAGAATACAATCACAATTCCGAAGCCCCAGAATAACTTCGTGGCTGTTTTAAGATTATTTATGGTTTTCATTGTCTTTATCCTCCATTTGCTTTCACTCTTACTAAGTTTTATCGATTAATAAACACAATCATATACGCTCTTTAGAAGTAGTCAGGTCAGAGTACCCGGATGTGGTTTTCTGCGGCGGGGTATCTTGCGATCCTTGTTTGGGCAGGCTGCTTTCCAGATGGCGGGCATCAATTCGGTCAACATTTCCGTTTTAGGGATAAAGTAATCCGCGCCCGCGGATAAAGCCACCCGTCTGTCGTTCTCGGAATCAAACAGGGTCAGGATAATAATTTTAGCCTGACCAGCGGTTGTGTGAAGATGTGGAATCGCCTCAAAGCCGTTCATATCCGGCATTGCCAAATCCAACAATATTATGTTTGGTTTCAATTCACCCACTTCCAAAATCGCTGCTCCTGCGTTTGTGGCTGTTCCAACAACGCTGATCCGTTTATCACGGCTCAAGAAGTTAATCGTTGTGCGCAGGAAAGTAGGATTATCATCGACCAAATAAACGCTGCACTTACGTGAATTCTTCTTTTGTCTGGTATCAACCGGCATAGCGCGTATCTCCAATAATATTCTCCCTCTTAATCGCGCTTTTTCATAGTAGGGTTTACCCTACTTTAAGCGAAAAATCCCCCTACTATTTTCGGGGGATGGTGGTTTTTATACCGTAAAAGGCTTTTTTGACCGAAATCAATACGTTCGCCTGAATGCTCTAAATTTTTCTCAGGGTATACGCTTATATTTCCCGTACTCAAGGGCAGTATCAAAAGCCATGACAATATTTTCTGGAGGAACCAGTGCTTGAATGTTATGAACCGGGGCGAAGACAAAGCCACCGCCTGGAGCAAGATCATCAATCCTATGTTTGACCTCATCGCGCACTTCCTGGGGTGTGCCAAAAGGAAGCACTTTCTGGGTATCCATACCGCCGCCCCAGAAGGTAATATCCTTGCCAAAGGTCTGTTTGAGACGTTTGGTATCCATTCCCTTGGCAGACACCTGCACCGGATTAAGAATATCGAAACCCAAATCGATCAGCTCAGGAATGAGATCGAAGGTAGCTCCACAGCTATGATAGAACAGTTTGGCATCCGTTTTCTTCTTGATGGCATCCACCAGCCGGCGAGTACGCGGTTTAATCATGCGCCGGTACATGGCGGGCGAAATCATCCAACCATCCTGGGTGCAGACATCATCCCAATAGGTGAATACCTGAATATACTTACCGACCTCATCCAAATAATTATTACAGGATTCGATGTAAATATCCGTAATTTTATCCATGACGCGCTCGGAAAATTGAGGCTCGGCTGCCAGGGCTTCCAGGAAACACTGCATACCCATGATCCGCGAGGGCTGCTCAAAGATACCTCCGCCAATCACACCACTGCCGACGATGGCATAATCCGTATTTTCATGCAACCACTTTGCCTGTTTGCCCAATTCTGCATTTAATTCATGCGGGTCAGGACGAGGCCAGGTATATTGATCCAAGGCTGCATTCGTGGTTTCTTTGATTGGAAAATCCACCCAATCAAAATAGAAACCGCCTTCCTTGGGCATATGCAGTTTCGATCCCCAGCGATCTATGAACCCATAATAGTCACCCTCTTCAAAGATGGTGAGACCGGATGCTGTTGCCGCGGGCAACTGCACCAGGCGTAAATCCACATCAAAACGCTGCATAAAGGCTTCATCCACGTAGGGCAACTGCTGAACATAATCCAGCATTTTAATTTCCTCGAGCGGCATCTTGAGATAATTTTTTAAGTCGATATAAGCCTTGCGCGTGATCGAAGTAATGATCGTGCCTCCCAAATCAATCGGGATGCGATCGGGCTCTTTATGATTAAGTGCAGTAACTACTCTTTCGCGATGATTCATAATTTTATCTAAGTTTATGGCTAATAATCGTTTGGAAAGCAACCGAGACAACGATTATTAAACCATAGATCAACTGGGTATAAAAACCGGTCAATCCGGAAGCAACGATGCCGGCATTGATGGAACCAATGATGAAGGCAGCTATAAAAGTACCGAAGACGGTGCCTGTTCCTCCGAACACGGATGTGCCTCCCAAGAAAACCGAAGCCAGGGTATTAAGCAGATAACCATCCCCCAGGCTGGGCCAAAAATAAACCACTTCCAGGGATGCCAGCAAACCGGCAAAGACGGCAGCTACACTGACGATGCAGAAGACAGCGATTTTGGTGGCATCGACATTGACACCCAATAGTCTTGCGCTGTCAATATTATCGCCAATCAGATAAGTATGGGCTCCGAAGCGAGTGCGGTTAAGGATGATCCAGATAATTACTGCGGCAATGACCATCCAGATCACTTGAGCAGGCACATCGCTGAAGATACCCTGCCACAAAGGAATTTTGGTGGGGTCCGCATCTGCTGCCGGTAAAGGAACGAGCGGCCACCGACCCACTAGAAATTGATAAATGGGGAGCTCTTTCATATCAACCATTCCGGCGCCTTTGCCATCTAAAACAACCAGGACTACCCCACGCCATAAGAACGAAGTACCGATAGTCACAACCAGGCTGGGAACTCCAATCCCCAAATTCACCCGGCTGCCCAGGAACAATGCAATCGCTCCGGCTGCTAACAGACCGATCAGGGCGTATAAGAAGTTTTGGGTGACGACGAAGATGGCAATATATGCCCCCAAACCCAACACGATTGCGATTAACCCGGCAGCCGCATTGACAACCAGCAAGCCATTCAAGAGTCCGGCATATAACCCGCCCAGGAACATGAAGATGATGCCGATGGTATAACTGCCGGTTACCTGCTGAACAAGCACCAGAATCGCCATCCCCCATGCCATCACAGAGGGGAAGGAAAGATCGATCTCTTTGGCAATCACGACCAGGGTTGCCGGGATAGCAATAATGGCAAAGAAAGGGGTAGTCTGCATGAAGGCTTTATAGATTTCAGGAGCGCTAAAGACCTCGGGCGAGGCAATATAAAAGACCAACCAGACGACAACCATGACCGCAACAATTCCTAATTGCAGTGCCCATTTACGGGCAAGTTTCGTCAGCGCACTTTGTTGAACGACGCGTTCGTTTCTTAGATCTACTTTTTTAGTTTGTTCACTCATAGGGTCATCCTTTGATTATTGGGTCGCTTCTTCCATCGAACCCGTATGGGCGACGCGATATAATTTATTAATCAATTCATCCAGGGTAACGGATTTCTTGGAAAATTCACCTGCCATCCGGCCGCGATCCAAAACCATTATGCGGTCTGCAACCGGGTAGACATGGAAGATATTATGATCAATAAAGATGCAGGATTTGCCGGCTTTGGCAATTTCTCCTACAAAGGTAAGCACTTTTTGGGTCTCTGACAGTGAAAGCCCCATGGTAGGTTCATCCAGAATGATCAAATCCGCCTCGAAATAAAGGGCACGCGTGATGGCGATCCCCTGGCGTTCACCGCCGGACATGGTTTTCACGGTATTATCCGGCGTAACCGCATTCGAGGTGAATCCCATCCGGGTACACATGAGAGTCTCGGTTTCTTTTCTCATTTTCTTGACATCCAGGAAACCTGCAAACGTGGTCAATTCACGTCCAATAAAAATATTGCGCCAAATGGGTTGTTGGTCTGCCAGAGCACGCTCTTGATAGACTGTCTCGATCCCCATCTTGCGGGCTTTCTGCACGGACATATGGGTCATTTTCTGACCTTTCCAATAAAGCTCTCCGCCAGAATCAGGTTGGTGGTATCCGGTGATAATTTTGATTAAAGTAGATTTACCAGCGCCGTTGTCACCCAATAAACCAACCACCTCTCCGGGTTTAATGGAGAAATTAATATCACTCAATCCTTTGACTTCACCAAAGGATTTGGAGATATTTTTCATTTCGAACATGTACTCCATAAGCACTCCTTATAATGATAAAAAAAATAATAC
>Ga0194063_10001807_pt1 | contig 13639 bp, 10 predicted proteins | sample SepL3720m_MetaG_FD_155459 | JGI IMG/M metagenome (GOLD analysis project Ga0194063, IMG submission 155459) | Anoxic zone freshwater microbial communities from boreal shield lake in IISD Experimental Lakes Area, Ontario, Canada - Sep2016-L373-20m | ecosystem: Environmental > Aquatic > Freshwater... | reverse complement strand
AACCTATTCTTTACCCACAAAATTCCTGGGTAAGAAATCTTATATCAGTAAAATTGATGTGTCACTGGTTGGCAGAAACCTTTTGTATTTCTTCCCATCTGCTTTTCATGATATTGATGTGGATCAGTACAGTGGTAGAAATATCTCTGATGGTAACAGCAGGGAGCCAAACTTACAAACACCCACCACCAGAAGTTATGGTGTTAACTTAAATATTGTTTTCTAAGAACACACAAAAAAATATACAATGAAAAAAATAAAATATATCATCCTCGCAGCAATAACACTGGTTGTAGTGGGCAGTGGATGTTCAAAAAAGTTTGATGAGTATGCTACCAATCCAAACTTACCGCAAAGTGTACCTGCCTATTTATTATTAAGAAGTGTTGAAAACGCCATGCCTGTTTTTCCGGGCGGCGATGCTGATAAATTCTGTCAGTTCACTTTATCCTCTTACACTTATTATGGCACTAACGAATACTGGACAGGTGCTGCAGGATTAAATTATGGTAACTTAAGAGATGTGGTTGCAATGGAAACAGAAGCTGCTAAAGCATCAGGTACTACTAATAATCCATATAGTGCACTGGCTAAATTTTTTAAAGCGTATTTCTTTATTAATATGACTTTAAAAGTGGGCGATCTGCCAATGAGTGAAGCCATGAAAGGCTTAGACAATACCACTCCTAAGTATGATACTCAGAAAGAAGTTTTTAAACAAAGTTTACAATTGTTAGAAGACGCTAACACACAGTTAGCAGGGTTGATCAGCTCTTCTACCACTTCATTATTGGGAGACTTTTATTTTCAGGAAAGAAGCAGCGGAGCAAAAACACCATTGGATGCGTTAAAGCAATGGCAAAAAGTTGTGAATACCTATAAATTACGTTTGCTGATTCACTTGAGTAAAAAGGAAACAGATGCTGATTTAAGTATCAAACAAAAGTTCAGTGAAACCATCACTAATGCAAATAAGTATCCGCTGATGGAAAGCTCCTCTGATAATCTGGAGTACGTATATAATGCTGCATACAATCAATACCCTAACAACAGTCAGAACTATGGCAATGATGCTTTACGTTTATGCGTAGCTGCAACCTGGTTAAATAACCTGTCTGCCTTAAATGACCTGCGTGCAATGAAAGTGGCTGATCCTGCAAGAGCATTAGGCTTTCCGGATACATCTTACAAATCATTTGTAGGTGGTGGTAATGGCGAAGACATGAGTACATTAGGTGGCAAAGTGGTAGCAGGTTTATATTCTCCAATTGGCCGTAAAAGATATTATGATGGCTTAACCGGAGAAAATACCTTTATCATTGGCTATCCCGAAATGTGCTTCAATATAGCCGAAGGTATCAATCGTGGCTGGGCTACAGGTGATGCAGACAGCTGGTATCAAAAAGGCATTAAAGCAATGTTTGCTTTTTATGGCATTACTGATGGAAACAATACCGTTAGCTTTTTAAGAGGTACTGCCCCCGGTGATTATGTTAGTTATACTGTAAATTTCAGTTATGCCAACTACTTCAACCAAACTGCTGTAAAATATGCAGGTAACAATACAGCTGGTTTAAATCAGATATTGTTACAAAAATACCTGGGCTTTGGCCGCAACTCAGGCTTTGAAGCGTATTACCAATGGCGCAGAACAGGAGTTCCTGCATTTTTAACCGGTCCTGGTATTGGTAACAGTGGTAATATTCCTTTGCGCTGGCAATACCCTTCATCTGAATTATCTACCAATAAAGTAAATAATACAGCTGCAGTACAAAGCCAGTATAGTGGTAATGATAATATCAATGCTAAGATGTGGGTAGTTCAATAATGAAATTCATTACATCATAATTTTTTTAACAGACGGAACTTATATAAGTTCCGTCTGTGTTTTATTAATTTCCATAGTACTATTTTAATAAAATCATCATCTTTACTATTCTTATAGCACGAATATGAAAAAACAAATACTTCTGTTAGCCGCAATTATTACAGGTACTGCAGCTGTTGCACAATTAAAATCAGTGACCACTTTACAGGTTCCCGGCAAAAATCAATTTGCAACAATCAATGAAAAAGGTATTTCTGTATTGCCCAGTGGCAGATGGCTTACCCCCGCCGGCAGTTTAATACGCATTACCAATGATCCATTTGGAATGGCGGTATCACCCAATGGAAAAAAAGCAGTTACCCTGCATAATGGGGTATTTACTATTATTGATATTGCCTCATTACAGAAGATAAGAGTACCCAGCTATAATCAAAAAATCAATTCCCCGTTGGCACATGAACCTGTATCAGGAAATGTATTTGCCAGTGACTCGTTTCAAACTACAATTATACCATCACCTTTAAAAGACGGTTCGTTTTTGGGTGTTGCTTTTGCAGCCAATTCTAAAACAGTGTATTTAAGCGGTGGTGATAACGGTGCTGTAATTGTTTACGATATAGAAAATATGCAGCGGGTAGATTCTATATCATTAAATGTAAAAGTGGATGGCGAAGATTTTGAAGACAGTTTTACCTCAGACTTATTGCTAAATGATAATGAGTTGCTGATTTTAGACAGGGGTAATTTTCGCCTGGTGAGATACGATCTGATGTCAAAAAAAATTACTGCATCTATTCCTGCAGGCCGTCAGCCATTTGGCCTGGCCATAAGCGCAGATAAGCAAACAGCATTTGTTGCTAATGTAGGCACTTATGCCTATCCGTTGGTGAAAGGAATGGACTCGGCTAATTATAATTCCATGATGATCCCACATCATCCTTATGGAGATAATACTAAAGCATCTATTGAAGGAACAATAATTGAAGGAAAACAAATTCCGGGTGTAGGCAATCCTAATTCACCGGAAGCGATGAGTGTGTTTACGATTAATTTACACAGCAATAAAGTTATTGATAAGTTTAAGACCGGCTATCAAATTGGCGAAATGATTGAGGATGCAGAAGTGGTGGGCGGTGCCAGTCCTAATTCAATTGCTGTAGGAAAAAATTATGCCTATGTTACCAATGCCACCAATGATAATATTGCCGTGATAGATTACAAAAATCACAAAATTCTGGCACATATTCCTATTACTGTTGACAAACGCATTGACAAATACAGAGGCTTATTGCCATTTGGCATTACATTAAGTAAGGATGAAAAAACTTTGTATGTGGCATTACTGGGCTTTAATGCCGTTGCTGTAATTGATGTGGCTACTAAAACCACCAAAGGATTAATACCTGCAGGCTGGGGCCCCACAAGAGTAAAACTATCTGCAGATGAAAAAGAAATGTATGTGATCAGTTGCAGGGGTTTGGGTGCCGGACCAAATGGGGGTGCAGGATTTATAACACCGCCGCAGGGTACTTATATTGGCGATATCCAATTAGGGAGCTTTCAAAAAATTAAAATTCCCGCTGCAGCTGAATTAGCTGCATATACAGCACAAACTATTAGTAATACATTTGAAGCGGTAACAGTTAAAAATGATATCAGCAATCCGTTACCGGCATTGCCCGGATTAAGACAAAGTCCGATAAAATATATCGTGTACATCACCAAAGAAAACAGAACTTATGATGAAATTTTTGGCCAGTTAAAAAATGCCAATGGCGACAGTACTTTAGCAAGATTTGGTGTGGATTGTGAATATACATTACCCGATTCTTTACGTGCTAGCAATAAAAAATTAAAAGTCACGCCCAATCATCATAAAGCAGCCAAACAATTTTCATTCAGCGATAATTTTTATTGCGACAGTGATGCCTCAATTCATGGTCACCACTGGATGATGGGCGTAATACCTAATGAATGGGTGGAAGCCAATTCAAGCGTGGATAAAACAGCCAAGTATTTTTCTAAAGCACCAGGCAGAAGATTTCCGGGCTCTACAGGAAGTATGGATCCCGAAGATTATGCAGAAACCGGCGGTTTATGGGAAGCTTTGGAAAGAAAGGGTATTAATTTTTACAATTTTGGCGAAGCCAATGAAACTGCTCATGTAAGAGAAGAGTGGATGGATACTGCAACAGGTGCTGCACATGCAGTAATGGTGCCTATGCAAAAAGCCTTGTTCACCCGTACCAGTCATAACTATGCAGGTTTTAACATGAATATACCTGACCAGTTCAGGATGAACCAGTTTGAAGACGAGTTTACTAAAATGTGGCTCAAGGGCAATAAAAAATTGCCTTCATTAATTACTATGCAGGTGCCCAATGATCATGGGGCTGGTAACAGACCTGAGGATGGCTATTCTTCACGCAATTCTTTTGTTGCAGATAATGATCTGGCAGTAGGAAGAATTTTACATTTTCTTTCCCGTACTCCATACTGGAAAAATATGCTGGTGATTATTACTGAAGATGATCCGCAGGGTGGAGTTGATCATATTGATGCACACCGCAGTGTTTTAATGATGGCCGGACCTTATGTAAAAAAAGGCTATGTTAGTCATACCCATGCTAACTTTGGGGCTATCTTAAAAACTATTTATAATATACTGGATGTACCGTATGTAAATCAATATGATGTTACGGCTTCATTGTTGCAGGATTTTTTTACTGCCACACCAGATTTTACACCCTATACTTTAGAACAACATGATCCGCGGGTTTTTGATGTAGAGAAAGCCATGCAGAAATACCATCGCAGCATTGACTGGCGTAAAATTTTACAGGGCCCCGAAATGGATGATGTGGATGATATGAAAAAAGGGTTTAAAAAATAAACAGCACAACTTAATTTGTATGAAACATATACTATTCGTCATTGTTGCTGCATTAATGATTTCTTCAAATATTGCTGCTCAGCAGCAAACAGTTGTTGCTGACTCTGCTAATAAATTAAAAGAACTGGTTGTAACTGCAACCCGCAAAAAATCTGAATCATTGTTATTGCCCTTTACTGTAAATGTATTGGGCAGAAAAACAATGGATGACTATCAGTTTCGTACTACTCCCGAAGCCATGATGGCAATGAATGGTGTATTTGTACAAAAAACCAATCACGGAGGCGGATCACCATTTGTAAGAGGCGTAACCGGAAATCAGCTTTTGATATTAACAGATGGTATTCGATTAAACAATTCCATCTTTCGTTACGGGCCTAATCAATACCTGAATACGATAGATGCTTATACAATCAATAAAATAGAAGTAGCAAAAGGAACAGGCTCTGTACAGTATGGCTCTGATGCTATAGGGGGAGTTATAAATATAATTTCTAATAATCCGGAATTTACCAACCAAAAGTCTTTGTTTACCGGAAAATTGATGAGTAAATACATGACCGGTGATATGGAGAAAACAATAAGAGGGGAAGCGGCTTACAGTGGACAAAAATTAGCCATATTAGCCGGTATCAGTAAAAGAAATTTCGGTGATATTATTGGTGGTGATACTACCGGAAAACAGTCGCCTTCGGGGTATAATGAATGGGCTTTTGATATTAAAGCAAAAATTTTACTGAGGCAGAATATTGAATTAATTATGGCCAATCAGTTTTTACAACAGGAACATGTACCGGTTTATCATAAAGTTCGGTTAGAAAATTTCAGACTTAATGAAATGGACCCTCAACAGCGTTTATTAACTTATGCCAGAGTAAATGTAAAAGGCAGCACTCCACTTTTAAAAGAAACTGAATTTACCGTTTCCTTTCAACAGGGAAAAGAAGGCCGAAGCAGTTTAAAAAATGGTAGTACCAGTTTAAGAAAAGAAAAGGATGCTACTGCAACAGTGGGCATTACGGCAGATATTGTATCGGTGTTAAATAAAATATGGACAGCTAATTCAGGTATTGAAATTTACCGCGACAGAGTGTCCAGTACAAGAAAAGATATCAATACACTCACCTATATTGCAGACATAAAGAGAGGTCTGTATCCAAACGGTGCAAAATATGGCAATTATGCTGTATACAGTCTGCATCATATCCACCTGGGAAAATGGCTGGTGGATGGAGGGTTACGTTACAATATATTTGATATTGCTATTACTGATACCAGCCTGGGCAATATAAAAATTAGCCCTTCAGCTTTAGTAAGTAATGCAGCTGTTTTGTATTGTATTAACAAGCAGCAATCTGCATACATTTCATTCAGCAGCGGATACAGGGCACCTAATATTGATGATATGGGAACATTGGGCATTGTGGATTTTCGTTACGAAATACCCACTGCTGATTTACATCCCGAAAAATCGCAACACACAGAAATTGGCTATAAGTTTTCTTCAAAAAAAATAAACGCAACATTTGCTGCTTATTATATGCACTTGTCTGATATTATCACAAGGGTAAAAGCAGAAGGACAGGTGATCAATGGCTACCCTGTTTATAAAAAAGAAAACACAGAAGCTGCATTTATTAAAGGATTTGAAACTGAATTTAACGCTGAGGTAACAAAGCATGTGTACTTTAGCAGTGGAATTACTTATACATATGGACAAAGCCTGAGCAAGAAAGAGCCGTTACGCCGTATACCGCCTTTTAACGGAAGAGTTGCAGCCACTTACAAAAATAAAAACTGGTTTACTGCTGCCGAGTGTATGTTCGCAGCTAAGCAAAACAGGTTGGCGCAGGGGGATAAGGATGATAATCGAATCGGCATCAATGGCACAGCGGGCTGGCAAATAGTTAATTTGTACACAGGGTTTAAATTATCTGTGTTCAATTTTAATATTGGGTTACAGAATATATTCAATAAAGATTACCGTACACATGGAAGTGGTATTAATGGAGTTGGACGAAGCGGATGGATTGCAGTAACAGTAAAAATTTAATATTTCTCATATAGCAAGCAGTCAAAAGCGAAACCTTTCCAGGTTTTGCAACTCAAAAACAGCAGCGTTTGGTTTAGTTTACAAGTGCAGTTTTTTTGCGTTAGTTAAGACGGACTCCCACAGGAGTCCGTTTTTTATTTCAATTGAAACGTAACGTTTACATAATGATTGCTTAAAGAGGAGTTTACATTAAAAGTGGTGCTTTGCGTAATCATAGTAACCCATGATAAAATTTATCAGTTTTATTTTCTTGTCACTATCGTTGACATCCGTTGCGCAGCAAAAGCAGCAGTCCGAAAATATTTTCATTATCACTACAGACGGATTCAGATGGCAGGAAATATTTTCAGGTGCAGATTCCGCTTTAATAAGTGATCCTAAATACGCTGCCGACACCTTACTTACCAAATTGCAGTATTGGGATACAGATGTAAATGAGCGAAGAAAAAAACTGATGCCTTTTTTTTGGAATGTACTGGCAAAGCAGGGCCAGTTAATGGGTAACAGAATGTATGGCAATAATGTAGACGTAAGTAATTTGTATAAATTTTCATATCCCGGATATAATGAAATACTTACCGGATATAGCGACCCCCTGATTTATTCCAACAAGGAACTGGTAAATAAGAATACCAATATTTTGGAGTACCTGAATGAAAAGGAGAATTATAAAGGCAAAGTTGTCGCTTTCAGCTCATGGTCGGTTTTTCCTTATATTCTTGGGCAACAAAGAAATGGGCTTCCGGTATACAGCGGATATGAAACTTTACCTGATACTGCCGAAAACAGCACTATGAAAATGATCAATGATGTACAGGATAAAGTAGTCATTGAAAAAAAACAAACCCGTTACGATATTCTCACTTTTTTATCTGCAAAAGAATATATCAAACAGCATCAGCCTAAAATTGTTTTTATGAGTCTTGGAGAAACTGATGAATCGGCACATAGCAGCCAATATGATAACTATTTACAGCAGGCTGCACAGGTGGATAAAATGATTGCAGACCTCTGGTATTTTATACAAACGAATCCCAATTATAAAAACAACACTACTTTATTAATTACTACAGATCATGGCAGAGGGTACAAAAACAATCAATGGAATAAACATAGTTTTTTAGTAAAGGGATCAGGTGAGGCATGGCTTGGAGTAATTGGCCCTGGCATTGAGCCAGCGGGAGAAATTAAAATACCTCAACAATTGTATCAGAAACAAATCGCTAATAGTATTGCTACCCTTTTAGGTGTTTCATTTAACACCGAGCATCCTGTAGCCAAGGCCATTAAATTTAATAAATAAACTGTAAAAATATTTTTATGCACGCTGTAATACCACAGTCAATAGCCGCAGATATTATTGATTTATATGCCTCCCATGGAGGTAATGAATATGCCGGAGAAAAAGTTACCCAGCTGGAGCATATGGTACAGGCAGCACAATTAGCCAGGCAGGGAGGGTATGATGATGAAATGATACTGGCTGCATTTCTGCATGATATCGGACATATTTGTGTATCGGCCTATGTAAATAATACAATGGGCGATTTCGGCATCATCAATCATGAAAAAATTGGCGCACAGTTTTTACGTAAAAGGGGGTTTTCTGAACGTATTGCACGTTTGGTAGAAAATCACGTATCAGCAAAGCGTTATCTCACTTTTAAGTATCCTGAATATTATAACGGCCTTTCTGATGCCAGTAAAAAAACACTGGAATACCAGGGTGGTATGATGAATCCTGATGAAGCCATATTATTTGAACAGGATGAACTCTTTGAAAATTTTATTGACATGCGCCGCTGGGATGAATTAGCCAAAGAAGAAAATTTACCTGTAGAAATTTCATTTCAATATTTTAAAGAACTGATTACACTGCATTTAGAAAAACAATTTTCACCGACCATTCAATTATAATAATGAGGAGAAGTAATATACAATTAGTAGTATTTGATATAGCCGGCACAACAGTAAAAGAAAATGGCACTATAGCAGAAGCATTTAAATATGCTTTACATCAGTTTGGATATACTATACCATTTAATGAAATTACATCAGTAATGGGGTATAAAAAATCTGTAGCCATCGGTTTGCTACTTGAAAAATTCTATCCTGCTGAATTAAAGAATAATCCTGATCATATTGAGGGTATTCACGCTGTATTTATAGATATTATGGTATCATTTTACGAAAATGATACTGCACTGCAACCTATGCATAATGCAGAATATGTTTTTTCTCAACTGCAATCCCACAATATTAAAGTAGCATTGAACACAGGGTTTTCAAAAAAAATAACTGATACCATTTTAAAACGTTTTGGTTGGAACAGGACAAATCTTATTGACTTTGTAATATCCAGTGATGAAGTTAAAAATGGAAGGCCGTCGCCGGAAATGATTCAGACTATTATGCAAGCTACAGGCATAACAGATCCTGCTTTTGTAGCTAAAGTGGGCGATACCGAAGTGGATATTTTGGAAGGAAGAAATGCTGGCTGCGGATTAGTTGTAGGAATTAGTACCGGTGCATATACCCGAAATCAACTGATTGGTTTTACACCTGATGCAGTTATAGATGACATTTCTGAATTACCACTTATTCTAAACTCTGCAGTACTTGCAAAACACATCGCTTAATAATAAATTTTCTAAAAGTGAATTACAGGTTGCATTATATGCGGCACTCATTACATTTTTAACCTATGCAGTGGTATATGCATTCCGAAAGCCTTTTACAGCAGGCACTTTTGAAGGATTGAATTTTTTAGGCATCAATTATAAAGTATGCCTGGTTATAAGCCAGGCCATTGGCTATACATTGAGTAAATTTTACGGTATAAAATTTATTGCTGAATTAAAACGTTTTGGCCGCTGGAAATTAATCCTGCTCCTTATCAGTATTGCATGGGTGGCATTATTCTTTTTTGCCGTTGTTCCTGCTCCATACAATATCGTTTTTTTATTAATCAATGGATTTCCATTAGGTATGATATGGGGAATTATTTTTTCGTACGTAGAAGGCAGAAGGGCAACTGATTTTATTGGAGCTGCTCTGGCAGTTAGTTTTATTTTTTCGTCCGGTTTTGTAAAATTCGTCGCTAAATACCTGATGCTGAATATGGGAGTTTCTGAATTTTGGTCACCTTTTATAACCGGCCTTGTATTTATATTTCCACTACTATTATTGCTGTATTTACTGGAAAAAGTTCCTGCTCCATCAGCATCAGATATCGCCTTAAAGCAAGAAAGAGTGCCAATGACAAAGGAAAATAGAAAGCTGCTTTTTTCCAGTTTTCTTCCCGGACTGCTTACACTTATTATCATTTATGTTTTTCTTACCATCTTCAGAGACCTGAGAGATAATTTTGCTGCAGACATCTGGAACGAATTGGGCTTTGCCAATCAGGCTGCAATTTTTACAAAAACGGAAATCCCCATAACATTAATTGTACTGGTTGTTATTGCAGCAATGGTGCTGATCAAAAATAATTTTACAGCATTTATTACTTCTCATATTTTAATTATTGCAGGTTTTGCTATTACTGGAATTTCAACATGGTTGTTTACACTGCAAATGATTCATCCCGGCAACTGGATGATGCTGGTTGGCCTTGGTCTTTATACTGCCTATATACCTTTCAACTGTTTATTATTTGACAGGATGATTGCTGCATTTCAATTCAGGGGAAATGTAGGTTTTTTGATGTACCTGTCAGACTCATTTGGTTATTTAGGCAGTATAATGGTGTTGCTGGGTAAAGAAATATTTAAAGTAAAGCTACACTGGGTGAGTTTTTATTCTCAGAGTGTATTAACACTTTCTGTATTTGGAATTATTGGCACTGTTATTTCCGCAATATATTTTATCAGCAAATACAAAAGAACGGCAATTATATGGAGCAACGTTCAGCCATCGTTATAGGCGCAGGTATTGTTGGCCTGGCTACTGCAAGAGCTTTAGCAGTGAAGGGGTATGCTGTTAAAGTATTCGACCGTAACCATAAAGCAGTGGGGGCATCCATTAGAAATTTTGGATTGGTTTGGCCAATAGGTCAGCCAACAGGTAATATGTATGAAAGAGCCCTGCGCAGTAAAAGCATCTGGAAACAAATTTGCGATGACACTACTATTTGGTATGATACTGCAGGCAGCCTTCATGTTGCCCATCACCCCGATGAATGGCAGGTACTGCAGGAACTGCACGAAGTATTTTATACAAACAGGCCTGTTGAATTATTAAACAAACAACAGGTTGCTGATATATCTCCTGCTGCAGAGACTAATACATTGCTGGGTGGCTTATACAGCAAAGATGAGATGATTATCAATCCGGTTAAAACCATTGCTGCCATTCCGGAATACCTGACAGAAAAATTTGGAGTAGCATTTTTCCGGGGGAAATGCATTTCTTATATAGCTGATACAACAGTATATATTGGTACAACTGAACAGCATGAAGCCGATCTGATATTTGTATGCAGTGGTGCAGATTTTGAAACACTATATCCCGAAGAATATAATAAATTACCGCTTACCAAATGTAAACTGCAGATGATGCGTACGGATACACTACCAAATAACCAGAGTATGGGAGTGCCCTTATGCGGAGGGCTTTCTTTAACCCATTATAAAAGTTTTACCGCTGCTGCATCTTTACCTGTGTTAAAAAAAAGGTATGAATCGGAAATGAAAGAGTATATGGATTGGGGTATACATGTAATGGCCTGTCAAAACGATGCCGGACAGATTACCATTGGCGATTCGCACGAATACGGATTAACGCATGATCCCTTCGATAGGGCACATATCAATACCCTCATTATTGATTATTTAAAACAAATTGCCAAGTGTAAAGACTGGCAGATTGCAGAAACTTGGAACGGTATCTATCCTAAATTAACCAATGGCGATACTGATTTATTTTATTCCCCCGAACCCGGTGTGTATATCATCAATGGTTTAGGAGGAGCAGGTATGACGTTAGCATTTGGTTTAGCGGAAGAAATAGTAAATTTTTTATAACTATGAATAGTCAATTTGAAAAACTAGCTAACTGGTTGCAGTTAACAGCAGCAATCATTATGCTTGTTACCGCATAATAACAGCTTTCTTCTCTAACAATACCCATCCGTGCAATTAGCCCTGCCTGTTCTCAGGCAGGCACTATTTTACATTTTCTTAATGCTGTGGTAATAATTTGTTTGCATTGTCTTCACAACTTTGCTTAACTCATTAATATGAAACAACTGAATACAACACTAAAATCTAACTATCATTTCTACGGGAGCAGTTTACTGTTCCTGATAAGCTGCGGATTAATACTGCTGACAGTATCAAAGGCAGAAAGTTTTATTTCGCTCAATAGTTTTCACTGCTTTAGTTTGAATGTATTTTTTGTAAACTATACTTTTTTTGGCGACGGTATTTTTGCCATTAGCCTTTGCGCATTGCTATTCTATCGCAAGCAAAAAAAATTGGCTGTACTGATATTATTAGCCTATTTATCTTCAGGCCTTTTTACTCAGATATTAAAAAATTGCATCTACGCGCCACGCCCAAGAATATATTTTGAAGCCAGTCAATATTTATACCACCTCGATAATTTTGGTAACAGCGGTGGCGGCTCCAGCAGTTTTCCATCTGGTCATACTACTTCGGCATTTGCTTTAGCTACAGTTTTAGCGGTACATTTTAAAAATAAGTTTACGGGTATTATTTTGTTTATTGCAGCTGCACTGGTAGGCTATTCCAGAGTATATCTTGCACAACATTTTCCTGTTGATGTGTTGTTTGGAGCTTTTATTGGTATTTCATTTGCCACCCTTTCTATTGTACTCATGAATAGTAGGCTGCGTATAAGGCTACCCAAAATAATTAAACGCCAGGTACCTGAATGGGATAATAAACTACCTCATACTGCTATATATTAATAGCAATAATACATATACATGCAACTGGTTCGATTGGCAAAATTTGGAATGGTAGGTTGTACTGGCATAGGTATAGATTTTTCTGTAACCTGGTTATGTAAAGAAAAACTGAAATGGAATAAGTACGTTGCAAATTCTACTGGTTTTTCTTTTGCAGTGGTGAATAACTACCTGCTTAACCGGTACTATACTTTTCAGAATAATGATCCCGGAATCAGCCTGCAATTTTTAAAATTTCTTTTAATATCAATGATTGGTCTGGCACTAAGCACCGGATTACTCTTCTTAATTCAAAAAAACACCAGATTAAACTTTTATATTAGCAAGGCAATTGTTATAGGACTAGTATTTATCTGGAATTATAGTATTAACTCCTTATTTACTTTCCATTACTAATGCTGATAAAAAGGAAGTTATACTGGCTGATTGCGCTGGCTGCATTGGTAAGATGCATTATTGCTGTTTCGGTTGATTTAGGAAATGATGAGGTATACTATTTGACTTATGCCCGGCATCTGCAATGGAATTATTTTGACCATCCTCCCATGGTGGCGCTGCTGATACGGATCACCACTTTCAATCTGAACTTTACCAGTGCTTTTTTTGTACGACTGGCCCCAGTTATTTTATCGGTACTAAATACTTTTTTAATTTTTAGTTGTGCTCAAAAAATCCGGAATGCCAGGACAGGTTTTCTTGCGGCGCTTTTATTTACAGCTTCGCCTTATTGCAGTATTATTGCCGGTACATTTATTTTGCCCGATGCACCCCAGCTTTTTTTCTGGATATGTAGTATCAGTTTGCTGACAGGTATTATACAATCGCTGCCCGAATCAAAACAGCTTAATCAGAAACTGTTACTGTTTGGATTAGTTGCTGGCCTTTGCACCATGAGTAAAGTACATGGAATATTTTTATGGTTCGGATTTGCAT
>Ga0194063_10001806_pt1 | contig 13639 bp, 4 predicted proteins | sample SepL3720m_MetaG_FD_155459 | JGI IMG/M metagenome (GOLD analysis project Ga0194063, IMG submission 155459) | Anoxic zone freshwater microbial communities from boreal shield lake in IISD Experimental Lakes Area, Ontario, Canada - Sep2016-L373-20m | ecosystem: Environmental > Aquatic > Freshwater >... | reverse complement strand
GCTGTATACTGAATGCATGGATATGAATCAACTTTTACACACAGCCATAAACGTCCTTCGCGAATCGGCCTTTAACCTACTGTCGATTCTGCTTTTTATTGTGGCAGGAGTAATAATCGGCGAGGTGCTAAAGCTCACTTCGTGGTCAAAGATATTTTTGAAGTTCTCAAACAGAGCCGGTATTTGGGGCATCATCCTTGCATCACTAATTGGGATGGCTTCGCCGATATGTACGTTTGGCACAGTTCCTGTGTGCATTCAGCTTTACCGTTCAGGAAGTAAATTGCCGCCACTAATTACCTTTTTGTCGGCGTCTTCACTCATGAATCCTCAGATGTTTATTTGGACCTGGGGGCTTATTGGCCCGAAAATGGCCCTGCTAAGAATACTTACGGTCTTTATCGTTAGCGTCGCGCTAGGACTGCTCTCAGGGTTGGTGAAGTCCGAAAAATTGGTTGCAAATCGAGTTTCAGAGGGGATTGATGATGTTCACGCGAGTGAACACGAAACCCAAAAGGAAATAATGTGCCGCCCAAACATTAAGACTACGACCGTTTGGCAATTCGCTAAAAACGCCTGGGGAAGCTTAGAATACATTTTGTTTTATTTGTTGATCGGCATTATTTTGAGCGTGCTGCTTAAGACTTTCGTGCCAGCGGATTTTGTGCAAGAAGTGATTGCCTCAGACAAATGGTACACAGTACTTGTGGCGGCGTTGCTTGGTGTGCCGCTTTACCAGTGCGGAGGTGTTGCTATTCCAATTATCAACGGACTAATTCAGTCGGGGATGGGTTACGGCGCGGCGCTAACGTTTTTTCTTGTTGGTCCAGCCACAAACTTTTCGCCGATTTTTGCATTTGCAACAATAATCAAACCCAAATTCGTGGCTCTTTACCTCGCGGTTCTTATTACTTTTGCAATTCTTATCGGATATTTGTTTGGTCCGATTTCAAAATTACTCACATAAATCAAGCCTTTTTTACACTTTTTATATGGTTACTTGGCTCCTCAAAGGGTTATAATCAAAGTGGAATTAAATATGCAATGTTTTGGAGGAAATCAAATGAAGAAGTTCACTAAGAGAATTGTTGTAATTACATTGGCAGCGTTAATGGTATTGTCGATGATGCCAGGGTTGTTCGGACGTTCGGCGCAAACTGTCGTTGAGTTTAAAACACCTGTTAGACCAGCCCTTTCAGAAGTTTCGGTGGTTCAATCGACTAAAGCTTCAGTAAAATTATTGACTTATACTGATATTAAAAAATTAGTTTGGGATGCAATCGACAAGGCTGGCGGATTCTCTGGGCTAATTAAGGACAACACTACTGTTTCACTGAAAGTGAATCTTGTAAATAGCTCCGGCTACAATCCAAATGCCTCGCTCCCCGTTACCCAAAACGGCGTTACTACTGATTGGCGTGTGGCGAAGGCCGTAGCTGAAAAAGTTAGAGTTTATAATCCAGCTGGCAAAGTTTATATTATCGAGGGTTCTTACATGACTACATCGACTATGTTTTCGAAGCTTGGCTACAACAAGACAAACATCCCTCAAGTTAACGGATTCATTAGTCTTGATGACCCGAACATCGTTGGCGATTTCCAAGACACAGAATCTCCAAACTTAGTTAAAGTTCATTTCCCAGCACATAAATCAAACAACAACCTCTTTGAAGGCGAAGCAAATCAGGACTATTTCTTCTTTGAAAAAGATCATTATTATAATGCAGACACTTTGATTTCAATTCCAGTTCTTAAGAATCACTGGGATGCGCTTGTAACAGGCGGAATCAAGAATCTTTCAATTGGTGGAACTCCAAAAAATATATATTATGACAGAGGAAAAATGGCTACACATACAGTACAAGGCAACCAACCTTCATTAGACCTCAGAAAATGGATCCACGACTATTACGCATGTCGACCAGCTGATTTTGTTGTTATTGATGGACTCCAAGGTTCGCAATACGGACCAACGCCTATGTCTGGCACAGACCCCAATAATAACGGAACTACATCTGATAAATGGGCAGACTACACTATGAACATGCGCACGATTATTGCTGGGCGCGATGGTGTTGCAACCGATACAATCGAAGGTTTAATTACAAATGCAAAAGTTGAAGATACATACTATTTGAAATGGCTTCAGGATACTGGCGTTGGAAACACCGATATTACGCGTATTCGCGTAAACGGCATGCAAGTTGATCAAGTGCGCAAGTCGTTCAAGATTGCACCAGGATACCTTCCTGGCCGTTTAATTAAAACATCTGATTTGCCTGCAGTCAAAGTTGTAATCAAGAGTGTAACAGAGTCAAATAATACTTTAAAAGTAGCGCTTTCGGCTTCTTCAGGAATCAAGAAAATCGAACTAATGATTGATAACAATCCATACGGCATGCCTTTCACAAAAAACTTTTCAGTTCTATCCCTTCCAGTTCCAAAACTTGCTACTGGCAAACACACTTTAGCAGTATCTGCTTACGGTACTTATTTGACACGTTTTAAAGCTACAAAAATATTCACTAAAAAAACGGCAATTCGCAAATTAACTTACGGACAGTACGAAGCTAAGTTCGTTGCTAATGTTCCCATCATCGATGGAAACGCTTCAGACAAAGCTTGGAGCAGTGTGCCATATTCACTCATGAGCACTAACTGGCTCGGAGCTGACAAAGCAATTAGCGGACCTACTGACTTTGCAGGAAAATTCAAATTCCTATGGTCGGGTACTAAATTGTACTTCCTAGCAGAAATAACTGATGACGTTTTAATGCAGTCAACTAACACCGATCCAGCATGGAGATATCCAGACTTCGATGTTTTAGAAGTCTTTGTGGACGAAAACAAGTCGGGCGGAGACCATACCTTTAATAACAACGCATTTGCTTACCACCTCACCCTTTCTGGCCATGCTATGGATCTTGGCACTGTGGTAAACAATTGGACAGGCTTAGTTTATGACAATAATGTGAATTACAAGTGGAAGAGCATTGGCTCAGGCAAATACATTTGGGAAGGCGCTATAACAATGTATCCTTCGACATTCAATTTGTCTTCAAAAACAAATACACCTGTCACTTTATACTCAGGGAAAGCTATGGGCGTGTCTGTAGCATATTGTGATAATGACGGCGACGCTGACATAAATAATCCTACTCGCGACCACTTCATGGCTTCCAACAACATCCCTTCAAGCCTTGGAGGAAACTACAGCAACACTGCATGGCAAAATGCGAATGCTTTCGGAACTTTGTGGCTTCTGCCTTAATTTGAGCACATAATCACTAAAGCCAGTATATGTTTTTTAATAAAAACTATACTGGCTTTTTTATTTGTCAATTCTCTTTATATTTCAACGAACTCTCCGAGATTCACAAGATAGAGAAAACGCGCCGCAACTCTCATTCCCGTAATCTGCTCTAAAGCACCAGAGTAATAGTTAATCTGCGCAAAATAACGATTACGTAACTCCTCGATGTCGTTCGTTCTATCCGACTTATAATCTATTACTACAATTTCATTACTCTTATTTACGAAATACAAATCTATAACTCCCTGTACAATTGTGTCCTCCCCGACCTCATCCGAACGATACAAGAAACTTTTTTCCTTAAAATAGCATTTTGAATTGCGTATTTGTTCGCACATATCAGAGTTTGCGAATTCCTGAACACGAAGTGCATCTATGTTTGCAAACTCTGCTTCCGAAATTAACTGATTTGCTAGCATTTTCGCGATTTGCGAACGCACCTCTTCGAGGGACAATCCTGAACTGAAGTCCAACAAGAAAAACACTTTATGATACGCGGTTCCAATTTCTGCACCAGATAATTCACTCGCAACCTTAAGAAACGCAGGCTTATTAAAGTCAGTATTAGCCTGCTTCATAAGCGGAAGCGCGCTCTCCTCGTTGCGCCCCGATTCCTCAAGTTTTTTTAACTCAGTTACTGATATCTTTGCCGGCACACTCAGCTCCTCACGCCCCGATGTCGCCCACTCGAGCGCGCCCCGAATTTCCTCGAAAACCGCCGTGTCTTTTTCTTCAAGCCATGTCTCAATCCTTTGAGCGGCGCTTTTCTTCGCCCCAGGCTCCCGCTCCGCCCCCTCGACGCCTGGAAGGCCAGCCGGTTCGCCTGGAAGGCCATCCGGTTCGCCTAGAAGGCCTTCTGCATCAACCGCAAACACTGAATGATGCCAGAATATTGGATTTTGAATCCCGTGTTTTGCTAGAGCACAATAAACCCATTTTATATATGATGGCGACTTCATCAAAAAGAGAGGATGAAGTTTATTTATATTCAAAAAACTAGCGTCAGAAATAAAATTATTCAACTTATCTTGTGCTTTGTTAAGGCTTGCAACAATTATCAATTTTTCCTTGGCACGAGTCATTGCCACATAAAGAATTCGCATTTCCTCTGAAATGTTGTCACGTTCAATAATCGAGCAAAGCGCCCTTTTTGCGATTGAGGGATATTTAATATTGCGCTCGTAGTTAATGATATCTGGTCCGAACCCGTGTTTTTGATGCACTAGCACACTCGAACGCTCGTCCATCTTGTTAAAACTCCTGCCCGTTCCTGCCAAAAACACGATTGGAAATTCAAGTCCCTTACTTTTATGAATACTCATAATTCGCACAACATTGTCTTCCTCGCCAATTAGGCGCGCCTCACCCATGTCTGATGAACTACCAAACACATTCTCGAGATAATCAATAAGATTGAAAAGACCGACCATCCCCGCGCGTTCAAAGTTTCTAATGTACTCAAAAAGTAGTTTAAGATTATTCTGTCGCTTGTGTCCGTCAGGCAATCCGCCAATAAAGGTCAAATATCCTGTGTCATTTAAGATTCGCCACACTAATTCACTTATTCTAATAATTCCTGAAAGTTCGCGCCACGCAGTGAAGGTCTCTAGAAATTCAACCGACTTAGAATCTTTAGACGCCTTGACCGCATCGAAATAGCGTGCATCCCTTAAAGCGATTCGAATGTCCGCAAGTTCGTTGTTAGTAAAGCTAAAAAGATTCGAACGCAAAAGTGATATGAGACTAATATCATCTAACGGGTTGTTCAATGCCTTCAAAAGACTCATAACACTCATTACTTCTATGGTTTCAAAAAGACTTGTGCTAGTATCAGAAAACACAGGTATTCCTGCAATATTGAATTGTGCTTCAAACTCAACAGCCCATTCTTTTGCCGAACGCATGAGAATAATGAAGTCACTAAATCTCGGCTTTCGAAACTCCTTATTTTCCTTATCAGTTAGCTGAAAATCCGATTCTTCCGACATCAATTCACTGATTTTAGAAATAACAAAACGCGCCTCAGCAACGACGTTCTTCTTAACATCTTCGTCTTCACTTTCACTGTCGTCCAGTTCCTCCATATCGATGATGTTTATTTCTAGCTCCTGATCAATTATGCTAAGTTCAGGATAATTCGCGCCAATGTTTAAACGCTCGTCTTCCCCATAATCAACTTCCCCAAGCGCTTCTGTCATGATACTTTCAAATACCCAATTTATTTTTTCAAGTAATTCTCCTCGGCTTCTAAAGTTTTTCCCTAGAATGACTTTTCGTTCTTGAGAAAAGCCATCATTATGAAACACCTTTGATTTCTCTCTAAACAACTCAGGTTTTGCATGCCTAAAGCGATAAATACTTTGCTTCACATCCCCTACCATGAATAAGTTTCTTTTTTCACCCTCGCGAGAAACAGACCTCAAGATCGTCTCCTGTATCTCGTTAGTATCCTGGTACTCGTCTATCAACACCTCTTCAAACTTCTCACGAAGTGAAACCGCTAAATCAGTTGGCTCCTTTGTCTCATTATCAACCAATAGCTCTAGTGCAAAGTGTTCAAAATCAGAGAAATCCAGAACTTTTGTGGCAGATTTAGCAGTAGCGAATTTTTCAGACGAAATCCTAATATATCTTGAGAACGCTAAAAAGTGGGACAAAAGCGCTTCAAAATCCGCCCTGCACTCTTCTGCATTCAGGGCAAAGTCGAGATTGCTTAGGTCCTTTATCACACCTTTATATTCGTCACGAATACTTTTTGCCTTTGCTTTTAAATCTTCATCTGCACCTTTTTTTGCAGAGTTCATTCTGCCGAATACTATTCCGCAAAACTTGTCGTTAATGCTGTCCCAATCACTTTCAAGAGTTGATCTATAGTCCTCAAGCATCTGTTTCTCTGAAAGAAACGTATCCACATACCCACTTAGAAAAAGGTCGCCATATAGTAGTTCGCATATTTCTTCAATTCGAAAAATGTAATAATCCAGTTTTTCTTTGGCGTTATTAATAATTTCACTCCCGTAAAACGTTTCTTCCACGGGTACTCTCAGGGCGTCTTCAAACTTTCCGACGCTTTCTTCCAACCATTCTTGAGGCCAAGGATTGCTCTGTATAGTCGCAAAAACCTTTTTGCCGAGTTCTATTACACTCTTTCCATTTTTACCGCCATACGCCTTTAGAAGAGCAATAAAGCCAACATCCTCAGCCACGATAAGCTCTTGAAATGCTTCTTCAAAAGAATCGTTTAGCAGCAATTTTATTTCATTTACATCTCCAACAGAAAAATCAGGATCAACCGAAAGCATATGGAAATTTTCTTTAATCAAATTTAAGCAAAAAGAATGAATAGTCATAATATTTGCTTTCCCAAGCAACATATATTGCCTTTGAAGCGCTGTGTTTTCTGGTGCTTCGTCAAGTTTGTCCAATAGAGCTCTCGCTAAACGTTCGCGCATCTCCGATGCCGCGGCATTCGTAAACGTCATTACTAATAAACGGTCTACATCAATAGAATTTTTTTCACGAGTGATACGCTCAATGATGCGCTGAATTAGTACGGCAGTTTTCCCAGAACCCGCTGCTGCGGAGACGAGTAGGTTGCAGTCGCTGTATTCAATTGCTTTTCTTTGATCGTCAGTCCACTTAGTCGCCATCAATACTCTCCGTTCTCAAAATTGTTTCCCAAATTTCATCATCTTTCAATTTGTCGATTTTTTTGTATCTGCATCCGGAAAAACGACCGTTGAAAAGACAAATTTTCTTAAAATCACACCAGTCGCAAGCGGTGATCTTGCCGTCTTTCGTTGGCAACACGCCAGTTATCCCCGTCGCCATTTGTTTTCCAAATTCCTTAAGTTTTTTCAAAGCGTGTTTCTGTAAAGCCTCAACTTTATGCAATTCGGCGAGGTGTTTACCGGAAGGGATTCCGTCTTTATACTTAATTCTAACTGCCTTGGATTCTGAATCATCTGTATCATCGAGGGCAAGCAAGACGTTAGTATCATTAGTTATCAACCCCGATGGCAAGAGTTCTTTGCGAATTGCGTCTGAAACTTCCTCTTGCGAACCACTTGGCAAAAGATTTATTATCGGATTTTTTACCTCTTGGTAGAAAACCGCGCCCGGCATGCAAGTCGCACCAACCAAGCCTCCAAGCCCGTCTTTTAAGACGATCAAATAAGAAATCAGCTGCAATTGAATGCCTTGGTAGACTTCGTTAAGTTTGAATTCCTTAGAGCCAGTCTTGTAGTCTACCACTTTCAAATAACATGTGCCGTCTTCCTTAAAGACATCAACGCGATCAATAAAGCCTGTAAATGTCATCTTGCAGTTGCCTAAATCCAGCTCAATTGGCTTAAGCTGAGCGTTTTTCCCAAACTTTAATTCGAAGAACTCTGGCGAAAACTTTCCCGCAGATAGGTTTAAGGCATTTATCCATGCAGAGGTTTTAAGAGTATCGCGAATGCGTTTAAGCATAAAAAGGTACTTACCATTTTCCGCAAAGGATTTGTTAACTTTTGCTGAACCCAAAATCTCATCCATGATTTTATTCACCAACGCGTCTGAATCTGACTTTTCAAGAGTTTTTAAATCGATTTTTGAATTGTTAATTTCTTTAAAATACGTCTCGAGTATTTCGTGACTTAATGTGCCTTCATCCTTTGGTTCAAAATCGAATTGTTGGCGTACTTTAGCTTTCAAGCCGTATTGTACAAAAAACGAAAACGGACACTTTGCAAACTTCTCCATTTTACTTACACTTGAGAAAATTTCTTTTCCGTACAATTCTAACGCTTTTTCCTCTGAAATATTATCTACCGCACCATCGTAGTCAAGGCTTTGGACGAGTTTTTGTAAATGGATACTATGGAAGTCGCTATCAATAAACCACCTGAACGCCTCGCGCACGCGAACATCTTCCTCATCCCGAATACCTGCTACGACGCTTTGAAACGCTGCATTTCTTGAATCAAAGTTAAACTTTTGTGTAGAATCAGAAATCTCAGATTCGATAAGCATTTGAGGGAATACTCGTTTTATTCTAGAAATCATTGAAGAAGGTCGAAGCCCTTTCCCTTGACCATCAGCAAGAGAAAATGAAATAAACAGCTTTTCTTTTGGCGTGGTTAATGTTGAATACGCCATAAGTTGGTCATCAAACAAAGCTTGCTTTACCGTTGGCGCTAAGCTAAAACGCAATCCTTCTTTTGAAAGCTCTTCCCTGTCATTATCAGTCAAGAGCCCCTCAGGTTTTGCCGGGGCAGGAAATACACCTTCATTTACTCCAACTATAAACATAGCTTTTATGTCTTGTGTCCTCGACCTAGATATGTCGCCTACAAATATGCGATTAAGATTAAGTGGAACGCTGCCTATGTTTGAGGTACCAGCAGCTAATTCAAACAGTTCGAGTAGTTGAGCAGATGTAAGCCTTTCGTCCCCAAAGGCCTCTTCAATCTGGTCAATGATATCTATAATCATGTTCCAAGTTTGAAAATATTCATTTGCTTTTTCTATAAGGCCTTTTGCAATAAGATTTTCCTGTAGCTCGACGATTTTATCTCGAATTTTGCAGTTTTCTAGAAAATCGTAAAGTGCCCGCACCATCTCATTGGCGGGTCTACCGTTTATTGTGGCCACCTTAAGAATTTGAAGTGGTTTTGCAATCTCGCGACGAACAGCGTCAACTAAATTCATCTCATCAATTTCATTTTGTGTTGGAGTATCAGAAAAATAGCCATTAATACGAAATTCCCAGGCTTCTTCCGCCGTCCAAGTGCCTCCTTGAATATTGTTCGCGATCACGTATTCCTCAAGGACATCAATCTTAGATTCATCTATTCCTGACAATCCAGTTCTTAGATATGAGAAGACATCTCTATATTTCCACCCATCAGACAAAATCTTCAACGCCGATGCAACAAACCTTATTAATGGGTTGAGTGAAACTATTGCTGTCTCATCCATGAAGAACGGCAAATCATACGCCTTGAAAACCGCAGAAATCAGACCGTTATATGTGTCGCTCGCTCCCGAAACCACAGCAATATCGCTATATTTGTATTCTTCTTTCATAATCAGTTGAGAAATTTGCTGTGCAACTTTCTCAACTTCAGAATAAATGTTTGACGCCTTAAAAAAAGAAATATTTGAAGGTTGCTCATCAAATGCCTCCGGCTTAATTGCAAACAGATTTTTTTCTAAGTGTGCCAACGCTTCATTCGGCATTGACCTTTCCATCCTCAAAGTCAAATTGGTGACAAGTCCGAATTTGACACTTGCTCTTTTAGTTGGCGCAAATACATCTATTTCCTCCGGCGAATTTACCGGAACTTCGTCCATACATAAAGATATCGTTACTTGGCGAGCATGTTTTTCTAATAGCGAAATTAAATTCATTTCTTGATGGGTAAAGCCAAAAAATTCATCAATCCATATCGAGCAGTTCTTTACATATTCGGACTTTGGAATGTTTTGTGCGAGCAAATCCAGCATATCCTCAGCATCATATAGTTTGCTCTCCAAACGCTCCTGATACAGAGAATACAGAATTGAAAGCTCTTTTAACTTTTTACTTAACAAAGTGTCGTTTGGTAGCTTCTCAGTAACTTCATTCAAGTCTTGCGGAGAATGACCATAGCGCTTAAATTCAGAAATTAGATCAGTAATTACAGTCACAAAACCCGGTTTTCCGGCTGCAAGTTTGAAGACTTCGAATTTTTCGCGATTCTGCATAAAAACGCGATACAAGAGCATCGCTTTACCGTTTTGCGTGAGCCTACGCCTTGAACGCCCAGATACCTCGCCCGCTAATTTGTGAGCCAAGCGCGTAAAGCTTAACACTTCAGCATCAAGAATACCCGAATTTTCAGACGAGTTAACAAGGTCATGCTCTGCCATATACGCGAATTGTTCGGGAACAATTAATAACGCCTCGCCACAACCGGTCTTCGCATCACACACTTGAGTTAGAATTTCGTTTTTGCACTGATAGCTTTTTCCGCTATTGGCGCGCCCGAAAATGATCCTTAGACTCAAAAATCCTCCATCCGGGTCATCCGCACTTGGAGTACCCACAGTTTCTACAAATTACACAACCGCCCTCGTGCTCAAGGCTTTTACCGCATTCAGGACACGAAATTGCTGGTCTTTTTGTCTGCATCTCTATACTCGCTGCTTCTGCCATTTGCGTTGCTGCTGAAGCCGCCGATTTTGCAACAATCTTCTCTGACGCGAGTATTTCTAGGCCGTTGTTGCCGCCATTTCCATTTTTCTGAATCTGTGCAACTTTTTCCACGAGCCGACCTATTGCATCCGGACACGACATAACTTTCATACCTTTTTGACGAATGGTCGAAGGGCACCGAATACCTTTCAACTGCTCAACAATCGACTGTGCATCCATACCTGATCTCAGAGCAATAGACACCAAACGACTTGTCGCTTCTGACTGTGAGGGGCATCCGCCAGCTCTGCCAAGGTTTGAAAACACCTCGCAAATCCCCTTTTCATCATAATTTACAGTGATGTATAAATTTCCGCATCCGATTCTAACTTTTTCAGTAAATCCAGTCGTAATATCTGGTCGAGCTCTTGGCGAAATTGCTTGGTCAATCGATTCGTCGCCCGAAACGCCACACGCGCTGCACGCGGAACAATCCATGGCTGTTGTTTCCTGAACAGGCTCTTTTCCCTTAACTGAACCAATATTTAGCACTTGCATATCTCGACTTCCATCTCTATATAGAGTAACGCCCTTGCAACCCGTCTCGTACGCTTGCCAAAACACATCACTTACATCTTCAAGAGTCGCGTCATGAGAAAGGTTTACAGTCTTTGATACTGCGTTGTCAGTGTGTTTTTGGAAGACAGCCTGCATTTTCACGTGGTACTCTGGCGAAACATCATGCGCTGTTGCAAAAACCTGTCTTACCCTAAACGGTATCTCCAAAAACGACCGAATAGTCCCTTCCTTAGCAATTTGCCTCATCAATTCTTCCGAATAGAAGCCCTCTTCCATTGCCAGTTTTTCGAATATTGGATTTACTTCAAGTAGTTCTTGATTATCCATAATATTTCTAATATATGAAATGGCGAAAATTGGTTCGACGCCACTCGAAACACCTGCGATGATACTTAGTGTTCCGGTAGGAGCAATGGTCGTAACCGTCGCATTTCTAATCGCAAGCTTCTTATTCTTATATATGCTCTTATTATAGTAAGGGAAAACTCCCTTTTTCTTAGCAATCGCAATAGAAGCATTTTTTGCCTCCAAATTTATGAATCCCATTACCTCATCTGCCAACGCAATTGCTTCTTCCGAATCATATGGGATTCCCAAGATGCACAGCATGTCAGCCCAGCCCATAACTCCAAGGCCAATTTTCCGTGTGCCTCTTGTCATTTCGTCGATTTTTGGAAGCGGGTATTTATTTGCATCAATAACATTATCCAAGAAATGCACTGCTTTTTTGACCACACCACCGAGTTTCTGATAATCAACAATCGGAGGATCCTGACTTTCGTCGATCATCATTTTCAGGTTGATTGACCCCAGATTGCACGCCTCAAAAGGCAAAAGTGGCTGTTCACCGCAAGGATTGGTGCTTTCGATTTCACCGAGCTGTGGCGTGACATTCTCCTTGTTGATTCTGTCCAAAAACACGATCCCAGGCTCCCCATTATTCCATGACATTTCGACCATTAGGTCAAACATCTCTTTGGCATTTAGCTTGCCAACACTTTCTTTCGTAAACGGGTCGATTAGATCATAGTCACTCTCGCTCCTTACCGCCTTCATAAACTTCTCAGTAACTCCAACACTTATATTAAAATTTGTGATTTCAGTGTTGTTTTGCTTAGCAGTTATGAACTCAAGGATGTCCGGGTGGTCGACACGCAAAATGCCCATGTTGGCCCCGCGCCGAGTCCCTCCCTGCTTAACAGCCTCTGTGGCAGCATTGAAAACTTTCATAAAGCTCACCGGCCCGCTCGCAACACCGCCAGTCGAGTTAACGGTCGCGCCCTTTGGCCTCAGCCGCGAAAAGCTAAAACCAGTCCCCCCGCCACTTTTGTGAATCAGCGCAGCGTTTTTTATCGTGTCAAAAATCCCTTCCATCGTGTCCTCTATCGGCAACACAAAACACGCGCTCAACTGGCCTAGCGGACGCCCCGCATTCATAAGCGTCGGCGAATTCGGCAAAAACTCCAAATCAGTCATCATTTGAAAAAACTGATTCTCAATAGTCTTTAATTTCTTCACAGAAACAAAATCCTTGTCAGCATCAGCAACGCATTTTGCAACTCTGCGAAACAAACCTTCCACAGTCTCGGTAGGAATGCCTTTTTCATCTCGCGCCAAATATCTTTTTTCAAGCACTTTAATCGCATTTTCATTAAGTTTCATATATTCCAACTCGCTTTCATAGCTTTCATTAGGTTTCTTAACTTTCATAACATTAGAATTATTTTACCATTATTTCGTGCTCAAGGTAAAGACAAAAGGAAGAACGTTTCAAGAGAAAAAGGAAGAGCACTTCAAGATAAAGGGGCTAATTATCAATCGGGGTACAAATATTGCCCGCTTACTTTAAATAACAGAGTAAACACCCTCTTTTTGTACCCCTTCAACTTGAATTTTATGAATTTTTATCTGAAATCACCTACTATAATTGTGAATTCAATCGCACAGTTGTCTTTTTCAGATATTATTTTGCTTCATTACTTTGCACTTTTAATAAAACAACACAAGGGGGTACAAAATTTGCACCTTTACTATAATTTAGGGTACAAATTTGTGACCTTTACTTTGCAAAATAAAAAATCCCGGTTCGAATAATTCGAATCGGGATTTCTGCCTGGCTCCTCAAGTTGGACTCGAACCAACGACCCTGCGGTTAACAGCCGCATGCTCTACCAGCTGAGCTATTGAGGATTATAATTCCAGCAGAGACCTATTTTCCCGGATCGTCTCCAATCGAGTATCTTCGGCACTGAGAGGCTTAACTGCTGTGTTCGGTATGGGAACAGGTGTGGCCCTCTCGTCATTTCCACCAGAAATTCTTGAGGTTGTACCCTCAAAACCATATAACTCGCAAAACCATTTTCTTTCACGTAATTTTGACTTTCACCCTATTAAATAAATCGTCACTTCTGTGAGGTCAAGCCCTCGACCTATTAGTACCAGTCAGCTACATATGTTGCCATACTTCCACTCCTGGCCTATCAACCACGTAGTCTACATGGGGTCTTACCCTTTCGGTGGGATATCTCATCTCAGGAGGGGCTTCACGCTTAGATGCCTTCAGCGTTTATCCCGTCCGTACTTAG
>Ga0194063_10001805_pt1 | contig 13643 bp, 9 predicted proteins | sample SepL3720m_MetaG_FD_155459 | JGI IMG/M metagenome (GOLD analysis project Ga0194063, IMG submission 155459) | Anoxic zone freshwater microbial communities from boreal shield lake in IISD Experimental Lakes Area, Ontario, Canada - Sep2016-L373-20m | ecosystem: Environmental > Aquatic > Freshwater >... | reverse complement strand
AACATTGGCGGGCGACTGGCAGCGCAAGGCGAAGGAATGCGTGGATTACCTCGCCACGCAGCAGAATGCCGACGGCACGTTCCGCGGCCACGACCGCATGGACCAATACTGGCTGGCCCGCATGACGCTCGGCCTGATGCTCTCCTACCGCGGCTTCGAAGACCGTTCCGCGACGCAGGCGAAGATCGCCGTGATGGTGCGCAAGGCGCTCGCCCGGATGATGGGCGAGGAGCGGGTCGTGCTCGGAGAAGAGACCACCCTGAGCAAGCAGTTCGGCAGCGGCGTCGAGGAACTCACCTGGACGAAAGGCGAAAATTACAATCCGTTCCAATACTCACCCCGGTGGAACATGGCGACCGAAATGGGCGGGCTCGTGGACCAGAACCTCGGCCACGCCCACCTGCTCTTCACGCTGCTGCTCTACGCGACATACCTCGACCCGGGATACGTCACGCGCCCGGAGATCCGCGACAAGATCGAGGAGATGATCAAATTCCAATGGCTCTCGCAGGATTGGAACGGCGACATCTGGCGGGTCTATGTCGGCGGGGGCGACGCGGCAGGCGGAGGCGACGGGTTCGAGGAGGATCTGGCGATGGTGCTGCCGCGACTGGCCGAGCTGGCCGGACTCGAACAGCCCTGGCGCAACCTCGCCGCGCGGATCAGCGCGATGAAATTCGGCGCCTTGCGGAACTTCGACTACCTGCCCCCCAACAACGAGTGGGGCTACGAGTTCCTCGCGCCGATCCACCACCCCGGCGACTGGATGCCCGAAGGCGGATGGGACTGGGAACTCACGGATCTGAAGACCGGGACCAAACGCCGTGCGCCAGCCGGCCAGCCAATCGAAATCGAAGTCGCCCCACGCTCCGCCACCACGCTCCGCATCGCGGGCGCAGCCAACTGACCGGGATAAAGGCCACCCAATCCGGGTAGAGTAGGGAGACCCCGGCGGGATGAGAGGCACGAGGCCAATGACCGCCTAGGAGACTCCCCCTCATCGAACCGGACAGGCGGATTTCCCGCATCTTATGTGGCTAGCCACATAAGATGCCATCAGAGATGCGCCCCCACTCCGCATATTTTGGAAAATTCCTATTGTCGGGGGCAAACGTCGCGGTTATGGGTTTTCGTTCCCTCCCCCGGGATCTGCCAAACCCATTCGCATGAATCACAAAGGAAAAATCGTTCAGGTCATCGGCGCGGTCGTGGACATCGAGTTCAACCCGGCGTCCGGCGCCCTGCCAAAAATTTACGACGCGCTGGAGATCACGTTCGAAGCCGCGGGCCATGCGAACCGGCTCACCCTTGAAGTCCAGCAGCACCTCGGGGAAAACTGGGTGCGCGCGATTGCCATGAGCTCGACCGAGGGCCTCGCCCGCGGCATGGAAGTCACCAACACCGGCGCCCCGATCTCCGTGCCGGTCGGCGAAGGCGTCCTCGGGCGGATTTTCAATGTCATCGGCGAACCGACCGACGAGCGCGGCCCGGTGAAATTCGAAAAAAAATATCCGATCCACCGCAAGCCCCCGCCGCTGACCGAACAGAACACAAAAGCCGAGATCCTCGAGACCGGCATCAAGGTCATCGACCTGATCTGCCCGTTCACCAAAGGCGGCAAGGTCGGCGCGTTCGGCGGTGCCGGCGTCGGCAAGACAGTCGTCATCATGGAGCTCATCAACAACATCGCCAAAGGCCACGGCGGGTATTCCGTCTTCGCGGGCGTCGGCGAGCGCACCCGCGAGGGCAACGACCTCTACGCCGAGATGAGCGAATCCGGTGTCATCAACCAGGACGACCTCGAAAAATCCAAGGTCGCTCTGGTTTACGGCCAGATGAACGAACCCCCCGGCGCGCGCCTCCGCGTCGCCCTCACCGCCCTCTCGATGGCCGAGTATTTCCGAGACGAGAAAAACCAGGACGTCCTCCTTTTCATCGACAACATCTTCCGCTTTTCGCAGGCGGGCTCGGAGGTTTCCGCCCTGCTCGGACGCACCCCGAGCGCGGTCGGCTACCAGCCGACGCTCGCTGCGGAAATGGGCGAGCTGCAGGAGCGGATCACCTCGACCACCAAGGGCTCCATCACCTCGTTCCAAGCGGTCTATGTCCCCGCGGACGACCTCACCGATCCGGCGCCCGCGAACACGTTCGCACACCTCGACTCAACGGTCGTGCTCGAGCGCTCGATTATGGAGCTCGGCATTTACCCCGCCGTGGATCCCCTCTCCTCGACCTCCAAGGCTCTCGCCCCGGACATCATCGGCGAGGAGCACTATGCGGTCGCCCGCGGCGTCCAAACCGTCCTCCAACGCTACAAGGATCTCCAGGATATCATCGCCATTCTCGGCATGGACGAGCTTTCGCCGGAGGACAAGCTCACGGTCTATCGCGCCCGGAAAATCCAGCGCTTCCTCTCCCAGCCGTTTCACGTGGCGGAGGTCTTCACCGGAACCAAGGGACAATACGTCCCGATCGGCGAAACGATCCGCGGATTCAAGGAAATCCTCGAGGGAAAACACGACGATGTGCCCGAAGGGAACTTCTACATGAAGGGCGGCATCGAAATGATTGCGGAGGATTAAGTCTCCGCTCTGTCCCTTTAACCTTAATCCTTCTCCCCTCCCCGCCATGTTTCGCCTCGAAATCGTCACTCCCGACAGCAAAACCTACTCGGACGACGTGGATTCCGTGGTGATTCCCGGCATCGAGGGCGAGCTTGGCGTGCTTTCGATGCACGTTCCTTTGATGACCCAGCTTGCTCCGGGCGAGCTCCGGGTTTCGAAGGGCGGCGAGGAGATCCGGCTTGCGGTCGGGGAAGGTTTTGTGGAAATCAGCCCCGATAAAGTCGCGGTCCTCACCGACATGGCGATCAGGGAAAGCGACATCGACGAGTCCGCCGCCGAGGAGGCGATCCGCCGTGCCGAAGCCGTGATGCGCACGGACAAGATGAGCGACGAGGAGCACGCCACCGTCAAGGCCTCCCTCCAGAAATCCCTCGCCCAAATCCGCGTCAAGCGCCGCCGCCAAGGCTAAACCGGAGATCGGGGATCCACCGGGCGGGGCAAACCGCCGATGAGCAGTGGGAGATGGATCGTGAGGTCGGGACGCGTGCCGGCCCAGGGGAACGCGGCATCAATCTCTTTTGCGGACGCCGATTCCGGAATGTCGTTCAGCCGCCCGGCTACCGCGAGCAGCACCGGCGCGTAGATCCGTTCATCATGGCCGAGGCAGATATCCATCACCGAAGGAGGGCGTCCGGCCAACCCCATCCGGAGGCGGAGGCCGCTCTGATACGGGCTCAGCCCGATCTCCCAGCGCCCCCCCTCGCTGACCAGCCGGAGCGCGCGGTATTCCCGCGACGGCTCTGCCCGCTGGAAATTCACGGTTTGGGAGGACGTGCGCCGCGATCCGGATGGCCCCACCAGCTGTTCGGACGGGCCCCGTCATAGCGGGCCTCAAATGTGCGGACGGCCTCCTCCATCGTCGCATCCGCCGGCGTCCACTGCGCGACATCCGGAAAATCCACCGCGATATTCCGGTTCTTCGTGTCACTGCGGAACCGGATCGGACACCAGAACGATTCGATGTTGCGGAGCATCTCGCTGCCGAGCGCCCAGACTCCGGTCATCCAGTCGCAATACCAGCACCACAGGAGGTCGTAGCCGATGAGCCCGTCGTATTTGTGGCGCGAGAGGTTCACCCACTCGGCGGACTTGTAGGTCGGCAGCTTTCCGAGCCACGCCACGGGCGGGTAGAGCAGGATCTCCGCGATCCGCACCTGCGCAAAAACGAGCACCGCGGGCGTCTGAAGCATCAGGCAAAGCTGGTTGCGCACGGGCCCGAGGATCTTCGCCTGCGCGTCGGTGAGCGTCCGGCCTTTCTTCCCACGCACCGCCCGGTGGACGAGGCAGAAAACATGGAGGAACACGAGCTGCGCCGCAATGGCGGCCCCCACCCCGGCCCAACCGGAAAGCCATCCGCCCGCCGCCCACGGAACCCAGGTGAACAGGCTCACAAAAAAATCCAGCCACGGCGCCCGCGCGATGCTCTCGGTCGCGAAAAATGCGAGCCGCGTCAAAACCGCGGCCGCCGCCAGTCCACAAAAAATCGCCGCGCCACAAAAAAGAAATCCAGCTTCGCTATGCATGACTGCTTTCTCTCATACCCAGCCGCCGAACGGAATGCCTTTCTTCGGGAACTGACGCTACCGGGCGGCTTTCTCGAACCGGCCCTCCTCGTCCACTTTGGCGGTCGCGGCAGCCTCGGCGGCGTTGGCGAGATCGCGGATTTTCCGCACCTGTTCGGGAGTGAGCGGGTTGCCCTCGGCCTCGGCGACCAGCGAGCGGATCTCCTTCAGGCGGGCGGTGAGTGCCGTCACCATCTCGGTCTTCTTCAGCCGCGGGTGCAGCGTGTCGAGGCGGTCCAGGAAGTAGTCCATGATCTCGATGTTCCCGAGGACTTTCACCTTGGCCGGGGCGTAGGCGTCGGCCGTGCTCGCGGCACCAAGCTGGAACCCCCGAAGCCATCCGCCGAGGCTGATCATGTGCGCCATCTCCTCATCGCGAAGTTCGAGCATGGACGTCTCGACGTCCTTCTGCGTGCGCACGAGCTCCTGGCGCATCCCCGCCCAGTCGCCTTTGTCGCTGAGTTCCAGAAGGCTCTTGCTGCGCTTGGTGAGCCGCTCACCGACGCCGAGCGCGCGGGACTGCCGGATGAGCGCCTTGCCGACGCTCTGGATATCCTGCGTGCGCTCGGCAAGCGTGAGCAGGAAACCGTCGGCCACCAGCGAGCCAAAATGCATCGCCGTCTGCAGGCGGTTGTTGAATGTCGCTTCCCGGTTTGACGCGGCAATCAGCGCCACGGGCACCGGACGAAAAATCTCCAGCTGCTTGAGCGTGTCGCGGATCGAGGGGGCGGTGATCGGGTTCACTCCCAACTCCTCCCGCATGTGCTCGTCGGAACTCCGCTGCAACTCCGCCCCGATATCCGACTCGGCGCTGCCCAGCATCGCCGGAAGGAGGACGAGCAGCACCCAAAAAACAAACGCACGGTTCATTTTTTGCATCCTAACAAATCCCCCGCCCGCTGTCCAACCATTGCAACCCGCTTTCGTGGTGAGAGGCGCATCTCCGAAAGGTGCAACTTCGCGAATCTTCCAAGGGGGCATGGGCGTCCCGCCCGTGTGGGCACTGGTTTTTCTGCGAGGCCAGTCTCTCAACGGGCGGGACGCCCGTTCCCCCTGTGCTCTGCAACTCAGAGACCGCCCGTGGTGAGGGCCATTGCGCTCCTCCGACGGAGGGATTGACGGCGACGGGATTTGCGCAAACACTTCATTTCACGAAGTGAGCACGATCAACTCCTGTCAGGAATGAAGAGCGGGGAACCCAACGCCGGCAAGGAGCTTTACCAGCAGTTGCGCGCGATGCCGTGGGAGCGGCTCTGGACGCAGGAGGTGCCGCGGTTCGACCGCGCCGCGCCGGAGGAGCGGATGAGGCGGGTGGCGGTCGTCCGGGCTGTGGGCGTGGTTTTTTCAGAGGCCGGCCCGGTCGCTCAAGGAGGCGCCGTGCGCATGTGGCTGCGGAAATTGCTCGCCGACCCGGAAGAAAAAATCCGGCGTTATGCGATGGCCGCCCTGCCGAAAACGGGAGCCGGAACGGAGGACGAGTCCGCACTGCTGGCCCTGCTCAAAAGCACGGGAAATGATCGGGAGAAAAAATTTCTTTCTGGGGCGCTCGAGAAGATCGGTGGGGCGGAGACGCTGGCCGCGACCCGGGGCTTGCTGCCGCAAACCGAGCAGAAGGCGCGTGCGGCGGTGGCGCGGAGCGAGTGCCCCGGCGTGGTGAGGATGGATCGGATGCTGGATGATTTCGAAGGGGTGAAGATCCATTTGCGCGGACGCCGCGGGCTCGAGGGCGCGATGCGCTCGGAGGCGGTGGCGCACGGAAAATTCCGCGCCATCGATTTCCGGGATGGGCTGGTGGTGATCGAACCCGCCGCCCCGTTCTCGCTGGCCGATGTTTATGCGATGCGCTGTTTCGGAACGGCGGGATTTTTTCTCGGCACGGCTCCCGCGGAATCCCTCGCCGGAGTGATGACTTCCCCGCGTGCCAGAAGCCTTCTCAAAACTTTCACCGACGGGCCGGCGCGCTACCGGATCGACTTTGTTTCCAAAGGCCACCAGCGCGGTGCGGTGCGGGAACTCGCGAATCGCGCCTATGCCCTGTGCCCGGAAATTCTCAACGATCCGCGGAGCGCGCTGTGGGCGATGGATATTTTCTCCGGGGCGCATGGGGAATCGGTCGAGCTGCGCCCGCGATGGACGCCCGATCCGAGGTTCGCCTACCGCCTGCAGGATATCCCCGCAGCCTCGCACCCGCCGCTCGCAGCCTGCATGGCCCGGCTGGCCGGACGGGCCCAAGACGAAGTCGTCTGGGATCCGTTTTGCGGCTCGGGCACCGAGCTGATCGAATGCGCCCTGCTTGGCGGCGTGCGCGTGCTCTACGGGACGGATCGCAGCGCGGAGGCGCTCGCCATCGCGCAAAGGAATTTCGCCGCGGCGGGAGCCTCTGTGGCGGCGCAGTGGTTTTGCCGCGACTTCCGCGAGCACACCGCGATCGCGGAGCTGGGCCCCGGGCGCGTGAGCCTGATCATCACGAACCCGCCCATGGGAATGCGCGTCCCCATCCCCAACCTGCGGGCTCTGATCGCCGATCTTTTTGACGCCGCCGCCGTGGCGCTCAGGCCCGGCGGTCGGCTGGTCTTCGCCAATCCGCTGCGCATGGAAAATCCGCACCCCTTGCTCGGGCTGCAATCCCGCCAGGTGGTGGACATGTCGGGCTTCGATTGCCGGATCGAAATGTATGTCCGGCGGCCCGGATCAACCGGGCGCGATCAACGCGGCTTCAAGGCATCCAATGCCGCCTGAACTTCTCCGGCGTGATCTCTGGTTTTGGCTTGGAGCGACACCCATGCAATTTTGCCATCCTTGATCAGAAACGACTGGCGGCTGCTGATCGGAAGCCCCATCATGCGCGGCACCCCGAATGCCAGCGCAACTTTCCCGTCCTTGTCGGCGATCAACACGAACGGAAGTTGATATTTTCCCCGGAACTTTTTTTGCGCATCCGGCGTGTCGCGGCTGACCCCGAGAATCTGAAGGTTTTCCCCTTGGAGGTCCGCAAAGGAATCACGAAGCGAGCAGGCCTGGGCAGTGCAGCCGGGAGTGTCGGCCTTCGGGTAAAAATAGACGAGCGTGATCCCCTTCGCATAGACATCCTGAAACGCGACCGGCTTGCCGTCCTGATCGGTCGCGGTGACCTCCGGGGCCGGGGCGCCGACGTCGAGGGCGTTGAGGTGGGTGGTAAAAAACATGGCAAGAATCAATACGGTTGCACGAACGGGCATGTGCGGAGCATATTCCGACCGGATACTAACCGACAGATAAAATTTGAAGAACCCACTCCTCCTCCTTGCCGCGGCTGTGGCCGGCATCTGCCAGGCCCTGCCGAAGGCCTTTGACCTTGCAGGGGCAGTTTCCTCCGCGGGCCGGGGGGCGCTCGGGGGTTCTTGGCCGGACCGGTGGGTCGCGGCGGCTCTGGGTGCAGGCGGGTGGGGAGGCGCGGAGTTTGCGTGTTTCCTCCTCGCTGCGGCCCCGTGGTTTCTCGGGTTCCTCGTCCTCTTTTTTGCGGCCGGAAAACTTTTTGCGCGGTGGCGGAGAGTGGCGCTGGTTCTCGCTTGGATTTGCTGGGGCGCGACTGCGGCCACCGGGCTTTGGAACGTCTGGGATGCCTGGCAACACCGCATCGACGACCTGCGCCTCGTTGCCCCGGTCGGGCTCGTCGGTCAGGCAAAAGATTCCCGCCATGTCTTTGTCAACCCTTCGGCGGTTCCATCCGTCGCCGCCCTGGCTCCCCGGATGGTTGACCGGGAGCCCGCTCTGGAAACTCCCCTCGCCCAATCCCCCGCCCGCTGGAGAGAAGAAGACCGGAAGAATCCCTTTTCCGCGGCGCTCCTTTCCGGAAGACTTTCGGAGTCGAAATTATTGATCCGGCATTTGCTGGAGTCGCCGGATTGGCACCTCGCCGCGGTGGATAACCAAGGGCTGCTTTTTCTGCGCGGCTCCGCGCCGGATCGCTCGGAGACGGACATCCCGGATTTCCAGTCCTCCAGAGATCGCGCGATCTACCTCGCGCAATACGCGCTCTGCCTCGAGGCCGCCGGACTCGCCCTCCCCGCGACCCGGCGCATGGAGGAGGCGATGAATGCTGCGGAAAATGATTTTGAAATCCTCATCCGCGCGGCCACTTTCGCGGCATCCCGAAACCGGTGGGAACAGGCCCGGAAACTGGCCGCGACAGCCCGGATGAAACGACCCGGAAACTTCGAGGCGGACTACCTGCTCGCCTGGTCGCTCTTGGAAACACGGGCGTTCGACAAGGCCTTCGAAATGACATCCCGCCTTGCCGGAAATTTCCCCGACGACCCTTCCGTCCTCCTCCTCCATGCCCGCACCGCACGCGCCTCAAAAAATTTCCCGTCCGAGACCGACGCCCTCGAACGCCTCCTCCGGCTGGCGGGCAAGGACAAATCCGCAGCCGCGCGGATCCATGTTTTCCTCGGCCAGTCGTGGATGGAGCGCGGGTTCCCCGACCAAGCGATCGCCCACTTCAAACTCGCGCTCGAATCCCTCCCCTCTCCCGCAGAATCCCGCGACATCCGCGAGTCCATCCGGATGATCGAGGCCAACCGCCTGAAAACCCAGCCTTGAAGGCTTCCAAACCTCACCGAGTTGGCCGCGCAACGCGGGCGAGTATTTCGGCGAGCTCCGCCTTTTTGAACGGCTTGGAAAGGAAATCGTCCATGCCCGCAGCGCGACAGCGCTCGCGGTCGCCGTGCATCACGTTTGCGGTGAGGGCGATGATCGGCACATGTCCGCCCGCCATCGCCTCGGCCTCCCGGATTTTTCTTGTCGCCTCGATCCCGTCCATGCCCGCCATCTGCATGTCCATGAGGATGGCAAAATATTTTCCTTTTGCGGAGGCGGCGACCGCATCGGCCCCGTGGATGACGGCTTCCGTCCGGTAGCCGAGGCCGGACAGCATTTTTTCCGCGAGGGTTCTGCTGTTCGGGTCGTCCTCGACGACCAGCACGAGATCGCAAGCAGCGGGCATCGTCGTCCCGGGGCGCATCTCCGATAAGTGCAAACCCACAGGAGCGCGGGCATCCTGCCCGCTTGTGGACGAAGCGGGCGAGACGCCCACGCTCCTTTCAAGCAGCTTCGTTGCACTTATCGGAGATGCGCCCGTCGTCGCGCCTGTTTGGGCTGGCGGGCGATGCTCCGTCGGCGCCGATTTATCCGAAACAGGCACGGTGGGGATCCCCCCGGCACAAACAGGTGCTGTTTCCATCGGGAGGCGGAAAGTGAACGTGCTGCCTTTGCCCGGGGGGGAGGAGACCGTGATCGCGCCGCCCATCGCCTCGGCGAGGCGCTGCGAGATCGCGAGTCCGAGCCCGGTGCCTTGAAACGCACGGTGACTCGTCGAGTCACCCTGCGTGAACGGCTGGAACAGGCGGAGGAGCATCTTGGGAGAAATCCCGATGCCTGTGTCTTCGACCGAGAAATCGAGGAACCCGACCGCAGGCGCGATGCGGAAGACGACAGATCCTTTCGCTGTGAACTTAACCGCGTTGCCGAGGAGGTTGATGAGGATCTGGCGGATCCGGCGCACGTCGCCGGTGATCCGCTCCGGCACGCCCGGATCCAGCTCACAGCGGAATTCGAGCCCTTTGTCGGCCGCGCTTTTCCGAACAGGGATGCAGAGGGAATTCACAAAGCCCGCGACGACGACCGGCGCGGATTCGAGCTGCATGCTGCCTTTTTCAATGCTGGAGAAATCGAGGATATCGTTGACGACGGCGAGAAGGTGCTCTCCGCTCTCGCTGATCGTCCCGGCATACATTTTTTGGTCCGCGTCGAGCGGGGAGCCCGCGAGAAGCTCGGCGAAACCGAGCACGCCATTGAGCGGGGTGCGAAGCTCGTGGCTCATCATGGCGAGGAAATCGCTCTTCGCACGGGTGGCGGCCTCGGCGTGGAGGAGCGCTTCTTTCAGACTGGTTTCCATCGCAATCCGGTCGGTAATGTCTTCCTTGACCGCGATGAAATGGACGATTTTTCCGCTGGTGTTGAAGACGGGTGAGATGGTCGCCGATTCCCAATAGAGCGAGCCGTCCTTGCGCCTGTTGTGAAACTCGCCGCGCCAGGTTTGTCCGGCGATGATGGTTTCCCAGAGACTGCGGTAAAATGCCGGGGCCTGCTTCCCGGATTTGAGGACGCGGGGGTTTTGACCAATCGCTTCGGCGGCCGTGTAGCCTGAACCCTTTTCAAAGGCGGGATTCACATACTCGATGCTCCCGCAGGGATCGGTGATGACGATGGTGTTCGCGCTTTGCTCGACCGCCGCCCGCAGACTTTTCAGTTCCTCCTCCTCCATCCGATGCTCGGTGACATCGCGGAGAATGCCCACGGAATGCCAGTCCCCGGCGACCTGTATGGAAGAAAGTGATATCTGGACAGAGATCTCCTTCCCGTCTTTTCGCAGCGCCTCCATCTCGACCGTCTTCCCGATCGCTGCACCCTGCCCGGTTTTCAAAAATGCCGGGAAAGCGGCCTGATGCGCCGCGTGATATCGTGCGGGCACGATGAGCGCGTGCAGGTTTTGGCCGATGGCTTCGTCCGCCGTGTAGCCGAAAATGCGCTCGGCGGCGGGATTCCAATAGGAGATCAGACCTTCCGGGCCCATCATCAAAATCGCATCCTGCGCGGAGTCGGTGATCGCACGCATACGGAATTCGCTCGCTTCCCGCGCCGCGTTTTCCGCCCGCAAATCTTCCAGCAGGTTGAGCGTGGCGGTCTGGCTTTTTTGAAGTTCCCGCGTGCGTTCCGCCACCAGGCCGCCCAGCCGCGCGGCTTCATCCCGTTGACGGATCGCGGCGGCCTTGATTTTGGCCATGACCCGAATCTGGACGGTCAGTTCGATCTCGTCGAAGGGCTTGGAGAGAAAACCCTCCGCCCCGGCTTCCAAAGCCTTGACGTGACTGTCCCGGTCGTTCTGGGCGGTCAGGAAGAGCACCGGAATCGTTTGCAGGCGGGCGTCTTCCTTCAGATTCCGGCAAACCTCATACCCGTCCATGCCCGGCATGAGGATGTCGAGCAGGATCACGTCCGGGTCTTCGGCCTCCGCCATCTGAAGGCCTTTGGGGCCGTCCGGGGCAGCCAGGAATCCGGCCTCTGGAAGCCGATCCAACACAATCGCCCGCAACACCGTCAGGTTGTCGGGGTTGTCGTCAATCGCCAGTATTTTCATGGTTTTTCATCCAAAAATTCCCGCAGCAGGTTCCGCAGCGCGTCGTGATCCAATGGCTTCGTGAGATAGCCGTCGAAGCCGTGAGCCAAAATTTCCTCGCGGTCGCCCTTCATGGCGCTGGCGGTGACGGCGATCACCGGGATGTGTCGCAAGGATTCGTCCTGCCGGATTTCCTGGAGTGCCTGGATGCCGTCCAGTCCGGGCAGCGCGATGTCCGTGAGGATGAGATCGGGCTGGTGCCTCCGTGCGAGTTCTACGCTCGTCCGGCCATCTTCCGCTTCGATGATCTGATAGTTGTCGCCGATCAGGGCCTTGACGGTGTGCAGGTTGTCAGGGTTGTCTTCCGCCACCAGAACGACGGGTTTTCCGGGGCGGGCGGGGCGGCGGCGACGCGGCGGCGCGGCTGGCTTCTCCGGTGGTGGCGCGACCATCTTGGCCACTGCGGCCAGCAACTCATGTTTATTGATGTCGCCCTTTTGGATCAACTGGTAAATATGGTTTCCTTTGAGGACGTTCAACTCCTCCTTGGTCACATGCTTTGCGGTGAGGATGAGGACGGGCAATTGCGCGGTTCGCTCTTCGGCCCGGATCGCCTGGAGCACTTGAAAGCCGTCCACATGCGGCATCATGAGGTCGAGAATCATGGCGGCTGGAAGAGCCAGCCCAATCTGCGCCAGGCCCTCCTGGCCATCGCGTGCCACCCGGACGCGGTAGCCCTCGGCTTTGAGGAGATGCGTCATCTGAATGATCGCGGGCTCGTTGTCCTCAACCAACAAAATATCCTGGCCCCGGCGTCCTCCCGATCCCTTTGCTGGAGGGATGGCCTCCGTGCCGTCCGATTTATTCCTGGGCGCTGACGGAGCATCGCCCTCCAGCTCAAACGGGCGGGACGCCCGTTCTCCCTGTGGCAGATCCAAAGGCAGGCGGAGGGTAAAGGTCGAGCCTTGGCCGGGGACGCTTTCCACCGTAATGTCGCCGCCGAGCAGGAGCGCGTATTTCTTCGCGATGGCCAGCCCCAGGCCGGTGCCGCCGTATTTGCGCGAGGTGCTTCCGTCGGCTTGGCGGAACTCGTCGAAGATATACGGAAGTTGGTCGGCGGCGATGCCGATGCCGGTGTCCTTTACGGAAATGCGAAATGGGAAATGCGAAATGGGAAATCCGGATTTCTGATCTCTGATCTCTGATTTCTGATCTCTGATTTCCGCGGTGATCGTGACCTGTCCCCGCTCGGTGAACTTGACCGCGTTGCCGACGAGGTTCTGGAGGATATGCCGGCACTTGTCGGGATCGGAGGCGAGAAGCGGCAGGTCGGCGGGCACCGCGTTCAGGAGGTCGATCTTCTTTTCCCGCGCCTGCGGGCCGACCATGTCGGCGATCTCGCCGGCCAGTTCGCGGACCGAGAAGTGGCTGACGGCGATGTCCTCTCCGCCCGCCTCGATGCGCGAGATGTCGAGGAGATCGTTGATCAGCGAGAGGAGAGCTTTGCCGTTGCGTTCGATGATTTCGAGGTAGCCGAATTCCTGCTCGGGAATGGCCTTCGCCAGCCGGCGGCCCAGGACGCCCGAGAGCGCGATCACCGAGTTCAGCGGCGTGCGCAACTCGTGGCTCATGTTCGAAAGGAAGGCGCTCTTCAACCGGTTGGCCTCGTCCAGTTCCCGCTTCTGGATTTCCAGCTCGGTGTTCTGCCGGATCAGCTCGTCGGTTTGGATCGAAAGCTCCTCCTTCTGCGTGTCGAGCTCATGGTTCTGGCGCTCGAGCCGCTCCGCCAAGTTCTGGATTTTCTGGAATGCCAGCACGCCGTTCACGCGGGCGGTCAGCACGCTCCAGATGTCGTTGACCAGGCGGATCGCCGGCGCGTCGTAGGCGCGGACGCTGGCCAGAGAAATCACCGCCACCGTCGTGAGATCGGAGAACACGGGAATCGTCAGGATTTCCCTGGGGGTGAATTCACCGCTCACCGCCGCGAAGGTGAACCGCGAATCCGCCGGGATGTCGGTGATCCGATGAATCTGGCGTGCGGCCACGGCCGCTCCCAGCTCGCCCTCGAGTTCCGCGGCGGCGAAGGCGGTGCGGCCGCCGGCCCTGAGTCCGATGGACTCGAAATGCTCGTAGGCGGTTTTGGCTTCGTTCAGCAAATAGACCGCCCCCACCTGCGAGCCCGTATGCAGGAGCAACGCCTTGAGCATCTCGTGGCAGAACGCATGCACCTCGTCCTCCCGAAGCATGACGTGTGCGAGCTCGGCCGCGTTCTGCCCGATCATCATTTCGACCTGGATGGAA
>Ga0194063_10001803_pt1 | contig 13647 bp, 12 predicted proteins | sample SepL3720m_MetaG_FD_155459 | JGI IMG/M metagenome (GOLD analysis project Ga0194063, IMG submission 155459) | Anoxic zone freshwater microbial communities from boreal shield lake in IISD Experimental Lakes Area, Ontario, Canada - Sep2016-L373-20m | ecosystem: Environmental > Aquatic > Freshwater... | reverse complement strand
GTTCTGGGAAGGGTTGATGGTGTCAAGGGCTATCACGACATCAGCAGGTTCCCGGAGTCGCGCCTTATTCCTGGTCTGGTTCTGTTCCGATGGGACGCACCACTATTTTTCGCGAATGCTGAATTGTTCCGGGACCGGGTGATGATCGCTGTGGAGTCATCAGCAACTCAAGTGAACTGGCTCGTCGTGGGAGCTGAACCCGTTACAAGTATCGATGTAACGTCTGCGGACACTCTTGAAGAGCTGGATCACTCCTTGACAAAAGCTGGCATCAGGCTCTGCTTTGCTGAGATGAAGGATCCTGTCAAGGATAAACTCAAGAATTTTGGTCTGTTTTCGAAATTTGGCGAAAATCGTTTTTTCGCCACGCTTGGGGAAGCGGTCAGCTGTTATCTCAAATCCCACCCCGTTAAATGGGTTGACTGGGAGGATCAAGCTAAAATTGACAATGAATTTACCCGGTAGCCGAATGGATGACCAACGACGAGAGATCCTGCGCGATGCGACGCAGTCAGGTGCGGCTTGTTGTCCAGTCATCAAACCAACCACGCCTGGACAACCAATAGGTCATCAAGCCTGCAATAATTCCCATCAGACAAAGGCTAAAAAGATAGCCATAATGCCATTTAAGCTCGGGCATATTCACAAAATTCATGCCATAAATGCCAGCCAGAAAAGTCAGCGGAGCAAAGATTACTGATATAATCGTGAGTGTCTTCATCACTTGATTCATGCGATTGCTTACACTCGCCATGTAGGCTTGGTTGACGGCATCGCATTGATGCCGAAGCCATTCACTCACCTCGAACAGCTGGTTTAAATGCTGCTCGATATCCTGATATCTTTCGATAGATTCACTCGATAAATCGGATTGATTCTGTCGAAGAAATAGCCGAATCTGACTTAGCAATGGCCAAAGCTGACGCCTGACGCGGCGCAGGTTTGAATGAAGCTGAAAAGCCTTGGACAGCAGCTTTGGTTTCGGTGATCGGAGCACAGATTCCTCCAGATCATCAAGCCGATCAGACATCAGCTCTAGCAGGGGGAAATATTGGTGGAGGATTTCTTCAAAGAGGGCATGAAGAAGATCATCAAGATCTTCGGCGTTGGCCGCAGGCGTTTTGTTCTGCAACCAAAAAGTCAGCTTTGCGTATGGATCGTGTTTGTCAAACTCTTCAACTGAAAGCAAAAGGTCCGATGTGAGATAGAAACTCACTTGTTCACTGATTAAATGGGATGGATCCTTGCTGAAGTAAAGGCGATGAATGCAGAGCACAACATCATCCAGATAGTTCTGCAATTGAGGTGCTTGCGGTGTTTCCAGCAATACGGGCTGGATGCATTCCGGTACCTGCAAAGCATTCAACAACTTTTTAAACTCACTCAGGTCGGAGAGCCCCATCACACGAACCCAAAGAGGATTGCCGCCTGCCCGTATCGCCGCTAAATCAATAGCCCGGACACGGTCATGAAAAAGAACACCCTCTGGACTGATCTCCAATACAGAACACAGAGTGGGAGCGCGACCACCGTAGACATAGAGAGCTGCTGGCAGGTTGCCAGGTCGAGTTTCAAGACGCCGTGAACTGAAAGTGACAGGAAAGGCAGCATGCTCTTTTTTCGTGATCACTTTTTTCACGTCAACAAAACGATGATGATGATTGAAGCCAAGCTTGACACCACTTGGCAACGACAGTAGGCCTTGCTGCAAAAACCGGACATTGGATGCTGCCCTTCTAGCAGAGCCAGCGGCGAACCAACGGTTGCGTCCATTGCCCAGCCAGGTGCTAGGCACGGCGGCAACACTTTGAATGCTCATCTGAAGATAAAACCTCAGATCTTAACGCCATGGATCTCTGGATTCTTCAGAAACGTCCATCTGGATTGCTGGAGCCCTATGAGTTGACGCGTCTGCGGGAGGAGGCTCGTGAGCTGGACATCCGGGTTGAAGCTGTTGCTCCTGAGGAGATTGATCTGATTGTCAGTCGCGGCGGTCGTCGCTCAATTCGGCGTTGCGGCATTGAAGTGGATCTTCCCGATGCCCTGTTGCCACGCACAGGTAGTGCCACTGACTACTTCAGCCTGGCGATTCTGCGACAGATGGAGCATCTCGGCGTTAAGGTGATCAACTCCAGCCAGTCGATTGAGGCTGTGAAGGATAAGCTTTACTCCCTCCAGATTCTCGCCCAGAACAATCTGCCGATCCCAAGAACCATGCTGGTTCGCTTCCCTGTGGATGTGGACCTCGTGGCCCAGCAGATCGGCTTTCCCTGCGTGGTGAAGCTGTTGGTGGGCTCCTATGGCGAGGGTGTTGTCTTAAGCCGAGATCCAGGTGGCTTCCGTGACCTGATGGAGCTGATCGCCAGCCTGGATCGCTCTCAGGCCGTGATTCTGCAGCAGTACATCGGCAGCCGTGTCGGCCAGGACTTGCGGGTGTGGGTGATCGGTGGGCGGGTGCTGGGGGCCATGCTGCGCAGCAGCACCGATGGCAGCTTCAAGGCCAACATCACCCGCGGTGGTGAAGGCCAGCCCTATCCTCTCAGCCCTGAACTTGAACGGCTCGCACTGAGTTGTGCCGCTGCTCTCAAGCTGGAAATTGCCGGTGTGGATCTGTTGTTCGATGATGATCAATACAGTGTCTGTGAGGTGAACAGTGCCGCTGGCTTTGCTGGTTTTGAAGCGGCAACCGGTGTCAACGTGGCCCGCGCTGTCCTGGAACATTGCCTGCAGCGATCGTCCGACAATGGCTCTGTTGCTCAGGTCATAGGCCAGGATTACGAAGCTCAGGTTCAAGCCTGTCCCGTTCCCTGAACCAGCTGATCTGCCGTTCCGCCTACAGCCGTGAGCCCAACTCTGAACCTTGCTCTTCTGCCTCCAGCTTCTGTTGCAAGCACAGGATCCGATGGGCGGTTCGCTCATACTGCGCAACCCAGAGGATGGGTACCAGGAGCAGGGAGTATCCCAGGGTGGGTACAGCCAAAAGCAGACTCAGGCCAGTGCACAACTCAGGTGAAAGGTAAGCCGGCCGAGGGATGGCGCCCTCCAGTCCCAGTGCTTCAGCGCGACAGACGATGGCTTGCTGCTCCGGAGGTAGAAATCGCATGGGTGGTCAGCGCACACCATGACTATGGCCACCGCGGGTTAATGCCTATTTAGCCTTCAGCGTTCAGCGTCACCTGATCCTGTGTTTCACAGCACCATGGTCATGGAAGCCCTCGCCTAACTGTAACTCAGCAACTTGTTCTGCATCGGTGCTCGGCCCATTCCCCTCCGCCAGAAGGGTATCGGCGCCTTCTCTGCATTCCCTGCCGCCATCAGGTCGATCCGCCAAGCCTCGTCAGGCGCTGTTTCTCGTCCTGGTAGCCCTCAGCGGCGCGGCAGTGTTTTTGCTGGGCCTGGGCCAGACCGGGCTGGTGGATGAAACGCCCGCCCTGTTCGCCGCCTCCGCACGCCATATGGCCAAAAGCGGCGACTGGCTGATCCCCCACGTCAACGGCCTGCCCCGCTACGACAAGCCTCCCCTGATCTATTGGCTGATGGGGGCTCTCTATGCCCTTCCCGCTTCCGACCAGTGGGATCCCCTCGGCAGCTGGGCTGCCCGGCTTCCCTCCGCCCTGGCCAGCATGAGCACGATGGCGGCTCTGGGCGACACCCTTCTGCGTTGGCCCCAATCTGGGCAGGCCGGCTCCCCAGCGCCTGGATTCGATCGGGCTGCCACCGCCTTCAGCGCGGCGTTGGCGTTTGCCCTGGGCCCACTGATGCTCGTGTGGGGTCGCACCGAAGTGAGCGACGCCCTCTTCACCGCAACCCTCGCCTTCAGTCTGCTTCTGGCCTGGCGGTCCTACGCGGCTCCGCGGGGCCCCTGGTGGCCCTGCTGGAGTGTTCTGGCCCTGGCCGTGCTCAGCAAGGGACCAGTGGCGTTGGTCCTCTTCGCCCTCACCCTTGGGCTGTTCTGGCTGCTTGGCGCCGACGTTGAGCGGCTGCGGCGGCGGCTGCGACCTCTTGTGGGTTTCGCTCTCAGCCTGGTGTTGTCCGGCCCCTGGTTTGTGCTGGCCTTGCTGCGGGAGGGAAAGCCCTACTGGGACAGTTTCTTCGGCTATCACAACCTGCAGCGCTTCTCCCGGGTGGTGAACAACCACCATCAGGGCCATGGATATTTTTTCGCCGTGCTGGTGCTGGCGAGTCTTCCCTTCACGCCCCTGCTGTTGTTGAGCCTGAAGCGGGTTCTGCTCGAGGTCCGCACCCCCCAGGCCATCAGCCTCTCCCTTGATCGGTTCGCCGCTGCCTGGCTCCTGGCTGTGCTGCTCTTCTTCTCCCTCTCTGCCACCAAGCTGCCCAGTTACTGGCTGGTGGCTACGCCGGCTGCAGCCCTTCTGGTCGCCCTGGCCCCCTCCACCGCCCGGGATCCTGGCATCGGTCCGGCTCAACAGCCCCTGTCGCCACGAGGACTGCGGCTGGCCATGGCCGCTTCATCGGCCCTGCTCGTTCTCGTCAGTACCGCTCTGGCTTTTTCGCCTCAGTGGCTGCCTCTGATCAACGACCCCACCCTGCCGGGCCTTGCGGCGGCCCTGGGGCGCCGCCCCTGGCTGCCGTTGGGAGCCGCTGTCAGCCTGGCGGCCGCCCTGCTGCTGAGCGGCTTGGCCAGCAAACGGCCCACGCCACGCCTGCTTCAGAGCCAGGCCGCCCTACTGCTGCTGGTGCCCCTGGTTCTTGTGCCTGTCTGGCAGATCGGTGATCAGCTACGGGGTGCTCCGATCCGCCAGCTGGCGGCCGTGGCCAGAGCACAGCGTTCTCCTTTCGAAGCCTTGGCGATGGTGGGCCTGATCAAACCCTCCCTGCATTTCTACAGCCAATCCACCGTGCTGTTCGAGGGGCAATCGCCTACTGCTCTTGTCAACCTGGCGGATCGACTGCGCGCCGACTTCAGGCCAGGACTGCGGCCCGATCCGGCCGATCTTCAGCCCACCCTGTTGCTGCTGATCGATGCTGAATCCGCCGACCAGCCCCACTGGCATGGCTGGCAAGGACGGGAATTGGCCAGGGCAGGTCTCTACCATCTGTGGCGTCTTGATCGACTCTGGCTGGAGCAGCGGGCCCGGACACTAAAGATCGACGGGAACAACCCCAACTGGCGCGATCCGCGACCTGAAATGTTCTGAAAGGAGCGGTGGGCTCGTTCAGGACTCGGGGCGTTGTCCTGAGTCAGCCAGCAGCGGCGCTCCATCCAGACGGCGGATCGCCACCACGCCAGGCCGGGGGATCTGCCCAGGCTGTGCCGAGGGCCAGTTGGAACCCAGCGGTACCTGCCTGAGCTGCTCAAAGCTGCCACCGTTCCGATCCAGAAGGGTGTAGGCCTGCACCTCCTCGTCACCGTGACGGTGGATGCCGTTGTCCTCGCCGGGGTGCTGAACCGCCAGGAACAGGGTGGATTCGTTGGTGTCGAAACAGGGCCCGGTCAGCTCGCACTCCATCGGGCCAGTGGCGAACAGCTGCGGCTCGCCACTGGCCGCTGCCGTGGCGGCAAAGATCCAGCAGGCATTGTTGCCGAACACATCGGCACTGCCGTTCACCGCAGACCGGTCGGTCACCATCCAGATGTTGCCGGCGCGGTCGATCGCCAGGTTGTCCGGATTGGCGAAGCCCATCCCCCCCTGCCAGGGCGTGCCGCCGGTGGCCACCAGGCGCCAGCGAAACTCCCCGCCCGGTTGCTGCGGCCCGGCGGGGGCATCCTCAAGGCGCATCAGCCAGCCGTAGGCCCAGCTGCTCTCGCCGGCCGGCCCCCGGAAGATGGCGGGATCGGCCTGCCCCTCTCCGTCCGATCCAGCGGCGGTGAAGGTGATCAGCAGATCTCCGGTGCGCGGATCGAGTTCGGTGTCTTCCGGCCTGGCTGTGGGGGTGGCCCCGGCTGCGTTGGCGGCCAGGTGGGCATCGATCAGGATCGCTCCGAGCTGCTCGTCACCACGGCCCGGGTAGAGATCGGCAAGGGTTCGGAAGCGCTGGCGGTAGGCCTGCAGCTGGGCCTCGCTCTCCAGCAGCTCGGCGCCGGCCTTGCTCCGGTCGCTGTGCGGCACCGGCAGCAACGCTGGCAGGTCGAAACGGGAGAAATGGGAAGGTGCCAGAGGCTGCACCGGCGTCTGAGGCACCAGGGGAATCCAGCGCCCGCTGCCATCGGGCTGGAAGTGGGCGACCTCCAGCCGGCCCCGCTCCAGCAGGCGGGAGTTGGCCGGATCGCGGGGATCCCGCACGATCGCCCCGCTGACGTAGCGATAGAGATGGCCGCCATGGCGGTCGCAGCCGGAATACACCACCAGCGGCTCACCTGGATGGGCACGGACGGCCACGGCCTCATGGCGGAACCGGCCCAGAGCCGTGTGTTTGACAAGCGGGCGCTCGGGCCGGCGGGGATCGATCTCCACCATCCAGCCGTACTTGTTGCCCAGCAGGCCGAAGGGATTGCCCAGGCCCTCCAACCGCTCGCCATCGAACCGGAAGGGTCGCTGCGCCGGCGAAGGCGAACTGCCATCGGCGTACACCGCCTCGACCACCTGATTCTGAAAATTCTCCTCGGCTGAGAGCACCGTGCCCCAGGGGGTCTGTCCGCCGGCGCAATTGGCGAAGCTGCCGATCACCCGATCGCCGAGTCCATCGTCGTGGCCGAGCCGCTGGGGCCGGCGAAACACCGTCGCCGCGGGGCCGCTGCTGTGCAACCGTTGGTCGGCTTGCTGCAGCCCCATGAGGCCGCCGACACGCCGGTCGAAGCGGCCGCTGCGGCGACGCCAGCCCTGATCAGCGCTGCGCTCGATCTCGACCACGCCGATGCCCAGATCATCCATCGCGGCGCTGGCCACCGCCAGCAGGGGGTGGCGCAGGGGATCGTCAACCGCCAGGCTGCCCACATCGACGCTGCCACCCCGCTCCGCCAGCAGCTGGCGCAAGGCTTCGAACGGGAGTTCCCTGCCCATCACCTCCCCGTAGCCGGCGATCCAAGGCCTGGGGCTGATGTATTCGAAATTCACCGTCAACAGCGCCCGACCGTGATCGAGGGGCGTGAAGGCGAGGTAGTCGTTGTTGAACCCGAAGCGGCCGCTGCCCAGAGGATCGCCCCACTGCAACAGCAATTCACTGCGGTAGCCCTCAGGCAGCAGCAGTTGATCCTGCAGGGCAACCCGGGCGTAGGCGCGCTGCTGCTCGGCGGCGTTGAGTCCGTCGCCGGGCAGGGGGATAGGGCCGCGCAGGGGCTGAAAGGGCCGCGTCTGCGGCCGCCTCCCAGCAGCCGGCAGCGACTTCATCGAAGCGGCGGGTATGACCCCTGCCAGGGCGCTGCCGGCGGTGGCGGCAGTCAGCCCCAGCAAGTGAAGGAGCAGCGAGCGACGGGACAAGCCTCGCTCGATTCCAGGTGAAGATTTACGCAAATACCTGTCCTGTGCCTGCATCGATCTGGACGATGATCTGATCAGAACTAACGGAATTGGGGTTGCTTGTTGACATCAAAGCTCCGTCGCAGTGCTTCTCCGATTGAGAGACCCACAGGCAGATCACCAGAGAATGCGCTGCCGGTGATTCGCTTGTAAAGCTTCGATTCCACCAGTTGATAGGTGCTGGCAGGCAGGGGAATGTCGCCTGACGCAGCAACAATGCCAAGGCCGTTACGAACGGCGAAGGTGGCGAACTTCTGGACATCAGCCTTGCTCGCGAGAGCTTTGTCGTTAATATAAATAAATAGTGGCCTGGAAAGCGGCTGATAGCGACCTGACTGAACATTGGCAACCGATGGACTCACCGGACCGGACAATGTGGCAACAGCAAGAGCCCTGAGCTTGCTTTGGTTAGACCTGTAGTAGCTGAAGCCAAAATAGCCAAGCGCATTTGGATTCTGGGTCACACATTTGACGATGACGTTGTCGTCCTCGCTGGAGGCGTAATCCTTACGTGAATTATCAGCGCTACCATTAATGGCCTTATTGAAATAATCGTAAGTGCCCGAGTCCTTGCCAGGGCCACAGATCTTGATCGGTCGCTCGGGCCAATCACGGTTCACATCATTCCAGCTATCGATTTTTCCCTCAGCCTGGCGCCCCCAGAGTCGAGCCAGTTCCTTGGGGGTAATCTGCCTGGTCCAGGCGTTGGAAGGATGCACCACGATCGAGATGGCATCGAAAGCAATCGGTAGCTCAATGAAGCTGATTCGATTGTTGGCGCAGGCTTTGAGCTCCTTGCTGTTGATCGGCCGCGAGGCATTGGCAATCTCAAGTTGACCGGCGCAGAAGCGCCTGAATCCATCGGTCGTCCCTGATTCCTTGAGATCGATCTTGGTGTTGTTACCTGCCGCTCTGAAGGCCCTGATCGCCTCCATCATGATCGGGAATACCGTGCTGGAGCCGCCGATCCGGATGGTGGCACCATTGCTGACAGCTCCTTGGGCGAGTGTCTCTGAATAAGCCAGTGGCGAGATGGCCAAGGCGGTGGTGAACATTACCGCGATCTGAATCAAGCGGAATGAGAACTGAGGCAGTCGGGGAGAAGCCATGGCAACTGGATTGATTGAGGGTGGAAATCGGACTGCTAGTCAACCCGTCAATCATGATTGACGGCTTAAGGAATAATGATTTAATGGGCCTTTGCCATCGATCCTGAGTTCATGGGCCTTGATCCATACTGGCGCTCCACTCGTGACGTGACCTGAAGACCGACCTCAACGATCAGCGCTCACCCATGAGCTGCTTCAATGTCTGCAGGCGCTGCTCCAGGTCATGCAGCATCTCCAGGCCAAACATGGGCAGTTCCTGCATGGCAAACAGGAACTCGTCACGATTCATTTCCAGTAGCTCACTATCGCAGAGGGCAATGGCGGTGCCAAAACGGCGGTGCTTTGGATCCACCAAGGCTCCGACTCCGAAGCAGCTTCCCGGTCCGATCGTCTCAACACGATCATCACCCCAACTGAGCTGCACTTGTCCTGACACAACACCGTAGAGCTTGTCGCCAATATCGCCCGCTCGGAAAATCACGTCGCCTTGATTCACACGACTGGAAACACGGTCACCCGCCAGCGCCGCGATGGTGTTCAGCTCAAGATTCTCGTTGATATTCATAGCGTAGATGCAGTGGAATCAGAAAGCAGGGAACTCATCTCGTTAAACAGTGCTGAGCGCAGATTTCGGATCTAGTGCAAGCTCTGGTACCGATCGTTGGGTGTGGCTGATGGGGCGCTGTGACCGAGGGCGAAGAACAGATGCTTAGTGATCCGATCATGCAGATCGTCGGCCCTGAGACCAGCAGGCTGGAGGTCCTTAGCCTGACGTCGTGGCGATGCCCAAATCCTGCTGCATACTGATCAAACCATCCTAGAAACAGCGGAGTCAAGAGGCCGCCAAGCGTGACTGGCTACCGTCACAGCACCGTGCTCGCTGGCACACACCAACCCGGTCCATTCAGTGGTAACGGATCCGCGCCTGCCACGTTGGCTGACAGCAAAAGAGCCAGTGGCTGACGGAAAACAGCATCGCCATGGTTCCCCAGCGTGCAGAGCACCGTTAGGAAGGGTGCATCCACCCACGGCACCGCATGAACGCCCCTGCCACCATCTCCAGTCATCCTGCCAAGCAGCTCACCATCGCCTTTTTCGGTCTGGGGGCCGTGGGATCCTCGATGTTGATCTGCCTTTCGGAGCTGGCGGATCGTGACGACGTGCCGCTCCGCTTTGTGGTGGTGGTACTCAATGTCGATCTGGCCCGCGATGCCCTGTTCCACGCCGAGCGTCTGTTCGACCGGATCGACTTCGTCGGACTGCCCGATTTCGCTCCGCTGTTCGATGGCAGTGCACCGGAGCTGGAGCGGCTGGCCGATGTCCAGGTGCTGGTGAACGCCGCCCAGCCCGGCTTCAACCAGCCCCTGCTGGAGCTCGGCCTCAGCCTCGATGCCCATGTGGTGGATCTCGCCTCGGACATGTACGACACCGAGACCGAGCGCAGTCTCACCTTTTCCCAGTACTCCTTCGATCAGGCTTACCGCGACCGCGGCCGCAGCGCCCTGATCAACCTCGGCGTATCCCCCGGTTTGACGAACTTCCTGATCGGCCTGCGCCTGCATCAGCTGCGTGGTTCCCGCCGGCGCGACCTAAAGATCGAGAGCGTGGATCTCTATCTCCTGGAAGACATCGACGCCGATGAGATCGTGTTTTCCTGGTCGCCGCTGGTGGCTCTCGAGGAGCTGGCAGCGCGTCCCCGGCTGCTCCGCGATGGGCGCATCCAGGTGCTCGACCCCTTCAGCGCCGCCCGCGACCACCATTTTCCTGGTGAAGTGGAGCCCACCCGCCAGTACCCCCTTTACCAAGAGGAGCTGCTGTCGCTGCATCGCTCCTTCCCCGAGATCGAATCGATCAGCGTTTACACCGGTGGCTCCGAGGTGGAGCTGGTGAAGGCTCTGTTCAAACTCAACCTGCTCTCCAAGCGCACCCTGCCGCAGCAGCAGAGCGAGCTCACGGTAGAGGCGATGGTGCGGGCCATTCTGCCGGGCATGAATAAACCGCGCCGCATCGAGGAATATCTGCGCAATGGCGTGATCCGCCGTGCCCACTTCGCCGCAGCCGCTGAGATCCGCTACACGGAGAACGTGCGCAACGACCGTCAGGTCACGATCGAGACCGTCGGCCTTAGCTACCTGCGCTACCGGGGCCTGCTGGGCAGCCCCTATGCCGGCGCCACCTACATCTCCTATCCCACGGCCGTGGGTGCGGCCATTCTGGCCTGGCATGCTCTGGCGTTCGTGCGGGAAGAGGGCGGCGAACTGGCCGGCGTAGTCACCGGGGAGGATCTGGCGCGGCTGCTGCCCCGCTCTCAGGCCGACGCCATCCGCCGCGATCTGGTGGCCTGGGACATCGACCTATTTGAGAGCGTGCGCGACGCCACGCCGGTCTGAGGGGCAACCCTGTCTCTGGAGACTGGAGGCAGGCACGATGACTCCACTGAGTTGAAAGCGGGTCATGGTTTCGCTCTTCTGCTTCAGCGTGGTGTCGCCCCATCTTCCAACCAACCCCGTCGCCACAGCCACCAAGGCTGGAGCGCGTCCACCAGCATTATGGCCGCCAGGATCAGGGCAAAGCCATCGTGCCATCGAAGTTCGGGCCTGGGCTCGAAGTTCACGCCATCGATGCCGGTAATAAAGGTGAGTGGAGTAACGATTCTGGTCAGGATGGTCACTATTTTCATCGCCTGATTCAACCGATTGCCGAAACTGGCTCCAACGGCCTGGGTGATGGCATCCCATTAGTGGCGCAGCCGCTCCGTGCTGTCGAACAGCAGTCGCACATCTCAGCCATGTCCTGGAAACCGCTGAGCGCCTCATCCACCAGGTCATGAAGGATGCTATCCAGTGATGTCGGTCCTGGCTCAGCAGCAGCAAGCAGATTTCCTCCTGTGGCAACCAGGCTCGGAAGGGGGCCAAGGCACTCAGCCTAATTGGAATGCCATCTTCACCAGAGGCCGATGGAACTGGCCATGCTGCAGATCACGCCCTTTCCCATAGTGATTTCTTGTGCCTGGTAGCTTAATATGAGAGAATGTTTTTGTGGATATGAGAAACTCCAGCTCCAACACCACAAATCATTTTTTGGATCCTCATTCCTGGACTGGGAATCAGGCAGCAAAGTTCCGATCGAGGCACTGGCAAGTCATTGCAGCAGGAATGCAAAGCCTGGCGTTTGTTCTTTCGCCTGAATCTGGCAGCCTCTGCGGAATGCGGTGGGATCACTGCTCTTCAGGGCATCGACATGATCAGCCTGGATAAAGCTGATATCGACAATTGCTGCCTTTTGAGATGAACCCGAAGGAAGTACTCGCACCGTGCTCAATGCCGGTTGCTGGCAACTTCATGGATAGCGGCTGATAGCTGGTGCCTGATTCATGCAGGTCGCTATAGCATTTGGGAGATTTCATAGATCCCGGTAGCGATTCTCCACCGACTTCGGCACTTGTTCGAGCAGCCGTTGTTCCAACTCGTGGATGCGTTGGCGCATTTCGCTACCGCTATTGGAATGCGGCTCCGCTGATGGAGTGCGCAAGATCAGCACAGACAGGCCGGCGATGCAGCCTGCTGCAAGCAAGGCGACGGCCCAACAGTCAAATCTGTTGAAGTGGGGTTTGCTGGACTGCATTGTCCATCCTCCGTACTTTCTAACTTGGCACAGATCAGCCCACATGGCTTCGCCAGCCTAATGGCACCGGCGTTGTTCACGCCAAAACCGAGAGGCCCCGGGGGCCGCTGCTCATCGACTTCCGCTACGGCACCTGGAGCCGCAGCTTCCGGATTCTGTTGACGTTCGAGCGCGAGCAGCCGCAGGCCAACAACCACGACGCGCTGCTCTGCGTCACCGCCCCCGAGGCCCACAAGCTGAGCACCGTTGTTCGAGCGCATCAGCGATCCCCGCACCGCCGATTTCGCCCGCCGGCACCGGGATGTGATCGCCCGCTTTGGCCGCTTCCCCCACCGCAATGAAGCCCTCGCTCGGATGTCGAGCGCTGAGGAGCTGGCCATTCTGGAGACGCCTGGCTCAGGCTTCTGAGCCGTCGGTCCCCAGCGTGAGCGGCAGGTGGCCGCTTTTCACCCAAATGGTGCAGCCCTGCTCGCTGCAGGGCTGGTGTGCACTACCAGGGGGCTGACGCAGCCAGCTGCCAGCCGGATAGCTGCCGTGATCGTCCTGAAACACCCCCTCGAGCACCAGGATTTCCTCGCCGCCGGGGTGGCTGTGGTGCGGGACCACCGTGCCGGGTGCCAGACGCCTGAGGTCCACGTTCTCGCTGCCCCAGTGGTGCAAAGGCAGCAACGCCAATCCCGCCACGGGGCCTGGATGCCACGAACCTTGCCGGCTATCGATCACCACGTGCTGTTGATCCGCCGGGTGCATCTGCTGCAGCTTGACCAGGACCGTGCAGCCCAGCTCACTGAACGGGGCATGGCTCGAGCCCACCGGATTGCGCAGGTAGGTGCCGGCTGGATAATCCCCCAACTCGTCGGAGAAGGTGCCCTCAAGAACGAGGATCTCCTCGCCGCCGCCATGACTGTGGCGCTCAAAACGACTCCCGGGGATATAACGCACGATCGAGGTGGCGCGGGCCACTTCACCGCCGCGGCGATCCAGCATCCGCCGCTCCACCCCTGCCATCGGGGAAGGGATCCACGGCAGGGCGGTGGTGTCCAGCGTGATGCGCTGCTCAAGATCGGCGTGGAGGTCCATGAGTGTGATTGTGCTCAGTCCTGAGCTGGTGCCTGGGGCGGTCGCCACTGTGGCTTAGTCGTCTGCCAGCCCTGTTTGCGCTTCTCGCTCCAGAGCTTGAGAGCCTCCTCGCGGCTGATCTCCAGCCGCTTTTTTAACAGCGGCACCGGCTGATCCGGCAACAGCTCCCCCACGGTGACCTCCAGTCGCTTGGACCAGCGATCCCAGCGGGTCGGCCGAAAGTGGAGAACATGACGGCCGTCGCTGATCCAGCCCTCCTGTGGGGAGAGCGGTGGCCGCTTGCTGTGGTTCAAGTGCATCGGCAGCTCAGGCCACCTCGGGCGCCCAGCCCCGTTGCCTCACCATGTCGTCGGTCCAGCCCTGACACCGGTGGGTGAGGTGCTCGCCATGGGCGATCAGACCCTGATGCAGATGGC
>Ga0194063_10001801_pt1 | contig 13661 bp, 11 predicted proteins | sample SepL3720m_MetaG_FD_155459 | JGI IMG/M metagenome (GOLD analysis project Ga0194063, IMG submission 155459) | Anoxic zone freshwater microbial communities from boreal shield lake in IISD Experimental Lakes Area, Ontario, Canada - Sep2016-L373-20m | ecosystem: Environmental > Aquatic > Freshwater... | reverse complement strand
GCACCAGCTCCCCCTGCCGGTCCTGGAAGCAGTGCCAACCGTTGGCGTCCTGACAGACGGCTCCCTTGCGAAGGTGCGAGGCGCCCGTGCGGGTGCAGCAGAGCGGGGGCAGCCAGTGGCTCACCAGACAACCTGACCGATCACGGTCGGCGGCAGATCGGGCAGGGGCACATTGGCTTCAGTCCGGCTGGGGCTACCCACCTGACTCACCGGCATCGAGGCGGCGCCGACTACGGCCGTCGAAGCCCATTGGATGTACTGGGCCAGGGAGGTGGCGTTGCTGGCCTGCAGCGGCCGCCGCCCGGATCGTGGCAGGGGCGCACCGGGAAGGCGATCGCCGCCGGCAGCGAGGCCAGCCGCTGGCGGCATAGCCGCTAACGGCGGCTCTGCACCGATGAACTGTTGCAGGGTCTCCAGGTCGGCATCGTGCCCGACCGCGATTGCCAGGCGCACGGCCTTCTGAGCCCAGGGTTCCCGCATCAGGGTGCGTAGGCCCTGCTCGAAGTCGTCGGTGGGGGCGCCATCGGAGATCAGCACCAACACCGGCGGCAGGGCTCGCTGCTCCATCGGCGGCGTTCGCAACGCAGCAGCCACCAGCCTGAGCGCCTCGCCCATGGCCGTCAGCCCTTCAGCCTGAAGATCCACCCAGCTGCTCTGCAGTTGATCCACAGGCGTGGGCTCGGCGACATGCCAGCGGGCCTGGTGGGCAAAACTGACAGCGCGCACGAGCACCTTCGCTTCCGGGTTCTGACGGGCCACCTCCGCCATGCCTGGCAGGGATTGGCGAATGGCCTGATTGAGGGCTTGCATTTTGCCATTCGCCTGCATCGAGCCCGAGCAATCGCAGAGGTAGATGAAGTGCAGGGGGCGCTTCGAAAGCTGAACGTCAGGAAAAGACATCGGATATGTCGGAGAGAGCCTGTGGAATCAACGGATTAATTCAACCGAACCCAGGGAGGTATGCAGCCGAACGAGCAGGCCAAGATTACAACGCTGGCCCGGTGCCACCGGCGAGGATTCTCCATTCTCCAGTTCAGCTGTCCAGGTTTCGCTGGAGAGGTTCTTGAGACCAAGCACCGCTTCCTTGACGGGGTGCGCTTCGACGATCGCCAGGGGGATGTCGATCCGCTCGCTGGCCAGAGGATCGAAATGGTGGGGATGCAGTTCGTTATCCGCGGCGGCAGCCACGCTGCCGCGGGCCGTCAGGAAACGGGGGGCCGGATTCAGCAAGCCGCCGCAGGCCCAGCAGAGGCTGACTTGATCGAGGGCACGGAACACTTCCTGGCCGCAATGGGGACACAGCCGGCGCTGATCCAGAGTTCTGGCCAGGCCTGTCTTCCATTGGCCCGTGTAGGCGCGGCGGCTGGGATCGTTCATGCCGACACCCAAGGTCTGCTGAAACAGCGCCTGCAGATGGGCTGGATAGATCGGCCAGGTGAGCAGGGCGGCGGCATGGTCGATGGGATCGGGACGATTGCGCTCATCATTGAGATCAAAAATGAACACCGGATCCTCGCCGTACAGGCGCCGGCGGGCCGGTTCATCGAGGCAGCGAATCTGGAGTTCCAGCTTGCCTTTGAGTGGATCGTGGCGGGTGAGCAGGCGGAAGATCAACACCGCCAGGGAAAACTGATCACTGCGAGCTCCGGGCTTGATCCGGCCCAACAGCACTTCCGGAGCCATGAAACCAGGGGTACCGACGGCACAGCCCAGATCGCGACCATCAACATCGACATTGTCGTTGTCACAGATCAGGATGCGCCCACTACGGGGCTGCAGGAACAGATTACCAAGCGAAATATCTTTATAACAAAGGCCTTTGAGATGCAGCTCATGGAAGGCTTCGGCCAGGAAGAAACAAGCTCGCAGTACATGGCGCAGACTGATCTGCAGATGGCCACCCACATGTTCGTGAACGCCGACATAATCAGCGGGACGCAACGCCATCATGTAGCCAAAACTACCGGCGGGTATGGACAACCGGGAGGCGAGGTCGCAGGGGAGAGACAGCAACGCCATCGGCCAGAGAAAACTCTGATTTGGGCTGGTGGCTCGAATGCACTCAAGCAGGCGTTGCTCAAGCCCGATGTCCTTCGCAATGCAGCTGGGGAAATACCACTTCAAAGCCACCGGCTCGTTGGCATAGACAGCCTCATACACCTGCCCCTGGCCGCCACCGCCGAGCAGACGAACCACCGTGACAGGCCCCGAGACGCCCTGGAACGCAAGCGTCGTACCGACTGGAAGCAGGGCACTCACAGCAGCAGCTCAGGCATCGAGGCTCTGGCCGATGGCCTGTCGGATGCCTTGGCGATGGGCGAGGGCCGTGGCTTTGCTGGCAAAGTTCTGGCGATAGGCCATGCCATCCCGCAAGGTCAGCACGAGGGTGTGCTCCTTGCGCGAACCCAGCACCAACCAGGCCACCAGGGCCGCCACTTCCCAGGGCCAGAACAGCCAGGGAACCGGCAGCAGCAACAGCCCGCCCAGGCATGCCAGGGCCCACCAACTGAAGATCTGCGGATAGCGCGGCTGGCTGCGCACAAAGGCTGAAGCGACCCGATCCAGCGCCAGCTGGCGTCCGTCGATCTCCACAGCGGCCGCAGCTGACGGCCTGGGCGCAGCCCTGGCCCGGCCGGAGCGATCGGACGAGGGCGAACCGCTGGGCGCTGGCGTTGTCGGCGCGGCGGTTGCGGCCGACAGGCGAAAGACCAACACCGGCCCCTGGCCGCCCAGCTGGATCTCATCGCCATCGGCGAGAGGGCGGCATTGCTGGAAACGCCGACCTTCGAGCAGGGTGCCCTGGGGGCTGCCCCAGTCGCAGACCAGCCAGCCATGGCTACGGGAAAACCTGACCACCGCATGGTTGGCTGCGACAGCCTCGAATCCCGGCAGGCAGAGTCTGTTGTTGGCGGCCTTGCCGATGGTGAGCGGTTGGCTGCGATCCAGCGCTGCCACCTTGCTGGGGTCCTGGCGCAACACCAGGCGGGCTTCGCCGCTCATCGGCCTCCGAGGCGGCGGCGCCACCAGTGGCCCCAGTCCTGGCGCATCTCGCTCCAGAAGCCGCCCTCACCGTCTCGCCAGGGACTGATCCGACCGGGAAACAACAACGCTCTCAGCGCCAGCAGCAGAGCCAGCAGCACCATCAGCACCAGGACAAAGCCAGGGATGGCTCCGGGCCAGGTGACGACAAAGGCGGCGCGGATCGCGTAGACGCCGATCGTCAGCGCCACCCAGAGTCGAAAGGATTCCCAGGGGTCGCGCCGTTGCTCCACCACCAGGCCCTGAAAATGACACCAGCTAGTGTAGGCAACAAGGGCATACCCGGCCGGTGGGACAAGGAATGTCAGGCGCGCAGAGGCCAGAGCCAGCCAAGGCCAGCCAGCTCGTCAGGGCATCGAATGCAGCTGAGCCCCCCCCGACCAACCGCCAGCTGATCGAACGATGGAGACACGGCAGCTGGCCTGAGCGCTGCAGCGCCCTACGCCAGGGCTGGAGGGCTCTGCAGGCAAGCCAGGCCTCACTGGAACTCTGGCGCGATGGTGTGCGCCTGCAGCGGCTGCCGCTGGGATCGGAGCGGATTCGGATCGGCCGCGATCCGCACGTTGAGCTGGTGGCCGATGCCGATGGCGTCAGCCGCGTGCACTGTGTTGTCGAGCGGGAGCGAGCCAGCGATCGCGATCCCTGCCTGGAGGACTTCAACTCCGCCAATGGGGTGTTCTGGAAGGATCAGCGCATCCGCTCCATCAGGCTGCGCCATGGCGATGCCCTGCAACTGGGATCATCGCTCGCCCAGGCGCCCACCCTGCGCTATCTCCACCCCCGCAGCGGCCTGGAGCGCCTCTGGCACTGGGGCGGCATCACGGCCCTGACGGTTTCGGGCCTGGCGATGGGGGGGCTGTTGCTGGCCAGCAGCATCGCCGGCGGCTCCCACATCCGGGCGATCGGTGGACCGGTGAAGATCGTCAGCAGCGATCGCCGCCAGGTTGATGCCAAGGAGGGCTCGGCCACGGCTCTGCCCAGCCTCTACGCCTATCCGCTGCAGCTGCGCCAGGCCCTGCTGGCTTCGGAGGACTCCCGCTTCGGCTGGAACAGCGGACTGGACGTGTTCGGCACCCTGCGTTCCCTGCTGCGCCACAGCGGCGGCGGCAGTGGGCTGACCCAACAGGTGGCGCGCATCTACTACCCCTCCGTTGGCAATGACTACAGCCTGCGGCGCAAGCTGCGCGAGCTCTGGATGGCCTGGCAACTGGAAACGGGTTTCAGTAAAAACGAAATCCTCAAAATGTATCTCGATCGTGCCCATCTCGGCCTGGGAGCCGATGGCTTTGAGCAAGGGGCCCAGTTGTACTTCCGCAAGTCGGCCCGCCAGCTTGATCTTGCCGAATCGGCCTTCCTGGTGGGATTGCTGCCGTTACCGAACGGCTACAGCCCCTGCTACGCACCCTCCCCCGAAACCCGGCGCCAGGAGAGAGAAGCGCGGCAGCAGCGCAGCGGTCAGCCAGAGCCACCGCTACCGGACGAAAAAATCTGGACGCCCAAATTGCGCCGGGACCTCGTGCTCAAGCGCATGCACGACGAGGGTTACATCAATGATCAGCAATTGATTGATGCCAGCCGCAGACCCCTGAACACCGATCCCTCGGCATGCAGGCAGTCTTCATTCACAAGTTATCCATTTTTTAGCGACTACATCTCAGCCGAACTTACCGGAACCCGATTTGCCTTGAATCTCGATTCCGACAGGGAAGGTGGAAACTACTATGTTGTCAGCACCATTGATCCCCGTCTGCAATCCCTGGCTCAACAACAACTACGACAATTCCTGGACAGAAAAGCCAAGCCATTGGGCGTGAGCCAGGCGGCATTGATTGCCATCGAGATCAAAACCGGAGACATCCTCGCCTATGTCGGTGGCGGCGACTACAAGCAATCCAGTTTTGATCGAGTCCAGGCGATGCGCCAGCCGGGTTCCACCTTCAAGTTATTCACCTACCTGGCCGCACTCGAAGCCGGTTCCACACCCCAGGATGCAGTTTCCTGCGCCCCGCTGAGTTACGTGGCCGGTTGCGGCCATGGCCCGGTGGGCGCTGATGGTCGCATGAGCATGGCCGATGGCTTCGCCTATTCCGAAAATGTCGTCGCCCTGCGCCTGGCTGAAAAAGCTGGTCTGAATCAGGTGATCCACAGGGCGAGGCAACTGGGCATCAGCACACCCCTGGAGCAGAACTACAGCATGGTGCTGGGAGGACAGGAAACCCTGCTCTATGAAATGGCACGGGCGTATGCGGTAGTGGCCAATGGCGGGCGCAGCGTACCGATGCATGGCGTCGTGCGGATCTACGACCTGGGGATCTGCAAGTCCGCCCTCAATCTGGCCCAGTGCCCGCCATCTGGTGTGACCACACCGATTGGCGAAAAGCCGCAGCAGCTGATCGATCCACAGCTGGCCCAGGCCATGGATGGTCTGTTGCGCAGGGTGGTTCAGGTGGGCACCGGTCGCAATGCCGGCAGCGTGGCCGATGCCCGCGGCAAGACCGGCACCACCAATGATGGTGTCGATGCCTGGTTCATCGGTTATTCGCCCAGTCGGGGCATCCTCACAGGCATCTGGATGGGGAACGATGACAACCACCCGGCAGATTATGCCTCAGGTGCTCTGGCGGCCCAGCTCTGGGGAGAGTTCATGGGCAAGGTGTAAGAGCAACTTTGTTGTCACACCAAGGAGGGAAGGATCAATTGGTCGGCCGTCCACTAAAGATACCGGAATCAGGGATCAGAATCGACAGTAGATTCCAACCAATACAAGAATCACACCGCAGACGCTGATCACTGGAGCCCAGGGCTTCTGGCTTCAAGCCGAGGGCAACTTCACACCAAAGATATGCCCCCTGCAGGCAGCGAGCCGCCCACAAATCAAGGACAGCGCCCGAACTGCCGCAAATCGCCCTATGGTCCAGCAGTTTCCAGCAATGAAATACCGCGCCTGTAGGTTTCTTTGATGTTGTGGTCAGAGCTGATACTTCGCTTGTTGATCGTGAACGATCGACGCTCTCCAGAATGAACATAGGCTTGTTGCTGCCAGGCTTCATCTTCTGTTGGATCATCCGGATTGCAACCCAGATCTTTTTGTTGCTCCAAATGCATCATCAAGGCGACCAGGATCAGGATCAGGATCAGGCTCTGAGCCATAGCCTGCGGGCAGCTGGGGACGGTATTCAGGTTGGGGGGCTTCCAGGCTGTAGCCCTTGTCGCGAAACAGGCGCAGGCAGGCGTCGACAACGGCCGGTTCGTAGAGCTGACCTCGACCCGCTTCAATCGTGGCCAGGGCCGCCTCAAGACCAGGGCAGAAGCGGTAGGGGCGATGGGTCGCCATCGCTTCCAGCGTGTCGGCAACCGCCAGGATGCGGCCGCCAAGACTGATGGCCTCGCCAAAGAGACCTTGGGGATAACCGCTGCCATCAAGTCGTTCGTGATGATGATGGACGGCCTCTGCCACAGGCCAGGGGAAGTGAATGGGCGCCAGCACCGCATAGCCCGCCTGCACATGGGTGCGCAGCAACGCATGTTCGGCGGGCTTGAGCTTGGTGGGTTTGGTCAGAATTTCGGCGGGGATGGCGAACTTGCCGATGTCATGCACCAGGCCGGCAATATGAATCCCTTTGGCATGGTCAGCGTCGAGGCCCATCTCCAGGGCGATCGCCACCGCCAGATCGGCAACCCTGGCCTGGTGGCCGGCGGTGTACGGATCGCGCGCTTCACTGAGGGCCACCAGGGCGGCGACCATATCCTGCAGGCTCTGGAGCACCTCGCTCTGACGTTGCAGGGCCAGTCGTTCGGCGGCCTTGCGATCGGAGATGTCATGGATGTTGCATTGAATCACCTGCTCCTCCCCGACCAGGTAAACGTTGCTGACAAACTCCACCTCCCGCAGGCAGCCATCAACAGCCTTCAGGGTCATGGCGTCGCAGCGGACACTGCTTCGGCTCTGGAGTGCTCGGAACAGGGCTTCCGCCTGCGGCTGACTCTCAAAGGCATCGATCTGCCAGAGCGTCTGGCCAATCAGGCTGCTGGCGTCGCGGCCCAGCAGCCGAGCGATGGCGGGATTGGCCAGGCTGATGCGGCCACTGTTCCAGTCCAGCAGCACAATGCCGTCCTGGGAGTTGAGCGCGAGCATGCGAAAGCTCAGCTCCGAATCCACCAGGGCCTTCTCCGCCAGCCGAATCGGGCTGAGATCCGCCGCGATCAGGCAGTAGCGCGAGCTGGCCTCAACGTCGAGACGACTGACCGTGACGAGGACCGGCAGCGTGGAGCCATCAGCGCGGCAGAAATTGAGCGGCGCGCTGACGGTGCGGCCTGTCTCCTCCGACAACAGACGGTGCAGATCCGGATGCTGGGCCTCAGGCAGCAAGACGCTGATCGGCCGGCCGATCAGCCAATCCTCCGGACGTGCAATCAGCTGGGCCAGGCGCCGATTGGCAAACAGAATCAGACCCTCGGCGCTGAAGGTGGCCGCACCCTCCCCCATCTGCTCCACAATCACGCGATAGGGACGATCGGCGGAGCTGCTGCTGTAGAGCTCCACACTGCCGTTCTCACCCTGCACCAAGGCGTCGACATCGCCGCTGCGGATGGCAGCCAGAGCCGCACTGAGGTCAGCGACCTGGGTGCGCAGCCGCCGCAGCTCGTCTGACTCAGGCGGCCGTGGGTTCGGGTTCATCGCTGGGGCGTGGGCCTGCCGCTCTCCGGCGCCAACGGCAGCGGCGCGAGATCGAGAGCGGCGCGCACCCGTTCTGCATTAGCCAGATCGCCGACGATGTGGCGCAGTGGCTCGGGCCAGCGGCGGATCAACACCGGCACCGCCAGGACGTGATCCTGCACCAGCGCGGCCGGGTTGCTGCGGATGTCCACCACGTTCAGCTCCACCCTGCCGGCGAGTTCCTCGTCGCAGATGCGCCGGATCGTCATCAGCGCCGCACTGGAGCGTGGCGACGCCCCGCTGATGTAAAGAGTGAGAACCATTGTCGGCCGGGCCGGGTCAGGCAGGGCCTCTGGGGTGGCGCTCATGGTCCTTGGCCCTGACGTGCTGTGCGGTTCTGCTCGGCCTGTAGCAACAAGCTGGCCTCGCTGACGCTGCGCTCCTGCTCCTCCAACACCAGCGCCTCCAAATCGGCGCGTTCGCCATCGAGCTGCTCCTGCAGCGCTGCAACCTGCTCCTCCACCTGGGCCCGGCGGTGTTCAAGGGCCTGGCGGCGCCGCTGGATCTCGGCTTGGCGGCGGACGGCTGTGGCCTGTAGCCGCACTTGATGCTGGGCCCGGGCGGAGCCGGTGAGCACGCCATCGGGGCCGATCGCCACATCCAGCAGCCTCGCCCCCTGATCGGTGATGCAGAACTCGCGCACCTGGTTCGAATGGGACATGCCGCGGCTCTTGATCACAACCAGCAGGCGATTGCGTTCGCCATCGCTCTCAACATTGCGCAGCAACAGCCAGGTGTCAGTGATCGAGGAGATGCCGATGACACTCTTCTCCTCGTTTCCCTGGTGGGTGAGAGCACTGATGGCAGCCGTGATACCGCGTCTCTTCATCAGATCAATCTCCCGCACCAAGGTGGTCATCACTTCCCGCTCGCTACCGATGTGACTCAGGTTTCCCATGGCATCCAGAGCCGCCAGGGAGGGCTGGAAATCATCCAGCAGTCGTTCCAATCGTCCCAGGTGTTCTTCCAATCCCTTGGAAGAACCACGATCAGCCCAGATCAACAGCAGACCCGTGTCCAGCCAGGCCTGAAGATCGATGCCAACGGAACTGAGATTTCGGATCAATTGATCAGGTGATTCTTCAAATGAGATCAGCAAGGCTCGCTCTCCACGGCGACAAGCTGCTTCGATGAGATGGGCCATGACCGTTGTCTTACCCGTGCCAGATGTGCCGGTGATCAGCAGGGTGGAACCACGGAAAATACCGCCGCTCAGCATCTGATCCAGCTCGACAATACCGGTGGAGATCCGATCTCGAGAGGCGGGGTAGGTCAAGCCAAGGGAGGTGATCGGCAGCACCATGAAGCCCCGATCCGTGATCAGAAAGGGGTACTCGTTGGTGCCATGGATCGAGCCCCGATACTTCACCAGCCGCAGTCGCCGAGTCGAGATCTCGTCCTGCACCCGATGGTCGAGCACGACGACGCAGTCGGAGACGTATTCCTCAATGCCGTAGCGGGTCAACTCGCCGCGACGGCCCCGTTCACCGGTCACCACCGTGGTGAGCCCACGCTGCTTCAGCCAGTCGAACAGGCGGATGAGCTCACTGCGCACGATGCCCTCCTGACCGAAGCTGGCCAGCAGCACCTCGATCGTGTCGAGCACCACCCGCTTGGCGCCGATCCGATCAACGGCCGTCTCCAGGCGGACGAACAGACCTTCCAGATCAAAGGAGCCGGCCAGCACCTGTTCGGCCGAGCGGATCCGGCAGGATTCGATCACCAACTGGCGGGCGGCCACCATGGCGGTCAGATCAAAACCCAGGGAGGCCATGTTGGCGGCCAGATCCTGCACCGATTCCTCAAAAGCCAGCAACACCCCCGGTTCGTTGTAACTGAGGGCACCCCGCACCAGAAACTCAGTGGCGAACATGGTTTTGCCCGATCCAGCCGAGCCGGTGACCAGCGTGGGCCGACCCTGGGGCAGGCCGCCATCGCTGATCGCGTCGAAACCACGGATGCCTGTCGGTGCCTTGCGCAATCCAGGCAGTGAGAGCTGAATGGCGTCGCCCGAGCCCAGAGGATGAATCGGCATCAGCTGACCTTGGCTTTCAAAAAGCTAGGGGCGCTGGCTGCCGTTGTATCGGCCGCTGAACGGTCCCTTCATGCTCGGTTCCCAGGGCCGGCCTGCCGGCCAGGGCCTACGACACCGGCGCAGGAGCGGGTTGCCGGTGGGGCTCCAGGCCACGCCAATGGCTGAACAGTCCTGTGCTCTGCAGCGCTGAGCAGTCCTGTGCTCCCCGGTCCTGCCTTGACCATGGCCGTTGCCTGGCTCAGGGCCGACCTGGCGATGCCCCGGGCCCGATCAGCTGACGCCTCGTCCCAGCAGCAGATCACGGGCTCCATTGACCAGCTGCATGGTGTCGTGTTTACCACCCCGATCGGGATGGTGCTCGGCAGCGGCGCTTTTCCAGGCTCGGGTCACAGCCCCTTCACTGATCCGGCCGGAGAGGGGCAGGTGCAGGCGCTGCCTGGCCACGATCGCTTCGATGTCGGGATGCTTGCCGAGCGGGCCCCAGTCCGCCTTGCTGAGCGAGGGACTGCGCTTCTTGCCACCCTTGCGTCTGGATGGCCTGGCTTCACTGCCACCGCCGAATCCCCGGCGCTCGGCTTCGGCCTTGTCCTTGGCGGGGGGTTCTGCTTCGGCTGGGGATCGGGTGATGACCAGGGGCAGGGGCCGCTGGCGCTGGGTCTGGGGCATGGTGACCACGGTTCGTGACTCCAGCTTCGTGCATCGTCATCTGGGCTGCTGGTGAGCGGCGACACGAAGGCATTCGAATCAGCGACCCCGTCTGCCTGGCTAGGTGGCGGCGGACGGACGTACGGCGCATCAGTCAACCGCCCGGAGGGCCGCGCTGCATGCTGGTTCGATTGAAGCCCAAGGATGCTGCCGTGATTCAGACCCCCGCCCTTCGCCATCAAGGGCTGGAGCGCCTGTTGGACCTGCCCCCCTTCGCTCTGTCCCTGCTGTTTTCGCTGCTGTTGCCCCTGCCCCAGACCCTGTTGGTGTCGGCCATCGCCGCCGCCAGCCTCGGGCCTGGCCTGGGGCTGATCAGCCTGGGCCTGATCGGCGCCGGCAATGTGTTGATCACCGCAGGCCTCAGTGAGTCGATCGTGCGGCTCGGCGACGACGCCCGGGGGCGCCACACCCTGCCGGCCGTGGCCCAGTACTACCTGGGGCCGATGGGCAACCGGGTGGCCACCTTCGCCATCCTCACCATGTGGTTCACGGCGCTGGTGGGGGGCCTGCTGGGCTTTATCGATGTGATGGCAGGGCTCAGCCACACCCCCCAGATCCCCTGGCTGCTGGGCCTGTCGGTGCTGATTGTGGCGCTCAATTCGCGCCGCAGCCTGGGCTTCAGCGTCATGCTGCTGCTGGGCATCGTCACCTTTCTGCTGTTGCTTGGCATCGGCATCGGCGTCGTTCCCGGCATGGCCCCCTTCAGCCTGCAGGAGTTCTGGGCACCCCTGGCCCAGATCAATCCCTGGTCGTTGCCGCCGTGGTCGTCGTTGCTGGCGATCAGCTTCTACACCTATTTCGGATCGTCGCTGCTGGCGCCGGCGGCGAGCTTCGTGCTGCCCCGCGACCCCGCCGGCGGCAGTCTGATCCGGGGCAGCATCGCCGGCAGCCTGGGGATGATCGCGGTGGTGATGGTGTGGCTCGCCCTCGTCTGCCGGGTGGTACCACGCCAAAGCCTGGAGGGCATGAAGGGCACGGTGCTGGTGGCGCTGGGGGGATCGGGCAGTTCCGTCGTCGCCCTGCTCTGCGCCGCCCTGGCGATCACCCTCTCGGGATTCGCCGCCATCCGCGCCGGCGGGGTGCTGGGCAATCAGCTGCGCGATCTGCCCCTGGCCCGCACCGGCTGGGGCAAGGAGCTGCTGCCGGCGCTGCCGACGCTGGCGGGCCTGCTGCTGATCCTGGCCTGGATGCAGGGCGGATCCACCAATCTCACCCAGGCCCTTTCGATCGGCGGCGGTCTCGGGATTCCCGTCGGCTGCTGGATCGTGCCGGCGCTGATCCTGCGTCAGGCCCGCCAGCAACGGCCCGGTCCGGTGCCAGGCAGCTGGCCCCTGGCCGGCCATCCGATCGTCACCTCGATCCTGCTGGGCATCGGTCTGCTGGTGCTGCTGATCTTTGGCCTGTTGGTGTGGACCTGGTGGCCGATCAAGATCTTCACTGTCGGCCTGGCCCTGGGGCTGGCGATCTGGATTCTGTGGTTTCAGCCGCGATGCAGGGCATAAACCAGGCGAGTGCTGGTGGTGGCGACGCCATCAGCACCGCGTATCCGGTGCACGAGCACCTCACGAAAGCCATCGAGATCAGCGGCGGCCAGCAGCATCAACACATCCGACTCGCCATAACAGGCCCGGACCTGCTGAACGCCTGCGAGGGACTGCAATTCAAGGACAATCTCGCTCTCCCTGGTCTGACCTTCCGGCAACAGGCTGATCGCCACCAATCCCTGGACAGGATGGAGCGCTTGAGCAGCGGCAAGGGGATGGACGTGGCCATCATTTTTGCAAAGCCTGATCTCCACCTGGCTGCTGTCGACAAGCTGTTGCAGGGCCTCGGCGCAGGATTCAATCTGCTCGCGGGTGGTCGCCGTGACATACAGACCCACGCCATGGCGTCCATACAGCGGCGCCGACCAGAGGCACTGGACACCAAGCTGGGCAAGATCAGGCCAGGCCTTTTCGATGCTGCTCCAGAGATCCGTGGGACTGAAGCGGGACGCAATCAACAGAAAAGCCTGTTGACCAGCTGCTGCAGCGGTAGGTGTGATCAAATCCGTCATTGTCGAAGACTGGTGCCGCTGAGGCTAACGCACCGACCGCATCGCCCAGCAGCTTCGAGACCCAGCTTGAAGTCGAAGCCAACAGCGTCAGGCTGGGCCCTTTGTGGTGAAACTCCAGCCGCATCACTGGAATTATTTTGCCGAACCGGTGGATGGTGAATCACCGCTGCTCAGCAATCTCCAGACAGTACATTGAACAGGCTACACTGACAAAGACTTTGACGGCCTGGGTTACATTCTATTGCCGATCATCCCTCCAGAAACGATCAATAAATGCACCCACTCTGTTGACCCCAGCCGCGCGGACCATCGTCAGCGCTGCAGCTCCACGCCGCCAGGGAGTCATCGGCGGGTCGGATTTGCGCTGTTGGCGAGCTCCAGGGCGACATCCGGGGCATCGTTCGGAGGGAAGCGAGAACAAAGCGGCTCAGCTCAACCGACAGACAACCTCGAGCTCGGGCCGGGCAAGGGGTGGAACTGGCAGGAGCGAGCGTCGGGGCGGCTATGGATCGAGCTGCCATGGCGCCTCTGGCGACGCAGGATCAGGGCACCTGCGTGGGGAAGCTTGTCGGTCCTGCAACAGAGAGCACCGCTCGCCGGGCTGTGGCGGCCCTGCTGATCCAAGCTCTTGCGGTTGCTTTGCCTGCCGGCCATGACAGCCGCCACCACCGCCGCTGCGACCTCGAGTGCCACTGCTGGTGTCACTGCTGGTGCCACTGCCAGTACCAGCGCCTGGCTGGCCCGCTTCGCCGCCGCCCTGGAGCAACGCCGGCTGGAGGAGCTGCCGGCCCTGTTCAGCGCGGACTGTTTCTGGCGCGATCTGGTGATCTTCACCTGGAACCTGCGCACCGAGGAGGGGCTCGACGCCATTGCCGCCATGCTGGCGGCACGGCTGGACGATGTCGCCCCGCATGGCTTTGTCCTCAAAGGCGACGCCAGCGACAGCGAAGGACAGCAGGAAGCCTGGTTCCAGTTTGAGACTCGCGTGGCGCGGGGTATCGGCCAGGTGCGGCTGCGCGAGGGCAAGGCCTGGACCCTGTTCACGGCGATGGAGGAGCTGAAGGGGCACGAGCAGCATCTGGGCCAGCGGCGCCCCCTCGGGGCAGAAC
>Ga0194063_10001800_pt1 | contig 13665 bp, 14 predicted proteins | sample SepL3720m_MetaG_FD_155459 | JGI IMG/M metagenome (GOLD analysis project Ga0194063, IMG submission 155459) | Anoxic zone freshwater microbial communities from boreal shield lake in IISD Experimental Lakes Area, Ontario, Canada - Sep2016-L373-20m | ecosystem: Environmental > Aquatic > Freshwater... | reverse complement strand
TATTTGAAGCAACCAAAGCACCAATTCGTGGCGGCGAGGTATACCCTGGTTATCCGAACCAGAGGCTCGTGATGGAAAAACCGACGAAGACTTCGGATGGTTTATTAAATATACCTGACGGTCCATGGGCCGCCAGCGAAGACCAACTGCCGTCACCTGCCGAGACTGAGAAATTCCGTGACAATGGTTACGAGGTAGATTCTGCAGGGCGTCCATTGCATCCATGGCATGAACAAATGCTAGCCGACCCAGATGTTGGTGTACTAACCGGCAAGGGTAAATATTACAATTGGGGACCCAATTATACTGTTGACCCAGTCGTAGTTGCTGGTGAGGTCGGTAATCGTAAAATACTTTTAATCAAACGTGGGGACACTGGCTGCTGGGCACTACCTGGCGGCTTTGTAGACAACACAGACCCAGACACCGTCTGCGCAGCCAAACGAGAATTAGGCGAAGAAGCACACCTATTTGAATTGGCCGAGCCTACTGCCCAAATCTACAAAGGACCTGTAGCCGATATTAGGGCTACGATACATGCCTGGCCCGAAACAACGGCTTATCTATGGAATATTGATCAACCTGTTGCAGTAGAATCTGATGATGATGCTGTTGATGCTAAATGGTTTGATGAGAATGACCTGCCAAAAACATTATTCGGTTCACATGCTGAAATGATTAGATTGGCTTTGGACTATCAACATCCTAAAAAATTAAAAGACATATTCAACCTACCACCAGAAACGCTAAAAATCACAACCGCGCTAGGCGGACATATGGCCTATGACCATCTATTGATAGATAGCCCGGACGATCAATTATTCGCAAAAATTCACAATCCTAAAAGATTTGACGACCCCATCCGTGAAAATCACTCCAAGAACTATCTCCAAAAAGAATACCTATTCTTAAAACATCTAAATTTAAATAATTACAACCATATACCAAAAAGGTGTGAATTAATTAATGATACCGCACTAGTAATGGACGCCATGCGAAACGATAGCGGTTGGCAGTGGCGCATACCTAATGATGGTGATGCCCAGGAAAAATATATATCAGACTCATTAAGAGCACTGGACAACCTGAACAAAATTCAGTCCCCAAATACTTCATACCATAAATTAATCAACCCAACTTATGGGACATTATGGCGAGAAGGTTGGGACAGCATTAGTGATGATAAGATGATTAATATAAAGAAAAAATTAGAAAAAGTGGCCGATATTTTTGATGGCGATAAAAAAACACGAGCCGTTAACCTATTGGATAATATAGAAAATTTACAATCGTTGGCCAAGAATATAGAAAAAACCAACGAATTTGTTCTATCGCATGGTGATGCTAGGCAGTCCAATATAGCTTGGCACCCAAATCACGGAGTGAAAATCGTTGATTGGAGTTGGGCGGATATGGCACCAAAGAAATCAGATTCAACTATGTTTTTAATTGACCTGGCAAAAAGTGGCCATGATGTATCCCCATACATGGAACGTTATTTTAGCTACGACCATGCAATAACACTAATTGGTTTCTGGCTGGCACATAGTATATGGCAGCCCCGTGACGGTGACGAAACAGTTCGTATACAACAAATCGCCTCGGCCGCAGCAGCCTATGAACTAATTCTGATAACCAACTAATACTAAATTATCTGCACCACCAAGAATACCCCACAAATGTGGGGTATTCTACTATATTTTTAATATAACTACTGTTGCATCTGTTGCAATAGCTGCTGTGCAGCTGCTTGCGCATCTTGCATCTGCTGTGTAGTATCTGGTGTTGATTGTATTTGCTGATTAGCTTCGTCTATGGCTTGTTGAGCCTGGTCCAGTATCTGCTGTCTCTGATCTGCGCCTTGCTGAGCTTGTTGTTGTTGGTTTTCTTGCATAGCATCCCTGGCTTGCCGTATATCCTGCTGTGTCTCCTCTATAAGACCTTCTCCAAGCTGCATGACTTTATTTGCAGTAGATCCCCACACCGAGAAAGCAATAATCATTACAATTATACTTATCAATATAGCTACACCTGATATAATAGTTCCCGCCAAAGCTAGGGGGTTATCCTTTTTTGCTTCTTTTGATTGTTTTAAACCTATGATCCCACATACTAATCCTGCTGGAGGAAGTAAGAATGCTCCAACCAATGATAGGATACCCATCGTCTTGCCTGGTTCTGGCTTACCGTTTGTACTTGCACTGAAATTTACATTTGCCATTATTTTACCTTTCGTGGTTATGTTTTATTATTTAAGATTATACTATATATTAACAGATGCTCAAACTTCGGGGAAAACATCAGGATCTTTGCGATAATACTCAACCCATTCATCACCATCATTTAATTCAATTGTTTCAACAAATACACCATCGGTAAATCCACCTTTTTTATCAAATTTAGCCTTTTGAGCTAGTTTTACCTGGTCTTCGGTTATATCACATAGAATGGTCAAATCATCTAATATTTGCCTCAGATCAGCCACCTCATCAATAATCCTGGATTGCTCATCGGTGACATCTAGCTCAGCAACTTCCTCAATTATCTTGTTTTTGAGAGAGGTTTTATGTTCAATACTGGAAAGTTTTTTGTAGACTGGCTTTTGTCCCATATCTTCATATATGCCCTTAAATTTATCTCGCACTAATTTATCTAATTTGAAAGTTGGCATTATTCATCCTCCAATATATTTTTTAACTCTTGCTCGTTTATAACCTGAGTGCCGTATTTTTTGGCTTTGGCCAATTTGGATGCACCGACATTTTTACCAATCACTAGATATGTGCTGTCGCGCGCAATCGCGGTCTGAAACCCACCGCCTAGTTCACGAACTTTATCGGCGACAATATCACGCGCCATTGATTCTAACGTGCCAGTAACGACAAAGTTTTTACCGACTAATTTACCTGTTTTTTTTGTAAAGTATGGCTTTACACCTAATCTATCAAACTTTTCCAACAACTCTTCGTTGTCTGGGTCGGCGAACCAAGCCAATATACTTTCAGCTACAACTTCACCAACGCCTTCAACCAAGCGCAATTCATCAATAGTTGCCGTTTGCAACACCGCTATTGATTCAAATTTGCTAATCAAGTCTATAGCTGTTTGTATGCCGACGTGACGGATACCTAGACCGAATAGGAAACGTTCTATTTTTGGTTTTTTAGCTGCGGCGATAGCATCAACCAATTTATTGGCTGATATATCTGCGAATCTATCCAATTTTACAACTTGCTCAAATGTGAGATTATAAATGTCAGCTAAATCATTTATCAATCCGGCGTCAACCAATGCGACAACGTTCTTTTCACCCAGTGTATCTATATCTAATGCACCCTTGCTAGCAAAATGCTCAACTGCGCGTTTTAGTAATATCGGACCGGTTGCGCCGCGGACACGATAAACAACCTCGCCATCCGGGCGTTCGAATTCCAGTTCGGGATATTGTGATCTTAGAACTGATTCAAAATTAAATGAAACTGAATTTTTAGGACGAATCGCCAAAACGACCGATTCAACTTGGGGAATAATATCGCCAGCTTTGAATATAACTACTGTGTCGCCTACCCTTACACCCTTGCGTGCTATTTCGTCAGCATTATGTAAACTAGCGTGTCGGACTGTGCTACCAGCTAATATAACTGGGTCAAATACCGCTACAGGCGTAGCTGCGCCCGTACGACCAATACTAATGACAATGTCGCGCACTACAGTCGTGACTTGTTCTGGGGCATATTTATAAGCCACCGCCGCACGTGGCTGTTTACCGACAATACCTAATTGATCATATTGATCGCGACCATTAACTTTGACCACTAGTCCATCTGTACCAAATGGTAAATCGTCTCGTTTTTTGTCCCATTCGTCAATAAACTTCATAACGCCGCCTAAATCACCGAACACACTAGCCTGTTCATTACGACTAATACCCAAAGCGCTAGCAGCCTGATACGCAAATATCCAACTAGGGACCTGTGATACATCTTCTCGAATCACGTCATAGGCACGGAAATGTAGCGGCCTAGACGCAACAATACTAGGGTCTAATTGGCGGATAGTACCTGCTGCTAGGTTACGAGGATTAGCAAATTCTGGTTCACCGGCTGTAACTCGCTGTTTGTTCAGCGCATCAAAATCTTTTTTCAACATCACGATTTCACCGCGAACCTCGGTACGACCGACTAAAAATTGCTCAAACCCTAGCTCACTACGCAATCGCAGCGGCACATTACGGATAGTCCTGACATTTTCAGTCACATCCTCGCCCACAAAGCCATCACCACGCGTTACCGCCTGGTCAAAAACACCATCAATATAAATCAATGAACAAGCCAAACCGTCCATTTTGATATCTACAAAAAATTCATGTTTTGCGTTAAGCAGTAATTTGTCTATACGTTTGACCCACGCCTCAACATCTGCCTTATCAAAAACATCATTTAGGCTAATCATCCGAGTTTTATGAGTGACTTTTTCAAAACCATCTAATAATTTATTCCCTATTCGCTGAGTTGGACTATCTGGCGTGATTAATTCTGGATGCTCAGCTTCAATGCGTTTCAGTTCTGCGAACACACCATCCCAAACATCATTGTTAACAGATGGGTTATCTAGAACATGGTACTCATAGTTATATTGCAAGATTAGTTTGCGCAAATCTTCGGCACGTTTTTTAAGCTGGGTCAGATTCATCTTCAATTACCCTTCGGTATAATAAGTAAATATAGCTAGACATCCATATTACCGATACAGAACTGAGCAGCAAAATAGCAACTGGTATAATCGGCAACCAATTAATCACTGGCCAAATACCCTTTATCCAACTATCAAATATTATCAACGGAATAATCACGAAAGCCCAGGTCATTACAACGCCGACTAACATCCAAATCAGTCGCAGTAATATTCTAACACGGCGACCAACCATCATATCGCCAGCTGTTTTTATTGCCGCCATTGGGTACATGCCTGGCAGTGTCACTATAACTAACGCAAAAACCGTGCTAGTAATAAAATACAACGACACTACCGTCAGTAATCCAGCCACAAACCAGAATAGCATTGCTTCAACACCACCATTCAAAAGGCCCGTACTAGAAGCCGCGCCATAGCCGATTATAGCCAGTGCCGCTGGAATTAATTGAACTATCAACACCAATGCGACTAGGAATGTCGGTAGTATTGGTGCGCCTGAATTATATAATCCGTCACGCAATTTTAATTTATGACCGGCTAATAAGTTACGCAGTATCCAAACACTAGCCAGCCAAGTCATCAGAATGATTACACCTGCGAATATTTGCTGGGCCTCTGTCAAAGAAGCCGTCAACCCGCCGGTTGCTGTACTGACAAATAATAATCCTGCTTTGCCTAGTTCTCCAAAGAAACCTTCAAAAGCTCCGTTACTAGTGCTATTGAATGTATCAATCAAATCGCCATACATATCCTGAGATGACATCCCAACCATTAACGCCGTTAGAACCATATAAGCTAACGCCAGTAATCCAAATGTTTTACGGTTCTTCCATAACACTAGCCGAACTTGCTTTGTGAATGCAAAATATCCAGGCAATTTTAAAGTCCGCACAAAGTCACGACGACGAGTACGGCGAAAACTGCGATGGGGTCGACGCGATAGATATGATTTCATGCGATTTTTGACCGCTACAAATGGTATCAGAATAATTCTAATTACCCTTACGGCTATATTAACCTTTTGAGCTTTTCTTGATTTAGCACGAGTGACTTTTTTCTTTGTGACTTTCTTTTTAGTAACTGCCATGGTCAGAATTTCCCGGCACTTTCGCGCAACCTATTAATTCGCTCCTCAATTGGCGGATGTGTACTAAACAATTTGCTGATCCCCCCAGATTTCAATGGGTTGGCAATAAATAAATGTGAGGCCGATGAGGTTTGTTTTTGCATAGGCTTGCCATAAGTCTTTAATTTTTGTAACGCACTAACCATAGAGTCAGGATTGCGTGTAGTCATAGCACTAGTTGCATCTGCCAGATATTCACGCTGGCGACTAACTGCCATTTGAACCATTACTGCAACAATTGGTGCTAATACCAGCGCTATGATCCCTATTACCATCGCAATTGGTGAATTATTGTCATTATCGCGGTCGCCAAAAATAAACATTCTTAACACAATATCGGTCAAAATACCTATGGCACTGACCAAGCCGAAAGTAATCATGCCGACCCGAATATCGTAATTTTGAACATGACCCATCTCGTGAGCCATAACGGCCTCTAGCTCGTTATCATCCATAACTTCAATCAACCCAGTTGTCGCCGCCACAATAGCATGTCTAGGGTCACGACCAGTCGCAAATGCGTTTGGCGCCGGGTCATTGATAATATAGACCCTTGGCATAGGTACTCCAGTCGTAATTGATAGATTTTCAACTATTCTATAATATCGCGGGTTGTCACGTTTTTTGATCTCAACTGCGCCAGTCATCGCAACTGCCAATTTTGACGCAATAAAATACTGCAACAATGCATATAACCCAGCGACGCCGACTACTATATACGCAATATTAATATCGCCATACATATTACCAACCACCCAACCAATTGCACCGATAATACCAACAAACAACGCCATGATAAATATGGTGTTGCGTTTGTTGGCAGCAATAGCTTTGTACATTATTCAATAGCCAATCTTAGAATTTTACTGCAGTTGGTTGCTCGGCGGTTTTTTGTTCAGCTTCGTCTAGTTCAAAGAATTCTCTAGCTACAAACCCGAAGATACCAGCAATGATATTAGTTGGGAATGAAGCGACCTTAGTATTCAAATCACGAACGCCGCCGTTATAAAATCGGCGAGAAGCTTGGATTTTATCTTCGGTATCAACCAATTCTTGTTGTAACTCAATGAAGTTTTGGCTAGCCTTTAAATCTGGGTAGCTTTCAGCGACTGCGAACAGACTTTTCAGTGCGCCAGTAAATTGATTGTCAGCAGCCGCAGTCTCGGCTACACCTTTGGCATTCAATGCGTTAGCACGAGCTTCGGTTACGGCTGTGAAAACTTCTTTTTCGTGTTTTGCATAGCCTTTGACAGTTTCTAATAGATTTGGAATCAAATCCAATCGACGTTTTAACTGAACAGTGATATCACTCCACGCTTCTTCAACGCGAATTCGCAATCTGATTAATGAGTTATATGTAACTCCTACGATAATAACTAATAATAGTACAATGCCTCCGACAATCCATACGATTTCCATAACTTATTTCCCCTTTTTAGATTACATTTGTATGTTTATATTATAACAAATTTTGGGAAATAAAATAAGACTATGGAGCACAAATCTGTTTTAATAAAAAGCAGACGGGACTTGGTCACGTTCCGCATCACCCATATTTGTCTGGTGACAAATTGGTCGATCCCGCCCCAGCGCCGTCGCGCCTCCGGCCTTGCGAAAATTCACTGGATTTTCTCACCCCTAAACTTCGCGATTGGCAAACTAGTTGCCATCGGAAGGTTTCCTTGCGAATCGCCACTGGCGATTCTCACCCCAAACCCCAAATCTCACGGTCTTGGTATTGACTATTCTTACTGTTTATGCTAATATGTATGTATTGTGTCATTGTTGACACCCCCAATGCGAGGGTCTCGCAGGCGAAGTACATTTATAAGGAGAGTGACTGTTGTGAGCTATGCGATTGAATATTTTGATATGGTAACTATTCATTTTTTGGATATGCTAAAAATGCCAGGTGATTATCAAGGCGAGCTGTTTGGTAAAGAGCGTTTGGCCAAAAGAATTGAAGAAGCTCCTGATTTTATCAGAGACATCCTCCAGTTGGAGGGCGTTAAAACTGTTAGAATTACAGGTTTCGAGATCCATTTGGTCAAGAGCAGTAAAATTAACTGCTGGGAAGAAATTATCCCGTCGACTATGGCAATTATCTCTAAATACGGTGGTTGTAATGGCCAGATGTCAGAGGTTGCAGATTGGAAAGCTTTAGAAAAAGAGGCATTCAATAATGTTGCCAATATGGTATCTGGCAGAAAATAGTCACGTTTGATAAGTTTTAAAAACTAATCGCTCCAGCTGGTTTGAACAGCCAACAAAAGCCCCCGAATTTATTGGGGGCTGTTTTTTTGCCTTAGATTTGTTCTAGTATTGACTATTTATAGTGTTTGTGCTAAAATATGGATATTGTGCCATTGTAGGCACCGCCAATGCGAGCGTTTCGTAGATGAAGTACATTTATTTTTAAGGAGAGTGTTAGTATGAAGTATACTATTGAACGTAGGTGTCATGACAATGAGCTGCGAGTTTTTCATTTGACGGAGATATTAGATCCCGAAGAGGGTGATGAAACTTTAGGCTACCACATCAATAAGGATGCAATTTACGGAGACCACATTCTGGCAAAAGAGCCCGACGAAACGCCTGATATTATCACGGCCATTTTGAAGGTCAAAGGCGTAAAGTTTGTTGAAGTCGATGGGTATAAACTAGACATCAATAAGGGCATGGCCTTTAGTTGGAGAAAGATTATTTCATCAATAATAGCCATCCTGAAAACAGTTGATGGCAAGATGACCAAGGTCAAAGCGCCAAAGGCTAAGTTATCTGTCATTAGTGTCCCAGGAGAATATTATACTGAGACTAACTCTGAAGATGACGACGATGTTGAGGATTAGGCTGATGCTGCCATTAAGGCTGCGGGCTCTAATCATAAAAATTGTGGCGTCATCTAACTAAGCTCCTGCTGGTTGTAAAACTAGCAAAAGCCCCCGATTTATCGAGGGCTGTTTTTTACCCAAAAAATAATCATTAGATTATATGTTATTACAAACTTATGAAATCTGGTAGCTTTTCTAATCCATATGCGACTAATGTGTCAAAATCATGGTGTTGTTTCCAGTATTTGTGTAATACATCGCGGAAAGCCTTTTGTTGAGGGTAGCTACAATCCGGCAAGGTTATTATAGGCTTTAATTCCTCGTCCAATATCACAGATAGCGCTTCTTTGAGATAATGGAAGCTGTCATCGTCTAGTTTTGACACCGGTGATTGGTCGTCGAATTGCCAGTAATGTATGAATTGATAATGTAACACTTCGTGCAAGAATCCATCAATTGGCATCCCCCAGACACCTTCTATTGAATCGTACATATAGAAAATGCGGGTATCGTAATAGAACGACATACATGGGAAAGTCGTGATATAGAAAGTAAAATCATTGGCTGCCAGCGGGCGCTTAGTGATGCGTTCTATTGCTAGACATGCATCGGTGAATTTGTTGCGGAATTCGTCGGTTGCGATGGTTATAAATTTGTTCAGTTTACTGTTCGGATCAGATTGTTGAGCCATTAGATAAGGTTTTAGGATTTGCTCGGCGGCGGGTTTGCGCAGGTGGATTATTTGGTCGGCGATTTTACGATCAGCGGCGTTATCTATATTATCGATAGTGTCGTTGCCCATAAAAGATCCGCCGACGCATTCGCGCCATTGTTGCATGTCTTTGCGGATGTTGTAAATAATTTTATAATCAAAGGGCATATATTTACTATACATCAAAAATAACTCGCCTAATTCGAATCGTTATATATCTCTCAAATTATATTACCAAGCCTAATCTTTCAAATCATTTGATTTAAAAACTTAGGGATAGTCCCCGTTTTTTGTAAAACCGGGGTGTTCACATCCTATCCTTATTTTGATTTAGCGACGACTACCAACGCGCTTTGACGATTTGTATCTCATCAAGGCGTGGTTATCGGTTGTGCCAATATCTTTTTCAGTACGCAATCCGTCAGCCATATCCCAAAGGTTTGTAATACTATTGATGTATTATGGGATTTTGCTTCTTCACCTTCAGGACCGTATTCTCGGGACCTGTTGGTTTCGTATTCTAGCCTCTCGGCAAGTTCTCCTTTTTTGTAGCGGCCTTCATAGTACAAATAAATCCTGGGCTCGTTGTCGGCTTTACTATTGATCTTTGTCCCGCCGAACGCCACTTTGTCTGCTTCCCAGTCATTACCAATATAGTTGTAAAAAGCTGGCCCTGACAAATCGCTATAAACACTAATCTCCATTTTGGGGATGTTGATTGTGCGCACCGCTGCGTTATCAACGTGATGTTCTCCCAATTTGTCTTGTTGTCTAGAAAAATACAGCTTAAAGTCATCTCCCTCGATTGTACTGACGTGGCGATATTTTTTATCACCATGAGTATAGTCATTGAATTCAACCTTCATACCTGGGACGTTCCAGTCTCTTTTTTCTATTTCACGTACAATCTGTTCGCAAACTTCGTCAATAATCGGATACGCCTTGGATTTAGGGTACAAAAAAACAACTTCGCTATTCGGCATTAAAGCCACCTTCTCTCATAAGATTTAGAATGTGAGGTACATCTGAGTACAATCAAATGCACCACAAACTACTTATATTATACACCTAAATTTCTAATAAGTCAATGTTAGGTATGGTGTACCGACAACTATTTCTAAAATTAAACCCCCCGGGATGTCCCGGGGGTTAACGACAGATAGCTGGTTAGATATTTTTCAATCTAGATCTGTCATGTTGGCGGTGTCCAGAATTACTAGCACCGCCTGACCATCTGCGCCTTCGACTGTGTCCAGTCGAATGACTTTGTTGTCGCTCGTTTGAGCAACGATTCGGATCCGAGCTCCAACTTTAGGAGACCGTTCCGTCCTCTGAATTATGTAGTCTTTTCCGCCAATGTTGACACTGATATCTGATGTTCCTGGTGTTGATAAAACCAACGCCAGATTTAACATTTCAGATTGTGTCATATTGACGTTTTTTTCATTAGGGCTGTTCATTGTACCACCCCCCACTCAACTAATGTACTTTCAGATTGTCAATGTTTTATGTATCAATGACCTATTAATTGTAACATACTATGCCATTATTGTCAAAGTATTTTGTGGTTTAATATATAGCTGTGTTTATCAATTATTTAGTTCCAGGGCTTGTATCCCCAGTAGTATATCGTGTTTAATTTCATCAATTCTCATATCTAGATATTCTGGGAAGAATGTTTCTCCCTTTTCATGGTATTTAGTGTTCCCCAGTTTGCGCATGGCGGCGATTTGTTCCTGGATATTCAGATATATTGGAGATTTGTCCGAGCTATATTTAAGCTCTGGTAGCCCGTCTTCATCGACAGCTAATCGGAAATCGGATTGGTAGATATGTGACCACATAATCCAATGGTCAGGTCTGTCTGTAAAATTTAATTGGTCGGCCAGTTCGTTCGTGGCGCTTTCTTTTGTCGATTTGATATCCACCGGTAATTCTACTTCGATGAAATCGTCGGATTGTATGTCATAAGCCGACGCAAAATTAGGGCTACCGTCAGGGTTGCCACGTTTGGACAATTTGACACTTAATATTAGGTCAACTCCATGCGAATCGAACTCGTTATCGGTTTCTATAACTTCAATTACACCGTCAGGCATCTCATAGACTAGTTCTTTAAAGGCCGCTTCGTGTCGCATTCCTGAGATAATATTACCTATTGTGTGTAGATTGGCTTGGGTGTTGAATCTGGTATTTAGGTTTTCTAATTTTAGTATATTCGGGTCGGATGGTTCGGCTTCTATTAGATATTCTGCCAATACACCGTGAAGTTGGCCGATATTATTGTTCTTTTGGCCGGCTTCTTCGATATATTCTGCAATCTTTTGATTCAGACCTATTATATAGTTAGTTTTTAGACAGTGTTTTAATTGTGACATGTCACTTTCGCCTGTTCGGCCACCTGGGAATTCGTGATTTTTGACTCGTTCTAGGACGTTGTTGTGAATGGCCATTAATAGATAGTTTTTTTCATTCGCAGTGGCATCAGATTGGTCATCGTTTATATCTAACAGGTCAAATATCTCATCTCGGCTGATATAATTATGAAATCTTTTGAAATCATTCAGCGCATTACAACCCTCAAAATAACTAACCATGCAATTGATGGTTGTCTCTTTTTCTATTTCGGCATCGGTTTTTGTTGCTTTGGTGTCTGGGTTGTTAGTTGGCTTTGGGTCTGTCGATAGATTTACAGATATACCGTTTGCATGTAGCGATTTGATAGCTGCTTGGCCCAGTGACGTATCAACTGGTATTGTGCCGGATTCTAGATGTTCTTTTAGATCTCTGTGATGGTCAGCGTCGGTTTTCGGGCTTTCTGTAGATGGAATGGTTGTATCTATCGTCTCTATGGCCATTTTATTGTCCTTTTTATGTCTGTGGTTGTATAAGATTAATTTAACATTGTTTGGTGGTGGCGTCAATTATAGCGTGAGCGTATTGGTGTCGTTTTTTGGACTATGATATTTCGCTGTGTTTGAAAACTCGTCGCTCGGTCTGTATATTAGAACTTTAATTAGCTACAACTAATGGGCGCGTTTTAGAGGAGTTTAACTACTTTATATACTTGTTGTTCGAAGATGTCATCGCTATTTTTAAGCTCATTCACGTCGATGAATTTTGTTGCCGTGACTCCATCACCAAAAATAAATTTATTGGATTCTAATTCGACTTCATAAACGATCCATAACAACCAAGCTTTCTTCAGTTTAAGCTCTAGGGTAGTCACGTTTTTTACGCCAAGTATGTTTGCCTTATCTATTGCTAGCTCTTCTTTTAGCTCACGCTTGATACCATCTTCTGGTTTTTCCCCATGATCAAGACCACCTCCAGGTAGGCTCCATGTATCTTGATTTTCTTTAATAACTAAAACTTTACCTTCATTATCTCGTATGAGCGCTTTTACGGAAACTCTATAAAATGTGTTTGGATACATGTTGATAGTATAACAATAAAATCTCCGAAGAGATTTTAAGAATAAATATTTTGGCTGAGGATGCCAGTCTGGCACGTCTAACGGATTAAAATGTGATAAAATATATTTTAATATTACTATCATCTTGAAGGATAAAAAATAATGAGCGAATATTTTGTGCGGCACGGACAAACTGACTGGAATTTAGAACATAAAATTCAAGGCAGAATAGATATAGAGCTAAACGACTTTGGGCGAAAGCAGGCTTTGGAGACGCAGGAAAGGCTTAAAGATATTATTTTTGATGCAATATTTTATTCACCACTTATCAGGGCGAAAGAAACTGCCGAGATTATCGCAGAATCACATAAAGATACCCCGTTGATAATGGCTGACGAATTAATAGAAAGAAATTTTGGTGAATATGAAGGCAAACATAATAACGGTGATTATTATGGCTTGTGGCAATATGATAACGATGACACTCCAAATGGCGAAACTCCGAAAGACCTTGAGGCAAGGATTTTTCCTTTTCTGGATCGAATTAGAAGAGAGTATAAAGATAAAAATATATTGCTAGTCGCACATGGCGGCGTCGGTTTAATAATAGAATCTTATTATAATGGGGTTCCAGAATCTAGGGATTTGTTAGAATATGGCTCTGTAAATGGTGAGTTAAAGATTTATGATATAGAAAATAAAATAGACCGCATTAAATAGCAATTAGGTTTAGGGATTTGGTCACGATAAAATTATCCCATAATTTTTATTTTGGCTGAGCGTATGGGTCTAGTGCTAAATCCCGAAAGCCCTAGTTCATGGTACCATCAACTTTACAAATTTATTTGAGCGTACAATCTAAGGCTACTTAGTTGGTATTAATTCT
>Ga0194063_10001799_pt1 | contig 13665 bp, 7 predicted proteins | sample SepL3720m_MetaG_FD_155459 | JGI IMG/M metagenome (GOLD analysis project Ga0194063, IMG submission 155459) | Anoxic zone freshwater microbial communities from boreal shield lake in IISD Experimental Lakes Area, Ontario, Canada - Sep2016-L373-20m | ecosystem: Environmental > Aquatic > Freshwater >... | reverse complement strand
GATAGAAAGTAGCATAGGCAGTTTGCTAATAGTTAAAGTGCACTACTAGTATAGCTTATCGCTACTTTTTTGTTTAGAATGAAAATGCCCTGCAAGTATCATGTAGCAAGGGAGTGATTAAAATTCAGGCAAGTTAAAAATGAATAATTTTAAAAGAATTCTAAGGGTGAATTTGTGATTGAATTTTTGTGAAATTATACTTCTTCTGAGTGGTTAGAAGATCTTGGTGCTGGTTCTGGTTTTATTTCAGGGATAGTTTGCGCAACTGAATTATCCTGAGTTGGTAGCGCACCATATTTAAATATATTTCTGATTAGTCCAAAAGCCCCTAAAAAGGCAATAAAGTAACCAATGGAAATATTGATGAGGAGTTGTTTGAGGATAAAAGGAAGGAATAGATAGTGAAGAAATCCTGTAAAAGTAAAGGTAAAACCATCAAGGCGGTTAATCAATAAAAATGAAATTATTTCAGAAAAAGGAATGGCTAGTAAAATTACAGGAATGATTACAAAGATAGCTGCTTTGTGTGCTTTCCCAGCGCCTATGACAAATCCTTTATAGGCTGCTAATCCTATTAAATAACCTAGAAATCCGACAAAAAAGCTGGTAAAAGTAGCCAGCAAAATCCAGGGGATTGTAGCCAGAAAGCCAAGTATGAAACTCAGTATCGTTCCTTTAATAAAATCGATTAAAGTGATTTTATTTTTCATCTGATTAATTATTTATCGATTAATATTTTACGAATTTTCTTATAACTTTTTTCTATTTCTTATTCCCCACGTAATACTTCTCTACCAGATACCAGATACCAGATACTCTTTTCTACTTGATACTTTATTTTTGATACCTATTTCTCCACGAGCCTTGCCAGTTTTTTGTACAATTTATCCTGATATTCAAAGGCTTTCTTTTTATTTTTGGCAAAGATAATATAGGCAAAACCTTTTTGGGAAATAATATTTTTGGAAAGAATCACAATTCCTTCTTTTTTTCTCGGGTTAAAGAGGAGTTCTTTTAATTTCACCAGCAAGTCGTTGAAAGGTAAATTGATTACCCCTGGTAAATTGTAATTATTATTACTGACAATATATGTTTTATACATAAAATCGTCATCAAAGAGTTTCAGTGCTGTTTTGTAAACATGTGTTGCACCAGTTCTTCGCACGTTAGATTCTGATACATAGATTTTATGATTTTTCGCAGCAATCATATCGACATCGTAGTAGCCACGATAGCCAGCGCGAGCATATTCTTCTCCAATGTAATAACCGACATCCATGATTTGCGCATAGATTCTTTCATTGATCACATCATCATTAATTTCCATACCTTTAAATACACCTTCTTTAGTAACGATTAAACCTCCGTAATAAAGGTAGTCAACATCACCATTTTTTTTAATTTTAAATTCAATACTGGGAAATCCACCACCAACAGCACTATTAACATTTACTAAATCTTCAATGATTATGGGAAATTTTTCCCAATAGGCATCTTGACTTAGGATTTCATGAATTCTTTGCTGACAGGCTTCATAATCTGATGGTAAATCTCCTTCGCGGAAAATCAGAACTCCAGCTCCGGAATGCCCTTTGTTTGTTTTGATCACCACACCATCATTTTCGATATATTTATCAGCAGCAATTCTGGAGGCTTCAAATGTCCCGACTACAATCAAACCATCTGGCATAATCAAATCAGGTTCAATTCCTCCGCTTTTTTGAGCTAGTTGACGAATGCCGGATTTACTTCCAAAGAAGTTAATTGTCCAGCTGGCATCATCTTCTGGTGCTTCTGTCATAATGACATTCAGGCCAAATCCTAAAAGTTCGTTTTTAAGGCGATAGAATTGATGTGAAGCAGAATAACTTTTTAGTTTAATCCTGGAATAACCTTTTAAATCAGCAATTAGTTCATGAAATAACTTTAAATCATGAATTAAATCCATACAAATTTCTCCTGTATGATTTTTAGGTGATATAATTTTTAATGATTTGATATTGATTAAACTTTGAAAATATTCTACAAAATCCGGATCAATTGCTTTGGGAGTGACAAAGATAATATTGGGTTCATCTGTAATGGAGAATAAATGTTGATCAACGAGATTAGCGTTTTCGGCAATCTCATATTTTCTTTTAGCGGGATCGGTAATTGCTTGGATAAATGGCCAGACATCTTCAGAAATATTGGAGAGGAAAAGGGTGACTTCTTTATAACTACTACTAGGAGGCTCGTCTGAATTTTTTAGCATTTTGCTATAATAATAAATAGTGACATGAAAAATACATTTTATAATATTGTGAACACCTGTGTCTAATAAATTAAACCTTTATCTTCATTTACCATTTTGCGTTCGCAAGTGTCCCTACTGTAATTTTTATTCCCAGTGTGGGATCGAGTCTTTGCTCCCGGAATATTTTCAGATGTTAAAAAAGGAAATTAAGCAAAAGCAGTTAATATTGAAAAATCGTGAAATAGTTACAATATATTTAGGTGGTGGTACACCTAGCATTGTTGATCCTCAATTGTTAGTTGATTTATTGCAAATGATTCGTTCCGAATGTCAGATTAATAAGAATGCTGAAATATCTATTGAAGTAAATCCGGAGTCAATAAATGCAATTAAATTACAACTTTATCGAAAAGCTGGAATAAATCGCATTAGTCTTGGAGTGCAAGCACTTGATGCAAAAACCTTGAAATTTTTAGGTCGGTCTTATTCTCCAGAGCAAGTAATTGAAGCAGTTAAAATGATTCAGGAAGCTGGTTTTGAAAATTTTGGTTTAGATTTAATTTATAGTTTACCTGGACAGACATTACAACTATGGAAGGATACTTTGAGGCAAGCAATTGAACTCAAATCGCAGCATCTCTCTTGTTATAGCTTGGAGCTTGCAGGTAATACAGCTTTTGTGAAAGCAGTTAATGCTGGCGAGTTGAAGCCAGTTAGTGCAGGTTTAGATAGTAGAATGTACAAATTCACCAGGAATTTTTTACTTAGTAAAGGCTGGCAGCAGGATGAAATCTCGAACTATTCGCGTCCGGGATTTGTCTGCAAACACAATGCTGATTTTTGGCATTATCAAGATTATTTAGGACTTGGTGCTGGAGCACATTCTTTTATTCAGGGGAAAAGGTTTTCTAACCTTGAAAATATTAATCAATATCTGACAGGCAAAGATTTTCAAAGTAAACCGGTTAAAATCTCAATAAAAAAACAGATGCAGGAATATCTAATTTTAGGACTTCGAACAAGTAAAGGAATTTCTGGAAACGATTTTAATAATAAATTCAAAAAAAATCTTTTTTTGCTGTTCGCAATTGAAATTAAAAGATTAAAAGATGTAAAATTATTAAAATTGACTGGCAAAAATTTGTTACCTACAGTGAAGGGAATGTATTACTGGAACGAAGTAGCAAGAGAAATGGTACTCGGAGGGGATGCAGATCTGCATCCCGTGCAATCTTAGATTCTTAACTTTTTTTAGCTTTTAACTTTTATCTAATTAACTTTTTTCTATGAAAAAACGGATCTTGATTGTTGGCGGTGTAGCTGGTGGCATTACTGCAGCTACTCGTTTAAGAAGATTGAGTGAAGAGGATGAAATTATCGTTTTCGAACGAGGTGAATATATTTCCTTTGCTAATTGCGGTTTACCATATTTTATTGGGGGTGTGATCAGTAACCGTGAAAGTTTATTAGTCCAAACTCCTGGAGGTATTAAAGCTAGGTATAACATTGATGTGAGAATTCAGCAGGAGGTGATCAGAATTGATCGAAAGGCTCATTCTTTACGAATAAAAAATCTGCAGAGTGGAGATGAATATGACGAGGTGTTTACCCATCTGATTCTTTCTCCAGGAGCAAATCCAATTAAGCCAGCAATTAAGGGGATTGAAGCTGCTAATAATATATTTACTTTGCGAACAATACCTGATTCAGATCAAATTAAAAAATTTATTTCTGAGAATCAACCCAAGCAGGTAACGGTTATCGGTGCAGGCTTTATTGGACTGGAAATGGTTGAAAATTTGATAAAGCTTGGTTTGCTAGTAAGAGTGATTGAAATGTTGAATCAGATTTTACCGCCACTAGACTATGAAATGGCTGCCATTGCTGAAGCGCATTTAATTGATCAGGGAGTGGAATTGATTCTCAATGATGCCGTAGTAGAAATTCAAGAGCACGGAAGTAAAATTATTACTAAGAGTGGTAAAACTTTGAAGACTGAGATGATTGTTTTAGCAATTGGTGTTTCGCCTGAGAATAAATTAGCCATGGAATCAGGTTTATTGATTGGTGAAAAAGGCGGGATCAAAGTAAATTCTAAGTTGCAAACAAATGATCCTGACATTTATGCTATTGGTGATGCTATTGAGGTTATTGATTTTATTACGAAATCTCCAGCACAAATTCCTTTGGCTTGGCCAGCAAATCGTCAAGCACGATTGGTAGCAGATATTATCAATGGTATGGAAAAAGAATATTTAGGAACAATAGGAACGGCAATCATGAAGCTTTTTGATTTAACCGTAGCTGTAACAGGAAATAATGAACGGCTTTTACAAATCAAAAAAATTCCCTATCAAGCATTCCATATCCATCCCAAATCACATGCCGGGTATTATCCTGGAGCATCTACATTGGATATCAAGGTTTTAATCAGTTCTGATAGTGGATTAATTCTCGGAGCACAGCTGATTGGACATGAAGGAGTCGATAAGCGTATCGATATCATCAGTACAGCTATTAGAACTGGTATCAAGGCAAGTGAATTACAAGAATTCGAATTGGCTTATGCACCTCCATTTTCTTCGGCCAAAGATCCGATTAATTACATCGGTTATATTGCTGAAAATCTTTTGAAAAAGGAAGTGCAATTGACTCAGTGGTCAGAAATCGATCAATTGGATTTACAAACGAATGTAATTTTGGATGTTGATGAGCCGGCTGAGCGTGAAATTGGTTTTATTGCTAACTCAATTAATATTCCTTTAAATGAATTGCGTTCTCGTTTGCCTGAATTACCACGAGATAAAAAAATTCATGTTTATTGTCAGGTAGGACTGCGCGGTTACATCGCCTGTAGAATTTTGAAGTTAAATGGTTATGATGCTTACAATTTAAGTGGTGGTTACAAAACATATGTTGCAGTGAAAAATAAAGAAAGTAGCAAGTATTAAGTATCAAGTATCAAGTTACGTTTTTTATTAATCACTTAAACTGTTAACTAGTTAATCTGTTAATATTTTAATATTAATCTTTTTAATCTCATCATGAAATCACTTACAAAGTTTATTTCTTCCACCTACCAACCCGGCTATACCTGCAAAACCTACTTACCAGTCGGTGTTTCTCGAGACATTGGTCTCTTTTTTATTCATAGTTCAAATGTCTTTCAAGATGAAAATCTTGATGTTTCAGAGCAATTACAAAAAAATGGGTTTACCTGTTTTACCTTCGATATGCAGGGCAATAAACTTGATATTGGAAAAGAACAAACATTTACAATTGCTGATAATTTCCAGGATATTTTAAAAGCTTTTGATTATTTTCAAAAGCAGGGCGATTTTAAAGAGATTATTGTAATTGGTAGTAGCTATGGTGGCTATTTAGCTGCCTGGCTTTCGGGTCAGCGTAAATTCGCGAGTTTAATACTTAGAGCACCACAAATTTACCCCAATCAGATGATTTCTCTTTCTAAAAAAGCAGAGGATAAGTTGTTTACCAAATTGTGGCGTCAGCAAGTGATCAAACTTGAGGATTCTTTGGCTTTACAGGCGCTCTATAAATTCCCGGGCAGAGTGCTATTAATTTCTTCGGAAAATGATGAGAAGGTATCACCGCAAACGATAAAAAGTTATGCTGCTGCTGCATCCAACTCTGCGAATTTAACTGAAATTTTGATGTCAGGGCTTGGTCATAAATTAGAGACTCCAGAACAAAGGTTGCAATTTGCAGGAATAATTAAGAATTGGTTGGAAGGAAAGGATAGAAAACGCATTTTGTAGTTTGCATTTCGCATTTCGGGAGGGGATAGAATCGAATGGCGAATCTCGTCCTGAAACAAGTTCAGGATCCAATATCGGGAAAAAGTGCAAAGTAGCATATCGTTAGATTCCGGACAGCAAGATTTTCTAAGCTAAGGCTAAGAAAATCTAACTTCCGGAATGACGTGTCGGAAACTTGACACCAGTATTAGTTCATTTAAAATGTTTCTTGCTATTTACTACTTGCTACTTTTTCTCCCTTCCTCCATATCCGCTCTATATCAATTTTTCTTGATTTTCTTAAAATATCTGCTTTCTGGCTTGACTTTCGTGTAAAAATTTTTTAAATTTAAACAAGGCACAATAACTATTTGCACCAATGAAAACTGTCCTGACAAAAAATTTACGGATTGCCTTGCTACTTTTTGTAGTTTTAATTGCAACAATCATTACTGGCAAAGGCATTGCTTTAGTAATTGCGCAAAATACTTCTGATACTTCTGTCACAATCAATAATACACCCCCTGATTTCACTGTTTCACCTTATGAAAGTCCGGCTTCATTTTCTGGTACTGCGATCAATGTAGGAAGTAGCATTAGCTTTAATGCCACAGGAACTGATCCTAATAGTGATCAGTATTATTTAGCGATTTGTAAAACTAATGCCATTACTGCCGGTACCAATGCTGCTCCTACTTGTACTGGTGGCAACTGGTGTATTTCCGGAGCTGTAAATTCTGCTAGTGCTGCATCTTGTAGCTATACAGCATTACAAACTGATTCAGAAGGGCCTAATGTCTGGTATGCTTTTGTCTGTGATAAAATTACTGCCACAGGAGGATGTTCTGCCTCAAGCCAGGGTGTCGGTAATAGCGGTTCACCTTTTTTTGTCAATCGTCGTCCCACTTTTAGTGCAATAGTTGATGATGGTGGTACAGGTCCAGATAGTGGAGCTGACCCGGGAGGTATTATTGCTTATACTGCGACTGCTTCTGATAGTGATAGTGATTTTGCTCAGGATAATGTGCAATTGGTGGTTTGTGCTGATACTGCAGGAGCTTCGGCTGCCGGTTGTATTGGCACAACGATATGTGTTTCCAGTTTAAGTTTATCTGCACCGACTTGTAATTCTCCAACTCTAGCAAGTGTGCTGGAAAATGGAAACTATAATTATTATGCTTATGTTTTTGATAATCATGGTTTGGCAGCTGCCACCAATTATATTTCCGGACAGTATACGATAAACAATAAGCCACCAAGTGTAACTAATGTGAAATTAAACAATAATAACGTGATAAATTTATCAGTAAATACAACTGCTGCGATTTTAGTGACTGGAACTGTGACTGATTTAAATTCCTGTCAGGATATTGCTTCGGTAAAAGATAGTGTTTATCGTACTACTACTTATAATTTTTCCAGCTGTGATGATGCTATCACTGAATCAAATCCAAATTTTTGTTATGCGATGCTAACATGTACAGTAGTAGGTGGTACATGTACTGGAAATACTGATGCTTCGGCTGATTATACCTGTACAGTCAATATGCAGTTTCATGCTGATCCGACCAAAGTGGATGGTGATGCTACTGATCCTTCCTGGGCAGGTGATAAATGGAAGGCTACATTGATTGCATATGATAGTGTGACATCTGGTAATGCAGAATCTACAGTTAGTGTCGATGTGAATAAACTGGCTGGTATTAATTTGGTTACAACTGCAATAAATTATGGTGCGATGAGTGCTGGCACTGATTCCGGGACAGTTTTAAATTCAGATGTCAATAAAAATACCGTGGTTGAATCTGCTGGAAATGTCGGAATTAATTTAGACATTAGTGGTACTGATATGTGCACCAGTTTTACACCGCCAAGTACATGTAGTGGTGCTACCATTGCCTTGGCCAATCAGAAATATGCCTATAATGTCACACAATTTACCTGGAGTTCTCAAGGTACAATTCTAACTGGATCGCCAGTTTTGGAATTAGTATTGATTCCCAAAACTACAGTCACCGCCTTGAAGGCTAATAAAAAAATTCTTTGGGGAATTAATATCCCGATGACAGTAACTGCTGGTACATATAATGGACAAAATACTTTGAGTGCAGTAACATCAGGTAGTAGTAATTGGTGAGGATAGGAAATCGTATCTAGTAGCTAGTATCTGGTAGGAGAAGTAAGTTTCATTCTTGACAAAGTAATCAGTTAAGCTACAATTTTACCAGCTACCAGCTACCAGCTACCAGCTACCAGCTACCAGCTACCAGCTACCAGCTACCAGCTACCAGCTACCAGCTACCAGCTACCAGCTACCAGCTACTTGTTACCTTATACTTTCTTCATGCTCAAACTCAAATTAATCACATTATTCGTAATCATCTTTTTAGTTAGCGCTTCTTTACCAAGCCAGGCTGCTGATAATAGCTTTGGTGTTTCACCGGCGACGATTAGCAATGCACATTTACTGCCAGGCTCACATTATGAAGAAGAGATGATCTTTTCCAGGGCAGATCCAGCTAAAAATGCTACTGCTTTGATAATTATGGATAATTTTAGTGGAAAAGATTGGATTAAATTTGAACCAGGGCTAGAAGTTTCTTTACCCAAAGGAGAACAACGTGTGCCGGTAAAAATAATCATTGATGTACCAGCTAAAGCAGCTTATGGTGAATATCAGGGCTCCATCATGGTAAAACTTCAAAACGAAGGCCTTTCCGGGCAGGTGGTTTTGGCTCCTGCTGTTTCCTTAACAGTTAGTTTAACTGTTTCCAAAGAAAAAAATGCTAGTCTCAAAGTTTTGCAGGTGCAAATTCCTGATTTTAATAGTGGTAAAGATGGTAATCTTGTTTTACGCGCCAGCAATCAAGGTAATGTAGCCAAAGCTTTTTCCAAAATTACTCTAGATATCAAAGATCTCCAAAATAATTCAGTGAAGCAAACTGAAATTACTACAATTAAGGCAATTGAACCCTTTAAGGAAGCAGAGCAGCAATTAAAATTTGCCGGAAAAGATTTAGTAGCCGGTGAATATCACGCTCTGGTTGAAATATTCGATGATAATGTTTCCAGCTATAACGACACTATTGTTTTTAGTGTCCTAGATGCTTCAGCGTCTGGTAGTGATAATGGAATTGACTCTGTCAGTAATCGCTATCGTTTTGGCAATGCAGTAATGTTTTGTGGAATTTTCATCATTGTTTTGACTTTGATTTTGTTATTATTTTTAATGAATCGTAAAAAACGCAAAGAATCGAAAAGATAACTTTTCATTTCCCGTTTGACTCAGTATACTATTAGTTAAACCTAATTTAATCTCCTGCCCGCATGTCGAGGACGATTATCAACAAAAAAGCTGAATTAAAAGGCTTGTTTTTGCTTATCAATAAATTCTCTTCTTTGGAAAGGGTAATAATTTCATTCTTATTGGCAATTTCAATTTTTTCACTTTTCTCGATTTATCACAGCATCAGTAAAGGAAAGCTGTTAGTATCACGGAGCTATCAGGAGCAGGCTCGTTATACAGCGACAGGCGATCTTTTTACTGCCCAGTTTGGAGAAAAATCTAATTCAGAATCTACTTTAGTAAAATTCTCTACAGAAGCAATTGCCTCCAATGAAATTCAGGTTAAACCGACAAAATTTTTAAATAAAATCCAATCATATTTAAAAGACTTAAAACCAGATCAACCATTATTGGGAATCGAATATAAACTTATTCAGAATAGTAAAATAGCGACAATTAGTAAACAAAATGCAGATACCATTCTTTTCGAAAATGTAGACACTCAAGTCGATTTACAATATCAAGTCTTAAAAGATCGGGGTATCAAAGAAGAAATTATTTTAAAAGATGTGACGGCACCAAATACTTTTGTATTCTCATTAAAGCTAGACCCTAAAGTAGTTTTAAACCGTGAAATTACTGCACTCAACGATAAAGGAGGCAGATGGTATTTCACAGACCAATCCGGCAGTTACCTCGCCAATTTTGAGCTGCCATATGCCATTGATGCTAAGGGAATCCGTACAGATAATGTGCAGATGGAAATATTTAATGGTCAAATTATTGTTACCTTAGATCAGGTTTGGCTAGAAACCAGTGGACGTTCTTTCCCTGTGAAAATTGATCCGACTATTGTCCATGATACCAAAGCTGCGTTCGATATGGGTACGGCAATGGATCGAGTCGGTAATACTTTTGGTGATCCAACTCAACCGGGGATCCAGGAATTGACTGCTGATGCTAATACTGTTGCGCTTTATCATTTCAATGAAACAAGCGGAACCAATGTGTCTGATTCATCTGGTAATAATTATAATGGGACAGCTACAAATACTACGATAGTGGATGGTCCTTTCAACAAAGCCCTGAGTTATAATGGAACTACTTCCTTTGCGCAAGTCCCGGATAACGCTGCTCTCAAGGTAACTGTCTTTACTCTGGAGGCTTGGATTACTCCTGCTACGTTAGGGGATTATGAAATTATTAGTAAAACACAACTTTGTGCCAATGGATATAGTGATTTTTCTTATTCTTTGCGATTATTATCCAATGGAGGAATTGATTTTGTACGTTCTGCAGGAAATGACTATACTTCAGATGGACTTGTTTCTTCAGCTAATCTCATTCAAGCAAATAAAACTTACTATATTGTCGCCACCTATGATGGCTCATATAACCGAATTTTTGTAAATGGAGTACAAGTCGCAGCCAATGCTAATTCATTACCTACAACAACAAATAGTCATCCACTTACTTTTGGAAGAGTATCAGCATATGGCTCCTCATGTGGAGCTTGGCTGTATTTTAACGGTGTGATTGATGAGATAAGAATTTCTAATATTGCCCGTTCAGCTAGCACAATAGAAAGCTATTATGCCTCAAATGCCACTGCAAAAGTCCAAATGCTACCCCAAGAAGCCAGTATGGATCAGTATACGCTTGGTCTCTGGCATATGAATGAAACAGCAAACGGGACTTGTAGTGGAGGAGCAGATGTCTGTGATAGCAGTGGCAATGGAGTTCATCTCACCAGAAATGGTACAACTATTTCTACAGGTGCAATTAATCAAGCTAGAAATTTTAATGGTTCCACTGATTATCTGCGAGTATCTTCAAATAAATTTAATCGTGTCAACGGTCAGGAATTAACTGTAGAATTTTGGATAAATCCTTTACGCCAGACTGGTGTATATCAGGATTTGGTTGTAAATCGTTCAGCCGGAGCTTATAACTGGATGGTATATTTACATGCAACTGATGGATCAGTACAACTACATGGCAGTGCGCAAAATAAATCTTCATATGTGCCACCACTTAATACTTGGACTCATATTGCAGTAACAGTTGATTATAAGAGTACTTATAAAATGTATGCTAACGGTAGAATTGTTCAACAATTTGAAGGATATAGCTTTAATGGAAGTGCTCCCAGTGAATTATCAATTGGAAATTTTGCCAATACAGAATATTACCAAGGCTCTATTGATGAGATAAAAATTTCCAGCATTGCCAGAACTCAAGCAGAAATAATGACTGATGCCCAGCTTGGACCATATGGTATTTACAATTCTTCAGTATTAGATTTAGGAAATATTGATACTCTTACAAATCTACAATGGACTGAAAATGGTGTCGCCACAGGGAACGGTGAAACACCATTATCTACTACCAGCATGGTAGCAGAATGGAATTTTAATCAAACAAGCGGTACGACAGCAGTCAGCGGAGGTAGTTGCGGGACAGGATGCAATGGTACTTTGACCAATTTTACTAATACTACCGGACAGGATGTGCTCAATTCTTCCGGCTGGACAGCAAATAATAAAAAATGGGGAGCAGGAGCTTTGATGCTTGATGGTAGCAATGATTGGGTCACTGCTCCGCTGGCTACAGCACAAACTCAAAATGTCAGTCTGGAAACTTGGGTCAATTGGCAATCGACAGGACAAGAAGCAATGATTGCCAATATCGGAACTAATGCCAATGGCTATGGCTTTCGAGTTGGTACGAAAGGTTGCGGTGGTGCAGGAAATGTAGTGACATTATTATTTAATCAAATTACCTGTGATGCTTCAAATTCTGGATATGTCCTGCCTACAGGTGTCTGGACATATCTTGTGCTTACTAGAGATACCACTGTCTGGAAAATGTATGCCAATGGCAATTTGATTGGTACTGCTACTTCTAATCCTTATACTCCCACTACTGCTACATATCTGGGAGGCAGTTTATCGGGCTACGTATTTACTGGTTTTATTGATGCCACCAGAATCTATAATCGTACTTTGACGCCAGCTGAAATCGCCAGTAATTATCAGGCAGGAAATATCGAATTCCAGACACGAACCGGTACTACCAGTAATTCTGAAGATGGTACCTGGGAAGAATGGCGGCCAATATCCGGTATTGAGAACCAAATTGATTCTTTTGATAATAGTCTGGGATCATGGAACTTTGATATTACTCAATTAAATTTGAGTAAAAGTAACAATACTCTCAAATTGCAAGGCACTGGCTCACTCAAATTGCAACAAGGAATACTCAGTAATGATTCTGATACTCAAGGTTTTTGGCATTTTGAAGAAACTGGCGGCAGTGGGGCTTATTTGAAAGATTCGACAGCCAATGGATTTAGTGCCACCCCAACTGGTACTTCACTAGTAGCTGGACTTATCGGAAATGCCCGCAATTTTAATGGCAGTAGTGATTTTCTCTCAATCGGAAATACCGCCAAACAAATTAATACGATTGATTTTTGGCTCTACCCTAAAGCAGCTACTATGTCGATCATGGATCTTGATGGCGGTACCAATTATTTGGCAATTAGCTCGGGTAATATTACTGTGACAGGTCCTAGCTCTTCGGCAGTATATGTGAATGGGATTAAAACCAATGCGATTACTCTAAATACCTGGCAATATGTCTCAGTTGTGATGAATAATTCAATGGGTGGAAATACTTCTACTCCAGGTAATGCTAGTGATGCAGACCGTGGTACTGCCGGTAGTTATGATAATGATGGAAAAGTAATTATCACTCCTCAAGGTGGTTCTCCGATTATTTTTAGCTATTCAGGAGTAAATCAAACTTATACAATTCCGGCTGGTGTAACCTATATAGATGTAAAAATGTGGGGAGCTGGTGGAGGTAGTATCAATTGTCTTGCTACTGCACCTGGAGCAGGAGGCGGTGGCTATGCACAGGGTCGGCTTACGGTTAATAGTAGTGAGGTTATTAATATTATTGTTGGTGGACGAGGTGGTGGTGCAAATTCAGGAACAGGTGGAACTGGTGGTTTTGGCGGTGGAGGCAATGGAGGCAATGGTGTTTTTAATGGAAGTGATAATGGAGGATGTGGTGGTGGTGGAAGATCTGAGGTAACAGCTGTTTCTGGTTCAATAATTGGCGGTGGAGGCGGTGGTGCAGGTAGTGCCACAAATATTACTGGTGCCGGAGGAGGAGTATATGGACAAGATGGCGTTAGTTATACCACTTTGTGTGGTGGAGATGGATCATCAGCTGAAGCTGGTACTGGAGGGGAAAATGGTGTAGGCGGTAGAGGTGGACGAGGATGTGCTGATAAAGTAGCTTTGAAAGGAACTGGTTTTGATGGGACAGCTACCAATGGAGGAAATGGTGGGAGTGATAATAATGGAGGGCGTGGT
>Ga0194063_10001798_pt1 | contig 13676 bp, 12 predicted proteins | sample SepL3720m_MetaG_FD_155459 | JGI IMG/M metagenome (GOLD analysis project Ga0194063, IMG submission 155459) | Anoxic zone freshwater microbial communities from boreal shield lake in IISD Experimental Lakes Area, Ontario, Canada - Sep2016-L373-20m | ecosystem: Environmental > Aquatic > Freshwater... | reverse complement strand
GTGATGCCCTCATTGCTGCCGGATCCCTGAGTTCAGCAGCAACAACAGCACGGCTTCTTTGCCCGCTCAGCGATGAGCGATCAGGGTGCACTCGCGCGGCAGTGCGTACCGACGCCTGAATGGTTACGGTGGTCTCCAGGTACACCGTGGGGGAGCAGCCCAATTCGGCCCTGGTCAGATCGATCACCGGTTGGCGCTGAAGGGGATCGACCTGGGGTAGGGGCTGCTCCACAAATAGCAGGGAAGGATTGATGCGATTGCGCACCAACTCCGCCAATTGTTTGATCGTGAACTCCGACGGATTGCCGATGTTGACCGGGCCGGTGTTGGGACGATTCATTAACCGAATTAGCCCCTCCACTGGATCGTCCAAGAAGCAAAAACTGCGGGTTTGCCTGCCCCCGCCATAGAGGGTTAGGCGATCACATCGCAGGGCCTGCATGATAAAGGTGCTCCTCACTTGGACATCGTAGGGCAAGATGAGGGCCCGTAGGTGTTGAAGATCCGCATCACTCGAGTCTCGTTGCCGTGCACTTGCCAGCAATTGAAACAGAGGGTTTCGGCAATGTGTTTTCCCTCGTCGTAGCAACTGCGGAAGCCGATCGTGTTGACGCTGCCCCGGTTTCTCTCGTGCTGGAGATACTCCACCGAATCGCCATAGACCTCGATTGTGCTGGCCAGCAGTAGGCGTGCCCCCACCTCACTGGCGGCAGTTCGGCCTTCAGAAGACTCGGCTGCGCTGCGGGGCATGGTCAAGAATCGCTGCAAGGTGAATGTGCTGGCGGCACTCGCCAACTTGTCCATGGTCCGGCATCAATGGCTATGCAACACGTAGATGGGGTTGTGGCGTGCCCATTTGGGCTCCAAATTGGGCTCGATGAACAGTGGTAGGTGGCAATTGTACTGAATTTAGACCGATTCAGGCCAGCGACGCCCGTCAACAGCTCAAACCGACCAAAAGAGAGCCATGGGGAGACTTCGGGCCCTGTTGCCACGATTTTCCCTTGACTGAGGAAATGGAGGCTTGCTTTTCACGGTCATAATATGGATATTGATCTTAACTTTAGGCGAGCAATCTTGCGGAGTTTGTCAATAATTTATTCGACTGAAGCTCGCGCCTTGTTCGGGAATTTAGATCCGTTGGCTCCGTGATTTCAGCAGGTATGCAACTGGCATCAATCGTCAGCATCCCCCAGTCCTTCCCTTCTGAATAGTTGGCAGGCTTGATGAAGTCGTCAATCATGAGTTATATTTCGTTGCCAGAATCTGGATCGTCACTGGATGAACCAGGCCCCATTCACGAATTGAATGTCGCAGACTCTGGTGGGAGTGTTAGTCCCGGAGCGTTTGAACCAAGCGTTTCAAACGAAAATCCGGCAGCTCCTGGCTGGGTGCCATGCCACGGGCTCGGTCAACGCAGGACAACAGGCAGCGTTCGCTGACCCCAAGCCCCCGGGCCAGTTCAGCCAAGGCCAGGGGTTGGCGAAAATGGTGGGCGAAAAAGTTCAGGGCTTGCCACCCAACAGAACACAGTCGCCCAGTGAGCTGCGGGAGCCTTGATCCGATGCGTCGGGCTCTTTAGCATCGGGTCATTGAACTGTCACAGCCGCTGAAAATGTCGCCAACCGCAGCGGTTTTGGGATTTCCGTCACACCCTGACCTTTCTGTAAAGCTGCCGATGATGGCAGACAAGGGCTTAGGCAGACTGCTTACACTTCGACGCCTATCGCCATCAAACGCAACATCCACAGCCCAATACGAGCCATGGTCCCATCTTTATTTGTCAATCGATAGCTGTGTTTTTTGCCCTGGAGTGGATAGTCTGGGTCGGGCCAAGGACGCTCCTGTCTGTTGGCCAAGGGAGAAAAGGCGTCGCCAAGGCGGCGCTTTTTTGTGCGTCAGCCTCGGATTCGCCGCAGCCAGCCTGGTGTCACCTGAAACCCTTGGGTCCTGGATAATGCTATGCGGCCGGCGTTGAATCAGCTCGCCGGGGATGGCCGGCTGAGCTCAGGACGCTTGTTGATAGAGCTGCTCCAGGCGCTCGCGGTTCAAGTCCACGTACAGAACGGCTTCGCCGTGTTTCGGGGCTTCGGGATGCCTGCTGGCCTTGGTGCGGGATCTGCTGCTGTTCTGGGCACCGAATCCCTGGCGCATCAAGGTAAAGGCGCCGCAGAGGATCACGGCAAAGCTGATCGTGTAGAGAAGAGAGAACAGCACGCGGCTGAACCTGTCAGAGGTCGGATCAGCCTAATGTGAAGAACTGTTAACCGTGGCTTCGGCGCATGCGACTCGATTCCGTCCCATGGCCTTGGCTTGATACAGCGCCTCGTCCAGGCGCTGGAGCAGGTGATCGCGATCCTCGGCGTCCAGCAGCTGGGCCACGCCGAAGCTGCCGCTGACTCTAGGTACCGGTCCGATGGCCTGGCTGGCAATCAGGCTCCTGAGTTTTTCGGCGACCTGCTGGCCCTTTTCGGCACGACAGTGGGGCATCAGCACCATGAATTCCTCGCCGCCCCAGCGGGCCAGGCTGTCCGTGATGCGCAGTTGCCGGCTGATGCGCTGGCAGATCTGCACCAGCACCTCATCACCGATCTGGTGGCCAAAGGTGTCATTGATCGATTTGAAGTGGTCGATGTCGAACATCACCAGGGTCAGCTGACTGCCGTAGCGATGGGACCGAGCAATTTCTGCGTCCAGCTTTGACTCAAGTGTGCGGCGATTGGAGATGCCTGTCAGCGAATCCGTCGTGGCTAGTTTCCGCAGTTCGCTGTTAGCGGCTGAGAGGGCGTTGTTGGACTCCAGCAAGGCAAGCCTGGCGGCCTGGGCCTGATCGCGGGCCTGTTGCAGCTCCAGCTCATGAAGCTTCCGTTCCTGAATGTTGCGGCTCATGCCAAGCAATTGCACGGCATTGGCTCGGTGATCGATCAGGGGGATGGCCAGCACCTCACACCAGGTGGTCTTGCCGTCCTTGCGGTGGTACTCCAGCTCTGCATGAAAATTGTCCAGTTGTTCACCTCTGGCTATGACGGTCTGCAGTCGCTGGAGGTAGTTGGTCCATAGGAGTGCAGACTTTGGTGTCAGGATCTGCTCGATGGCCTGGTCCATGGCTTCTTCGGCTGTGAAGCCTCGAAGTCTTTCCACCGCTGGGCTGATATAGCTCATATTGCCGTCTTGTTCCATCGTCCAGATCACATCATTGGCATTGTCTGCCAGCAGGCGATGGCGTTCTTCACTGCAGCGAAGGGCTTCTTCGGCTGCCACTTCGTCGTCAATCACACGGAAGCTGGCCACGCTGCCTGAAGATTGTCCGCTGTCATTGCGATAGGGGCTGGCATGGGTCTCGATCCAGTGAGGCTGGCCATCTTTGGCCAGCACCTGGTCGCGGACGACGATGGCATCACCACGGCAAATCTGTTCCCAGTGTTGTTGGAGATGGCCTGCTTCGCCCTGTTGGCTGAGTACTTCGGCGCCGTGGCGCCCAATCCAGTCTTCAGGCCGCCAGCCCAGGGTCTGCTCCAGTGCAGGCGAAACCCAGCTGACCCGGCCATCAGCGGTCAGAAGCACCATCACGTCCGAGGAGTTTTCGGCGAGCAGGCGAAAGTGCTGTTCCGATTCGCGCAGGGACGCTTCGGTGCGCTTGTGAGCCGTGATGTCGGTGGTATAGCCAAGCAAGCAGTCAGCTTCATCCTGGCGAGGCAGAATCATTTTGTGAGACAGAAAGATGCGCTCTTCTCCTGAGGCCGTGACAATCACCTCTTCGCGGCAAATTGAGGAACCGCAACTGAAAACCTCCTGATCGGATGCGGAAATCATGCCGGCGAGATCAGCTTGTAATAGCTCTGCATCGGTGTTGCCAAGGATCTCCTCGGCTGGGCGGCCGATCAGGCTGGCGACTTCGCGATTGGCGTAGAGATAGCGTCCGCTCCTGTCTTTCACGTAAACCTGGGCGTCGATATGGCTGAGGATTGTATTCAGCAGCATCTGATTCTTCGTGATTTGTCGTGAAGCCTCTTTCTGCTCGGTGATGTCGATGGCCTGAGCAATGTATAGTCGTGCTGACGCGTCATCGTTGCGGATGCAGGAGACGGAGAGGTCGCCCCAGATGGTTTCGCCGTTCGACTTGAGAAAGCGTCTGATCAGCCGATAGGATGGGATCAGATTGGCGTTGATATTTTCGATAAGTCCAGCGTCTTGATCGCGATCTTCTGGGTGCATGAAATCGGCCCAGGTTCTGTGCAGGAATGTGTGCTCATCACACCCGAGCATGTCGCACATCGCTGGATTGACTTTGACAAAATGTCCATCCGCTGCCGAGATCAGGCAGAAGCCAATCGCTGCCTGCTCCTCCACTTTGCGCAGCAGGGCTTCGGATTCAAGTTGTTTGCGGCGGGCCTGCGCCAGAATCTCCCGCGTCTCGACGTCCCGTTGGATGTCGCGCCAGCCCCCCACCGAGCCGATTCTGCTGCCGTCAGCGGCATTCAGCTGGCGGAGATTGACAGCGATCCAGGTGTCGTGGCCGTCCTTGCAGCGCACCTTCAGCTCCAATTGTTGATGACCTTCGCTGGGCAGGGCCGCCATGGCGGCGCGATGGCGCAGGCGGTGATCGGGGTGGACCAGCTGTTCAAAGGGTTGGCCGATCAACTCTTCGGGCTGCCAGCCCGTCAGGGCCGTGAGCGAGCTGGAGAACCAGGTGGGCACGCCGCTCGGATCGGCTTGAAACACCACATCCGAGGCGTTTTCAGCTAGCAGCCGGTAACGGGCCTCCGATTCGGCCAGGGATCGGAAGCTGGCCTCCTGCCTCTGGTAACGCTCCACCTGGCTGTGGATGTCCCGTATCCAGCCGATGGCCCCGGCCTCGACGGCCGGATCCCTGTGGGGAGCCAGGGAGATATGGGCCCAGCGCCAGTCGCCATCGCGGTGCTTCAGCCGGGTACTGGCTTCCGCCCGCCTGCCGGTGGCCGCAGCCACCACCAGGGCCTGCAAGGCGGCGGGATCGCCTGGGGGGGCGAGTTGATCGAGGGACTGATTGCGAAGCTCTTCAGGGTGCCAGCCCAGCAGGGCTTCAATCGAATCCGAGATCCAGTCCAGTCGGTCGTCGACGAGATGGAACAGCACATCGCAGGTACTCTCGAGCAGCAGCTTGGGGATTTCCGGCACCCAAGACTGGGGCAAGCACTCATCGAGCCGAAGCGATTGATTCAATAGATTGGTGCTACGGGTGCTTGCCATATTTCATCATGCTTCTTCTGAAAAGCCGATGTTGATTGTGATGCATATTTGCCTATTTCTTGGCCGGCTTCATTGGCGCCATGCCGGTTGGTTCATCCTTGGCCTGATTTGATTGCTCGTTGCTGCTGATCATGGCTGCGCCTTGCGCCTTCCGTCGTGGGGGTGATGCTGGCTTGAGCATCGGGGTGGTGGGGTGGGCTGCTGGTTCAGGGATTACGGACTTAATCTGACTTCACTGGTATTTTATTGTCAGGCAGAGTCAGCGTTAATGTCTGGTGGAGTCCCAGGTGCAGAAATGGCCTTGATAGCTGTTGCCGGTGGAGGTGTCTGAGGACTTTGTTGTTTTTCTAGGCTTGCTTCACTGACCGTCATGGATCAGAGTCCTGCTCGATCCTGCTGAGCGCGAAAGGTTGCTTTCGGTGGGCCGTTAGGTTCGATTTGGTCGCTGTTCTGGTGCTATTCATTGCCGCATTGTGATTGATCTTTTGCTTATTTTTTAGGCGTTTGCTTTGATCTGCCGCTGGTTGCTCGTTTCGCCCAGCTCAGGTCTCGGCGATCAGGCGCCTGCCGGGCCAGGTGCGGGCCGGCTGCCGTTAACCATTCGTTTGTTCATCAGTGCGGATTCGTCGCCTGTCCGTCAGACTATCAAGCATCACTGGGCAGGCCCGGGCATGTTTCCTGTTGATCAAACCGCCAGTGCGGCTACTGCTGCTGCGGCTACAGCGGTTCAGGACCCTGAGCGCCACCGTTGGATCCGGGTCGGTACCTCCATTGACCACGATCCCGAGCGGGCTGTTCAGGAGGCCCTGGCTCCGGTTTTGGCGATGGGGTCTCCCCGGCTGGCGATCATTTTCTGCTCTCCCGCCCACGATCTGGCCGCCATTTCCCGCCGGGTCAAGCAGGCCCTGGGCGATGGCGATGTGATCGGCTGTTCCACCGCCGGTGAGCTGATCCGCGACCATGCGCTCTCGGGTGGCCTGCTGATCTGGGCCTTGGGCGGCGAGGGTTTTGCGGTCACCACCGGCTTTGGTCAGGGTGATGCCCAGAAGGGGCTGCGCGACGCCGCCTTTGAGGCAGCCCAGTGCATTGAGCAACTTGAACGCAAGCAGCACACGATTCTGTTCCTGTTGGCCGACGGCCTCTGCGGCGATCAGATGGAGGTGGTGCGTGGCGCCTACGATGCCTGCGGGGCTCAGGTGCCATTGATGGGCGGCTGCGCCGGGGATGACATGGCTTTGCAATCCACCCGCCAGATTCACGAGGGTGATCTGTTGACCAATGCCGTCGTGGCGGCGGCGATCACCTCTGACTCGCCGATGGCCATCGGCATCGCCCACGGCTGGGAGCCCCTCAGTGAGCCGATGCTGGTCACCGGCAGCCGCGGCACCACCCTGGCCAGCCTCGACGACAGGCCCGCTCTCGACGTCTACCTTGACGCCTACGACGCCCCTGAGGACGTTCGCCAGGATCCAACAGCCTTTTTCTCCTTCGCTCACACGCGGCCGATTGGTATCGCTCGTCGTAATCGTACTGAAATTCGATATGTTTATGGCGCAGATTACGAGAAGCGTACTCTGACGATCTTTGCCGAAGTGCCCCAGGGGGCAATGGCCTACCTCATGAAGGGGAGCTGTCATTCGGTGCTGGAGGCCACCGCTGAAGTCTGTGCTCTGGCCGAGAAGTCACTGGATGGGATGCCGGCTCGCGGCTTCATGTTGCTGGAGTGTGTGGCCCGTAAATCTCTGCTTGATCAGGCGGGTCTGTTGGATCAAAGTCTGCGGCTGCCCACGATCAAGGAGGGGGTGTCGGTTGGCGGCTTCTACACCTACGGCGAGATTGCCCGCACCGAAGGTTCCGGCGGTCTGCACAACCAGACGGTGGTGGCACTGGCGCTTGCATGAGTTCGGCGCCCTGGTCGCTGCATCTGCTGTCGGAAGTTCTGGCCGCCTTCACGCTGGAGAGCCCCACGGCGTTGCGCGATGTGGTGAGTCGGGTCGGGGAGTCGGTGGATGCCGAAGTGATCGCCATTTTTCAGGGTGGTGAGTTTGAACTCTGCAGTGGCCTGAACAGGCAGGAGAAGCCAGCGCTCCAGGCGATCGCTGCCACGGCCGATACAGAGCTGCGGCTGGAGGGCGGCCTGCTGCACCTCTTCTGGGCCCCGCTGAACAACGGGGAGCTGCTGGTTGTCGGGCGCTTTCGCGAAGGTTTTGACCTTGAGGAGCGGGCCCTGCTACGAGGGATGGGTCGTTGCATCCAGCTCAGCACCCAGGTGCTGGCGGCGGTGAAGGCTGAGCAGGAGGCGCTGCGGGCTGAACAGGTCGCCAAGGAGCGGGCGATTCATGAGGCCACCTGCGATCACCTGACCGGGTTACCCAATCGGCGGCTGTTGCTGGCTCATCTGGCGGCCAGGCTGGCCGCGCCGGCTCCGGTCGATTGCCATACGGCGGTGTTGTTCATTGATCTCGATCGTTTCAAGCAGATCAACGATCTGCACGGCCATCCCGCTGGCGACGAGGTGCTGCGCCAGGTGGGTCAACGCCTCAGCGCCCTGGTGCGGGGTGGGGATCTGGTGGGTCGCATCTCCGGTGATGAGTTCGTGGTGGTGGCGGAGGTGCGGGAACAGGCCGATGCCCTGTCCCTGGCCGACCGCATCCTCGAGCAGCTGCAGCTGCCGCTGCAGGTGCAGGGGCGAGCCTTGCCGTCTTCGGGTTCGATCGGCATCGCCATTGCCGAGGCCGGCGATGACCCTGAGACGCTGCTGGCCAATGCGGATCTGGCGATGTACAGCGTCAAGCAGCGGGGATCGGGTCGCTTTGCCTGCTTCGATGCCAGCCTGCGCGAGCAGTTGCAGGAAAGGGCCCGCATTGAGGAGGAGTTGCGAGCTGGGCTGGCGGCGGGCCAGATCAGGGCCTGGTTCCAGCCGATCATCTCGACTGTCCATGGCACGGTGGTGGGTTTCGAGGCCCTGGCCCGCTGGCAGCATCCGCAGCGAGGGGTGCTGGCGCCGGCCGTGTTCATCACCATCGCCGAGGAGGCGGGGCTGCTGCGGGAGCTCGATGCCGCCGTGCTCAAAGATGCCTGCCTGCAGATCGGTGGCTGGAGCGGGGCTCGCGATGGCCTGCTGCCCCGTCTGTCGGTGAATATCTCGGCCACCAGCCTGGCGGACCCCTTGCTGTCGCAGCGGGTGCGAGAGGTGCTTGCCAGTTCGGATTTTCCCGGCGATCAGTTGTTTCTGGAGATCACCGAAACCACCCTGGTGGAGGATGTGGCCTCGGCCTTCACCAATATCGCCGAACTCAAGACCCTAGGTATTCGGCTGGCGGTTGATGATTTTGGGACGGGTTATTCATCCCTTCGCTATCTGAGGCGATTTCCCGTTGGTATTCTCAAGATCGACCGCAGCTTCGTCGATGGTCTGGGCCACGATCAGGAGGACGAGGTGATCGTTGAGACGGTGATACGCATGGCCCGTTCTCTGGGGATCGAGGTGGTGGCTGAGGGTGTGGAGACGGTTGATCAGGCCGAAATTCTGCGGCGGCTCGGCTGTCACTATCTGCAGGGATTTTTGTATGGTCGCCCGACCGATGCTGCCAGCAGCGCTGAGCTGTATGAGGAGTCCTTGGTGGGGCTTATCAGGTTGGGCGTTCATGTCGCTTGAGAGTTGGTGTTGCCTTGGCCTGAAGGGCAACATCTCGATGCCGCTGAGTCAATAATGCCCATCGGAATTTTATCGACACTCCGCCCTGCTCCCGGCACGGCTTGCGGTGGCTGATGCTTTGATCGGGCTCTGGTCTGTTGATGGTGTTATGCCGGCACTCTCCAGCCTGGGTGGGGCTGGTGCCTTCCGCTGTTGCCATCGGCACGGGCTTGCCCTTGGGCTTATTCCTTGGCCTGAGCCTGGCTGGAGAAGTAGATCCTTGCAGGACAGTCCTGGCAGATCTGGCTGAGGAGCTGCTCCTGGGAGAGGTTCGCGTGCAGGCGATGCAGGTGCGAAGCGCAGACGCGCTTGACGCTTTGGCCCGAGTTCTTCACCGCCACTTCAATCAGGGAGGGTTCGAGAGCTTGTGTGGCGTTCCGATAGGTGCCGCCAGGCCAGATGGGCTGGTGGTTGGTCATCTTGGTCTCCTCCATGTGGTTGGCCATGATTGGGTTGAGGGTGATTGCGAGAATTTGCTGATGGGATTGTTTGCTTTGAGATTCTGATCGGAAATTATGAATGGAGTGTTGCCTTGAGCGGCTCTCTGCTGTTGTCTGTTGAGGGCGTTCCTGGTTGAGGAGCCTGGCGGTTGGGTTGTCGTGTCAACAGCGAATTGATGTTGGCCATGAAGGCTCTGGGTTGTTGCCGCCTTGCCCCGCGGCTGGCTCCCATCGCCTCGGTTCCCGCCATGGCTTGCCCGGACGGCTGGCTCCTGCGAGCTGGGTTTGACGTCAGGCTTTGATCACTGGATTTTCATCCTAGGTATTGTTGCTGAGCGTGCGACTTTGCTGGCTGTCTTTGCCACAGTATGGCAAGGAGATTCGCCGGTATTTGTTGCTGCTTCATGGAAAGCAAGCTGGTGCCAGGGCTTGCTTCTGGCACTGCTGATTGATCTTGCAAGGATGCCGGCAATCCGCGCCAGATTTGCCGATTGCACCCTCCCCAGCTGGGGTGGGTTGACTGGGGATCTCCCTGCGCTCGCCCGGTCGCCGCTGTCAGAGTGGCTGGATGGCAAGAGATGGCTGAAAACCCACGTCTCCTGCTCGGATCCCATCCGATTCCCGCCCTCCATGAAGCCCCTGGCAATTTTCCTGTCCGCCGCCGCCGCGCTGGCGATGGCCCCAGTGCGAGTCGGCGCCATGGACATGACCATGCCCATGACCACCCCCATGAGCGCGGACCAGGCCTGCGCCCGTTTCGCCTCCAGGCTTCAGGCTGCCGTCGCAGCCGGCAACATCGCCCAGGCCCAGACGATGTACAGCGAGGGCAATCAGCTCATCGCCAGCCATTTCAATGGTGCCACCTGTCCGAACGTGAAAGCCCCATGACGATCTCCAGGTTCTTCCGCCGGCTTGCCCCTGCTGGGCTGGCTTTGCTCTGCCTGCCTCTGGTGCCCCTGGGTGCTGAGGCTCGCCCCAATCCAGGCGGGATCGGCGGCCCCGCTTCAGGCCTCGGCGTCGCACCCGGTGCGGGCGTGGGCCGGGCTGGCGTTGGTGTGGGCAGGCCCGGTGTTGGTTACGGCGGCGTCGGTGGTCCCTATTCCGGCGCCGGCGTGCGCCCCGGGGCCGGCTGGGGCGCTCCAGGCCCTGGCCTGACCCGGGCCCCGGCCGCGGCCTATGGCGCCGCCGTCTATCATCCCGCCTGGAATGGCAGCGGCTACTGGTCAGCTCGCCCCTGGGGCTACGGCTGGTATGGCGCCACCCCGGTGGCCTGGGCCGCTGCGGCCGGCGTGGTCAGCACGGCGGCGATCACGGCGGCAGTCAATGCCTCGGTGGCAGCGTCTTCGGTTGTGATCGTGGTTCCCGGCACCCCGTATCAGCTCAACTACGCCTCCGTGGCTGGTCTGCCCAACAGCCGGGTGCGCTTCACCTACATCAGCGCTGGACTGGCGCTGACGGCCACGGGTGATTGCCTGATGGGCCTGGTGGATGGGCTGGCGGCCACCGGCGTGCGCGCTCTGCTGCTCAACGCGGCCTGCACGGTGGCCTATGGCTCCGGAACCTGATCCACAACCTCCCGTTGGCCTCCTGATGGAACGCTTGCAGCAATCACTGCAGGCCCTGCGCCAGCTGGGGCATCTGGCGGCCGTGGGCCGCAGCGGCGGTGCCCTCGACAAGATCGCCGATCTGGTGGACAGCTTCCTGGACACCCCCCAGATGGAGCAGTGCATCGCCCGCTTCCGAGCCCTGCCCGGTGGGGCGGCGATGATGGACGACCGGTATCCGCCGCTTCAGCCGGACCTGGAGCACCTGGGCCGGATGGCCCCGGGCAGCCTGGGCCATGGTTACGCCACCTTGATCCGGGGTTTCAACTACGACCCTGAGTTTTTCCGCCCCCGGCCCGTCGACACCGCCGCTCGCTGGCTGACCCAGCGGATTGCCACCACCCACGACATCCACCACGTGGTGAGTGGTTTTGGCACCACGGAGGAGGGTGAAAGCGGCGTGCTGGCGATCACGGCCACCCAGATCGGCTTCCCCGCCTATCTGTCCTTGAACCACGCAGCCCAGTTGTCGTTTTACCGGCTTCAGCTGCCGCGTTTTCCGGGCTTGAGCCGCGCGATCAGCCATGGCAGCACCATCGGCTTCAGCGCCGCCCCCTTCTGCACGGCGCGCTGGGAGGAAGGCTGGGAGCTGCCGGTGCAGGAATGGCGCCAGCGGCTGGGGATGCACCACCCCGCCGATGATGAGAGCTATGGATTGGTTCTGACCTGAGGGCGGCGGGCTGGCCTGGCCGGCCTTCTGAGCCCGTGCCCATCCCTTCGTTGTCCTCTCACATCAACGGCGACTCCATGCATCCATCGATCAAGGCCCTCACGATTCAGCCCCGCAACGGCTGGAATCACTGCGGCAGCAATGCCAGGGCCATCGCCGGCAGGACGGCGGCCTGGATCCTGCCGCTGCTGCTGGGCAGCTGGTTGGTTCCCTCCCCAGGCCAGGCCGGGCCGGTGGTGCGGCGCTATCAGGAACGCAAGGCCTGTGAGACGTTTGCCGGCAAGCTCAAGGAAGCCAGCGCCAATCCGGCGATGGCCCAGCAGGTCTATCAGCAGGGTGTGCTGGCCCTGGTGGCCAAGTTCGGCGAGAACCCTTGCTCCGAGATCCCGGCGCCCCTGGCTGGTGCTCCGATCGTTGCTCCGGCAGCTGCAGCCAAACCGGTTGTGGCACCAGTTGCGGCGCCAACCGTCGCTCCGGCCGGTGTCCCCGCAGCTATCCCTCCAGCGGCCAGGCCCAGCGCTGAGCAGCAGCAGGCCTGCACCACGTTTGCCAGCAAGCTCAGTGAAGCGGCTGCCAGCGGTGGCGCCGCCCAGGCCAGGCAGGTTTTCAGCATGGGCACGGAGAAGCTCACCGGCATGTTCGGCCCCAACCCCTGCCCGGCGGTGAAACCACCGGTCTGAGCCAGCGCCTCTGAGCCGTGCCAACACCTACCGCGGGCGTGGACGACCCAGCCGGCTCAGCCAGGACCTGGCGATCGTCCTCACATCTGGCGGCAACAGAACACCCGGCTTGCTGCAAAACCGCAGGCTGGCGGCGGCCGAGCCGTGTGCTCTGGTGGACTCAGGCGGTGCCCGCCAGCAGGGCATCCAGCTTCGGGTAGCGAGCCGCGATGGCATCGCCGCTGAACCGCGCCACCCAACCCTCGGTGTTGTCGAAGAAGCGCAGAGCGCAGAAGCTGGGCTCTGGTCCCATGTCGAACCAGTGGCGGGTGCCTGCTGGCACGCTGATCCAGTCGTTGCGCTCGCAGATCAGCTGCAGCACCTCCTGGCCCAGGTGCAGGCAGAACAGGCCGCGGCCCTCGACGAAGAAGCGCACCTCGTCTTCGGCGTGGGTGTGTTCGGCCAGGAATTTCTGGCGCAGGGCCAGCCGATCGGGATGGTCGGGGCCCAGGCGGATCGCATCAACCGTGCCATAGCCGCCTTCGGCCTGGACAAGGGCGATTTCGGTGGCATAGGCGGCCAGGATCGCCTCGCTGTCCGCATCCGCCTGCAGATCGGCCCGGGCGGGCCAGCGCTCGAAGCGGACTCCCCGGGCGGCCAGCTCCCGTTGAATCAGCTCGCCGTCCTGGCTGATCAGCCGGGCGGTGGTGGTGTCGTCGGGGTAGATGGCAAGCAGGCTCATCGTTGGCAGGCCAGGACTGACGCCGGCAGCCTAGAAACGTTCCCCCAGGTCGACCGCCCGCCGGCGCTTCTTCCCCTGACCCAGCCGCTGTCCTTCCCTGTCCAGTCCCTGGGGCCTGGCCTCACCCTGGTGGGGGTCGGTCCAGGCGATCCCGACCTGCTCACCGTGGCCGCCGTGCGGGCGATTGCGGCAGCGGCGGTGGTGGCCTATCCGGTGGCCCGCGAGGGTGCTGCCGGCATGGCCGCCACGATCGCCGCCCCCTGGATCCGCTCCGATCAGGAGCAGCTGCCGCTGCTGTTTCCGATGGTGGCCGGCGCCGAACCGCGCCGTCAGGCCTGGCGGGCCGCCGCTGATCGCCTCGCTGCCGAGGTGGCCGCCGGCCGGGCCGTGGTGCTGCTGTGTGAGGGGGATGTGTCCCTGTTCGCCACCGGCAGCTATGTGCTGCTGGCCCTCAAACAGCACCATCCCGACTGTCCGGTGCGGCTCCTGCCCGGCATCAGTGCCGTGGCCGCCGCCGCCGCCGCCGCCGCCTTCCCCCTGGCGCTGCAGCAGGAGGGGCTGTTGATCCGGCCCACCCCCGAAGACGCCGAGGCCCTGGAGGCGCTGCTGGCCCTGGCCGCCAGCGAGCAGTGGGT
>Ga0194063_10001796_pt1 | contig 13678 bp, 13 predicted proteins | sample SepL3720m_MetaG_FD_155459 | JGI IMG/M metagenome (GOLD analysis project Ga0194063, IMG submission 155459) | Anoxic zone freshwater microbial communities from boreal shield lake in IISD Experimental Lakes Area, Ontario, Canada - Sep2016-L373-20m | ecosystem: Environmental > Aquatic > Freshwater... | reverse complement strand
AGAGAAGACCGACTCCTGATAGGAGGCGTTCCACTGCAGCGCGCACTCGATCGCACCCTCTTTGCCTTCATCTGAGAAGTAAACGACCTTCGGATGAATCGGCTCCTTGTTCTCGTTCAGGTAGGAGACAAAATCCTTGATCCCACCCTCGTAGCAGAACTCAACCGTTGCGCCGATACCGCGCTCGTCGGTAAGCGAGATCTTCAGGCCACGGGTTAGGAAGGCCGTTTCACGGAGACGCTGCTCGAGGATCGAAAAGTCAAATTCGGTCTCGTCGAAGATGCTGGCGTCGGGAAGGAAGGTGATCGAGGTGCCGGTCTGATCGGTGGGGCCACCCTTCTCCAGCGGTGCCAGCGGGGCGCCGCGGGCGTAGTTCTGAGTGTGGTGGAAGCCTTCGCGGCTGACGTCGATCGCCAGCTCTTCGCTGAGCGCGTTGACGACAGAGACGCCAACGCCGTGGAGGCCACCGGAGACCTTGTAGCCCTCGCCGTCTCCGAACTTGCCACCGGCGTGGAGAACGGTCAGTACGACCTCAACGGCCGGCCGCTTCTCCTTCTTGTGCATCTCGACTGGGATGCCGCGGCCGTCGTCGATCACGGTCACCGAGTTGTCGGCGTGGATCGTCACCTCGACCGAGCTGCAGTGGCCGGCGAGCGCCTCATCGACGGAGTTGTCGACGACCTCGTAGACAAGGTGGTGGAGTCCGCGTACGCCGGTTGAGCCGACGTACATTCCTGGCCGTTTGCGGACCGCTTCGAGCCCTTCGAGGACGGTAATATCGGAGGCGCCGTAGCTGCCGGTCGTCTTCGATTTTGTGGCGTCCTTGCTCGAACTCTTGTCAGCTGGGGTCATTTGGCTCCGATAACAGGCAAAAAACCCGATTCCTGCGGGGTTTTCGCGGGATCGAGGCCTCTACAATTGGTATCCAGAACAATAGCACTCTGAGAGGCGGTACCGGCCTCTCCCAAGGGGCGAAAAACGCCGTAAATATCGGCTGATCTGAGCGCTTCTGTTACGCGCTCTGCGGCTTACTGCGCAGTCTCGTGCGACCAGCTCTTCGCGGCCACCGTTTGGCAGCGCAATGAGACGACCTGATCGCTCCCCAGAGCGCTGTTTAGAGATGCGATCAAGGTGACGCTCATTAGGTCAATTTCCTGTGCCCAGACGGCACTCGAGCAGGTCACGGTGAGGACGCCGCCTGCTTCGCCGGTCGGAGTTGCCTGAGCGGCAACGGCGTCGCCAACGGCTGCCGGCCAGTGGCGCTGGATTTGAGCCAAGGTTGTCGCCGGCGCGAGCCGGTCGGCGAGCTCACGAATTGAGCTGGCGGCGTTGCGCGGCGAGCGGCGCTGGCGACTCATGCCGCTACCTGCTGATCGATCACGCCGCCGCTTACCTCGACCCGCGCTACGCCAGGATCTTCTCCGGTCGGCACGTGTTCGAGCTCAGTCGTCGTGACGACAGATTGCCCCGAAGCGGTAATTCGCTCGACCAGCCGCTCACGGCGCTCGGCGTCCAACTCGCTCATCACATCGTCGAGCAAGAGCAGCGGCGTTTGGCCGCGCTCCTCAGTGAGCACCTGTCGCTCGGCCAGCAGCAGCGCCAGCAGAGCCACTCGCTGCTCGCCTTGTGATCCGTAGATCCGTAGCTCGCGGCCCTCGCGGCTCAGTAGCAGCTCATCTCGGTGCGGGCCGTGGCCACTGAAGCCGCGCTCAAGGTCGGAGCTGCGCCGCTCGGCCAGCTCGGCGGCGAACGCTTCAGCGCTGTCGGCCTGACTGCGCGGGCGATAACGCAGCTCGAGGCCCCCTGGCAGGCCCAACTCATCGGCTATCTCCTGCGCCGGCGCGCCCACGAGTTCGACCGCTCTCGCGCGCTCAGTACGCAGCGCTATTGCTTGGCGACCGAGTTCTAAGTCCCAGGTGTCGAGCTCGCTTGGGTCGACTCCTTGGTGACGGATCCGTGCCAGCAGCGCGTTGCGCTGCGCCAGCGCTTGGCCGTAGTCACGGCGAACGGCGGCTCGCGCCGGCCAGAGCCCAGCAACGAGCTGATCGAGATGGTCACGGCGCAGCGACGGAGCTCCCTTAATTAGCTCCAAGCGATCGGGCAAGAAGACGCAGGCCAGCGGCCGGAAGGGAACGTCAACTAAGCGCTCGACCGGGCCACCGTCGGCCGTCACGTGGCGCGGCTGCCCTGGCTCAAAGCCAACCGCGAGTTCGTGCGGGCCATCGTCGCCATCGAGATCAAACTCGACCCGCGCTGCGCTTTGATCGAAACGAACGAACTCGCGATCGTTAGAAGTTCGGCAGGAACGGCCCGTGCAGCCGAAATAGAGCGCCTCAAGCAGATTCGTCTTGCCGGCGCCGTTAGCGCCGTAAATCACCGTCAGGCGCTCGCCTAGCGTGATTTCGGCCGACTCGTAGCAGCGAACGTCGCGCACACGGAGCCGCCGAACTAGGTTCATTAGACGTTCAAGCGGATCGGCATAATCAAGTAGAGGAACCCACTGCCGTCGGCTGAGACGATCAGTCCCGGCCGTAATGGGTTGATGAGCTTCAAGATTACGTCTTCGGCCGTAGTGCTCTCGAGCCCAGCGACCAAAAACTCAGGGTTGAAGCCGATTTCCATTGGTTCGCCAGCGAACGGAACAGGCAACGTGTCCTTCGCTTCGCCGACATCAGGGGTTTGGGCGGAGAGCGTTAGTTCGCCCTCAGTGAAGGAGAGGCGCAGCGGCGCGTTTTTTTGCGCCAGCAGCGCGATCCGACGAGCCACGGTGAGGAATTCTTCGGTTGAGATCGTCAGCTCGTGTTCAAACGCGTCAGGGAGCAGCTGCTGGTAGTTGGGGAACTGCCCGTCGATCAGCCTTGACGAGAGAGCTACGGCGCCAACTTCAAAGACGACCTGGTTGGCACTGACTCCAATCGAGATCGAGTCTGTCTCAGGCTCGACCAGGCGCGCCAGCTCTTCCAGCGCCCGGGCCGGCACGTTGGCCTCAAAGCTTTCCTTCAGCGGCTCGTCAAGCGCCGTCTCCTTAACACTCAGCCGGTATGAGTCGGTCGCAACCATCCGCAGTTCGTTTCCGCTTGCGGAGACCAATACGCCGGTCAGGATCGGGCGCGTCTCGTCACGTGAGGCCGAACGGGATACGCGGGCGATCGTTTCGATGAAAGCGGCGGCTGGCATTGCTAGCTGAGTGTCGCCACCGGCGCTTGGAAGCTCAGGAAAATCCTCCAAACGCAGCGTGCGCAGGTGATATTGGGCCGTCCCTGATTGAACCTCTACGTCTTGCTCTTCGCTGCGCAGCTCAAGCGAAACCTCTGGCGCACCTAGCTGGCGAACGACTTCGAGTAGAAGCCGAGCTGGAAGCACAACCGACCCTGGCCGTTCGACGGTTCCTGTCAAGGGAACGCGGATAGAGAGCTCGGTGTCGGTCGCTTGTAGTTCGATACCGCTCTCTTCAGCGACGATTCTTACTCCCGAGAGTGCCTGGATTGCGCTGCGAGTTGAAGCTACGCGCGCCAGCGTCTGTAGATGATGAAGCAGCTCTGATGTAGATGATGAAATCTTCAAGGTCTGTCCTTATTAAAGGGCTAGTTGTAGTAGGGGGTGTGTATATCTAGGTAGATGGAAATAACCCTGCTGCTTGCGGCAAAGTTAGTTTTGCCTCGTTGTGTACAACCGACTGAGTCTGTCATCTAGCTCGGTCGCTTCTAGTTTCTTCAGCAGTTTTGAACAAGCGCTCGCTCAGCAGTCGCAACTCGGCTCGCCGCTCAGAATCGCCGGCGATCTGTTGCTCTACTTTTTTACAGGCGTTAAGTGCTGTCGTGTGGTTTCTACCGCCGAAGGCAGCGGCGATATTGGTCAAGCTCTCGCCGCTGTGCTCACGCGCAAGGTACATAGCTACCTGGCGTGGCCACAGTACGCCGGCAACGCGGCTCGGAGAGCAAAGTTCAGCAACACTTACGTCGAAGTGCTGACCAACTAGGCCGCGAATCTCTTCAACTGAAAGCTTTACCGGCTTCGATTCTGCTCTTTTCTGGGGGAAGAGACCTTCGAGGACCTCTTCGGCTAGCGCCTCAGTAACCGCTCTCCCGCTGAGCGAGGCGTATGCAACGACTCTGATTAGCGCTCCTTCCAGAGCCCTTAGGTTGCGCTCGACGCGAGTTGCGATCAGTTCAAGCACTCCGTGCTCATCGATAACTATTTGGTCGAGCTGAGCGCGAGCTCGGAGCACAGCTACGCGCGTAGCTAAGTCTGGGGCGCTGATGTCGGCCACTAGGCCGGAATCAAAGCGGTCGCGCAGCCGTTCCTCGAGCTTGTCTAGGTCTCGCGGCGGCCGATCGCAGGTCAGCACTATCTGCGCGCCACTCTCTTTCAAAGCGTTGAAGGTATGGAAGAACTCTTCCTCTGTCTTCGCCTTAGCCATCAGAAACTGAACGTCGTCTACGAGTACTAGGTCGGCCTCGCGGTGGCGAGCTTTAAAGGAGTTGATATCGCCGCCGCGCAAGGCAGCGATGAACTCGTTGGCAAACGACTCGGCGCCGGTCAGGTGGACTCGGACGCCGTTACCGTGCCGTGTCGCATAGTCGGCGATCGAATGCAGCAGGTGCGTCTTGCCTACTCCAGGGGGGCCGCAGATGAAGAGTGGGTTGTAAGCGGTGCCGGGATTTTCGGCGACCGCCAGCGCGGCGCCGTGGGCGAAGCGATTGCCGCTACCGATCACGAACTGTTCGAAGCAGTACTTGGGGTTAATCTGATCGCCGGCTTCGGCCTGCTGGCGGTTCTCCGTTGCCGGTGCGCCGGGGTGGGCGCTTTCGCCCGCGGCGCTCACATGGACTTCGGCGTCGGCGCCGATAATGCTCTGCGCTGAGGCTTTGAGGATCTGCCCGAAGCGGTCGCTTACCCACGCGCGCGAGGCTGCTGGCGCCTCGAGGATTAGCTGGTTGCCGTCGAGCCTGGCGAGCTTGAGCGGTGCTAGCCAGACGTCAAAAAGGCTTGCGCCAACGGCCGATTTGAGCTCATCGGAGATTTGCTGCCAGGTATGTTCTGCGGTCGCATTGGTCACTGTTTGTGCTGTCTATCGGTCACCCGCGAGGGCACTCTGAGTAGCTCACGCGGGTCGTTGGGGCAAGCTAGCAGAGGGTTGCGCAAGCGCCAGCCCGGTGATGGAGGGAAGTTCGCATTTGGCGACAAAGGCTTGTCCACCACGCAGCTTTTGATCGCGGACGGCTATGCTCCCTCGCGAGATGAAGCGGACCTACCAGCCAAAGAAACGTAAGCGCGCACGCTCCCACGGATTTCGTGGGCGGATGAGCACGCGTGCCGGCCGAGCACTGCTTAAGCGCCGCCGCGACAAGGGTCGCAAGCGGCTCACCGTCTGAGCGTGGATTCCGCGGCGCGTGCACCCCGTCGGCGCCCGCGGAGGCTTTCCCGCAGCGCCGACTTCGAGCGCGTCTATCGTCAAGGCCGGTCGTTCGGTGGGCGCTACTTCGTCTTGCACCTCTTCCCCCGCGCCGACTCGGCACGGCTCCAGGACGGGCCTCGACTGGGACTGAGTGTCTCGCGCAAGGTCGGCGGCGCAGTTGAGCGCAACAAGGTCAAGCGGCTGCTGCGAAGCGCGGTCGACGAACTGGTCGACCGCTTCGATCCAGCAGCCGACGTGGTTGTAGTGGCGCGCAGTGATGCCGGCGAGCTCTGCGAGCGCGACGGGCTCGAGGGCGTCAAGCGTGAGTTGGACGAGTTGATCGCCCAGTCAACCAAGCAGGGCGACTGATGGCCCAGGCGCTCCGCCGCGTAGCGAGCCTGCCGATAGTCGCCTACCAGCGGTTTATCTCGCCTGCGATCCCTCGCCGCTGCAAGTACGAGCCGACCTGCTCGGCATACGCCGCGCAGTCGATCGCCGAGTACGGCATACTTCGCGGCCTGGTACTCGGGGGATGGCGCTTGCTGCGCTGTAACCCATTCAGTCATGGCGGATTTGATCCCGTCAGCGACCAGAACCTTTTCCAACACCGCCACGCCTCGACCCCTGACTCCCACGCCGCTCATTAATTACTGATGCCTTTCATCACAGCTGGAATACAAGACATCTTCGAGACGATCCTCTCGCCGCTAATCGCCGTCTTCCAGGCGATCATGTTGTTCTTCCACGACACGATCGGTATCGGCTGGGGCATGGCGATCATCGCGCTGACGGTTGTCGTGAGAATCGTCTTGCTGCCACTGACGATCAAGCAGTTCCGATCGATGCAGGCGCTGCAGACGCTCTCTCCCCAGATCAAGGCATTGCAGGCTAAATACAAGGGCGACAAGCAGCGCCTCAATCAGGAGATGATGAAGTTCTACCAGGAGAACAAGGTCAATCCGTTTGGCTCTTGCCTTCCTCTTGTAGCGCAGATTCCAGTCTTCATCAGCCTTTTCTACATGCTTCGCAAGCCTCTGAAGATCGACATCTGTGGGCCGGAGAGCGCGATTCTTGCAATCGGCAATGCGGCAAAGCCGCCGACTGGGATCGACACAACCTACTGTCAGGCGGTCGATCCGGGCTCGGCGAAGTTCCTTTTCATCCCTGACCTAACGGCGCCCTCGGTCGGCTGGGTGCTGATTTTGCTGCTGGTCCTCTACGTCGGCTCACAGTTGCTCTCGAGCTTGCTGATGTCGGTCACTTCGGATCGCAACCAGAAGATCATCATGATCGCGCTGCCGTTCGTCTTTGTCTTCTTCATCAAGGGCTTCCCGGCCGGCCTGATGGTCTACTGGATCACGACCAACTTCTGGACCGTCGGTCAGCAATATTTCTTAAAGAGAGCCACCGGCCAGTTGCCGCCCTGGTTGGGCGGGAACCCCGATGGTCTGCCGACAACAGTGGCCGTTGCTGGCGCCGGCGCCAGCGGTGGCTCGGGCGACAGCTCCAGCACTGCGCTACCGCCGGCAGCTAAGAAGAAGAAGAAGCGTTCCGGGAAGAGGAGCTAATGGCTACACCTGAAGAGGCACAAGAGCGGACACTCGAACTGCTTGAGCAGATCGTTGACGCGCTCGACTTAGACGCCGAGATCGAGGTCGTAATCAACGACGACGCAGTCACGGGGACGCTCGAGGGCGAAGACCTCGGGCTCTTCATCGGCAAGCACGGCCAAACAATCGACGCCGTCCAGCACCTCGCGACGAGGATCATCCAGCGCGACGCTGGCGACGGCGAGCGGATCCGTGTTGAGATCGACGCTGCCGGTTACCGCGAGCGCCGCAAGGAGCAACTCGAGCAGCAGGCTGAGGAAGCTGCCGAGAAGGCTCTGAGCGATGAGATCCCAGTAGATCTACCGGCAATGAATGCCGCAGAGCGCCGGATTGTGCACCAGCACCTGCGCGACCGCGAAGACGTTGACACGCACAGCGAGGGCGACGAACCGCGTCGATACCTCGTGATTACGCCAGTAATTCCGTAGCCCTGCGGGGATAAGCGTTCCACGTGAAACGCTTTTGGCGCTAGCTTCAGTCCCGTGACCGTTGCTGAGCGCTGCCGCGAACTGACCGACCGCTTTGAGCTGCCGCCGCGCAGCGCTGAGAAGCTCAACGCACTGCTGAAGTTCGTCATCACAGGCCCAAGCTCACTAACGAACGTGCGGGACCCTGACGCAGCGGTCGAGCTGCACATCGCCGATTCGCTGGCCGGCCTCGAGCTGCCGCAGCTTCGCAGTGCTGCGACGATTGCCGACCTCGGCTCCGGTGGTGGCTTTCCTGGGCTCGTCTTGGCGATCGCACTGCCGGAAGCGCAGCTGACGCTGGTTGAGAGCGCCGCACGCAAAGCCGACTTCCTGCGCGAGACGGCAGATGCGATGACGCTCGAGAATGTTGTCGTTGTTGCCGAAAGGGCTGAATTGTGGGCGCTTGAAGCACGAGAGCAGGATGTCGTGACGTCGCGCGCGCTGGCCTCAAGCTCAATCCTGCTGGAGTACGCAGCGCCGCTGCTGCGCGTCGGCGGTTCGCTGGTCGCTTGGAAGGGGAGTCTCAGCGGCGAGGAGCTGAGCGACGCTGCCTTCGCAGCGGCAGAGCTGGAGATGAGCCCCCCGTTGGCCGTCGCGGTCGATGATGATCTCGTCCGCGGAGCCGATCGCCGCCAGCTGATCGTCAGCGAGAAGCTCGCCGAAACGCCCGATCGCTACCCGCGCCGCCCGGGGATCGCGAAGAAGCGGCCACTAATCGCAAAATAGCGCTGAGCAGGGCTAGTTCGGGGGCGAACTAATCTGCCAGAGAGCCCACGCTTTACCGACCGATAGGCCCAGTAACTTGGGCTTAGATGGGAACTATCTACGCAATCGCGAACCAAAAGGGCGGCGTCGGCAAGACGACTACGGCCGTAAATGTCGCCGCATGTGTCGCTGAGGCTGGATTTTCGACAATTTTGGTCGATGCAGACGCCCAGGCCAACGCAACTGTTGGCCTCGGGTCACCAAAGCTGTCAACGCCGAACCTCTACGACGTGCTCGCGGGCCGCGTTTCTGCGGTCGATGCACTGCTGCCGACTGAAGTCAAGAACCTGCGCTTGCTCGCCTCACACCCGGATTTGGCGGCCGCAAACGTCGAACTGCCGCGCGAAACTGGCTCCGAGACTCGGCTGCGCGATGCGCTCGAGCCGCTGCGCGAGCAGGCGAGCTACCTGATCATTGACTGCCCTCCGTCGCTTGGCCCGCTGACAATCAACGCTCTTGTAGCGGCCGACCGAGTGATCGTGCCGGTACAGACTGAGTACTTCGCACTCGAGGGGCTAGCCGGCCTGCTCGACACGCTGAGCCTCGTGCAGCGCGAGCTCAACCCGCGCCTCGTTGTCGCTGGGATGCTGCTGACGATGCACGACGGGCGCACGCGTCTTTCACGCGACGTCGAACGCGAGGTTCGTGAGCACTTCCCTGACCTTGTCTTTGAAACCGTTATTCCGCGCAATGTGCGCGTCAGCGAGGCACCCAGTTATGGGCGCCCCGTAATCCATCACGATCCGCACTGTGCGGGGGCAGAGGCCTATTTCGCACTCGCCCAGGAGGTAGCAACCCGTGGCTGATACTGGAATTGGACGTGGCCTAGCCGCGATCCTCGAACTTCGCCCAGAGGACGGGCAGCTCGCGGCTGAGCTGCGCGAGATCAACGTTGAGCTGATCGCCCCGAACCCGAATCAGCCACGCCGTCGTTTCGACGAGGAGGCTTTGGCTGCGCTCGCCGACTCGCTCGCCGATCAAGGAGTGCTGCAGCCGGTCTTGGTGCGCCCACTCGCAGGCGGCAGCTATGAGCTGGTCGCAGGTGAACGGCGCTGGCGTGCAGCCCAGATTGCTGGGCTCGAGCAGATCCCCGCAATCGTCGAGCAGCGCGACGACACAGAGGCGCTAGAGGCCGCCATTGTTGAGAATATGGCCCGTGCCGACCTCAACCCGGTCGAAGAGGCGCGAGCCGTAGCGGCGCTCGTTGAGGAGCTTGGAATGACGAAGAAGGCGGTAGGGCGGCGTGTTGGGCGCAGTCGCTCGGCGATCTCGAACCTTCTTCGAATCCTTGACCTGCCGGATTCGGTGCTGGCGATGCTTGAAGACGGCTCACTTACGGAAGGTCATGGTCGGGCGTTGCTGCTCGCCGACGATCACGCCGACCGCAGCCGCCTCGCTCGCTCAGCGAAAGAGGGAGGCTGGTCGGTTCGCGTACTCGAGGATCGCGCTCGCAAAGCGAACGATGCTGGGGGCGGTAAGCGGAGCAAACGATCGAAAGCTGGCTCAGAGCAGGACCACCCCGATCAGATCGCGGCCTGCGAACAGATCGCGCGGACGCTCGGCGAAGCGTTTGGCCGCGAGGTGAAGGTTGTGCCGCGAGGTACGAGCTACAAGGCGGAGCTGACGATCGAAGACGTTGCCGATGCCGATCTCGTTGCTGGGCTGATCGCAGCACGCCGGCTCTCCTGACCGCACGAGCCCACCAAGCCTCGCTATCCTGCCCAACCTGCGGGCGATTAGCTCAGTTGGTTAGAGCGCGTCTCTGATAAGGACGAGGTCCCAGGTTCGAATCCTGGATCGCCCATAGTTCTCCCGCCTGCCGCGGCTTAGCGGCGCGAACGACCAGCAGTTAGCCGAGTAGGTCTTTGAGGCCCTTGCCGAGCGAGCTGAGGCCCCACAGCGCTGCGAAGATCGCGATGATCTGTAGACCGTGGTTCTCGAGCCAAGTAGAGAATCGCGCAACGCGGTCCTGAGTTTTCTCTGGATCAAGCCAGTAGCCGATGAGCGGCACCTCGGCCAGCATGAACATGATCAGGTTGAAGACGACGACGATTATGATCGCCTCGACTGTGGAGTACTTCGCCTCGGCGATGTCGGCCAGCGCGAAGAGGTAGAACGGGCCGGGGAGGTTGAGGATCATTCCGGCGACCAGAGCTAGGACAACCGAGCCGCGATCGAGTACACGGACGGTCCACGGATCTTTCGCCTCCTGCAGCTCGCCGTGCTTCTTGATCTGCTTCGCTTCCTTACGGCTCTTGCGCTTTTCACGCCAGCCGTCGATCGTCGCGCGGCCGCGCTTGCTGCCTGTCAGCCAGGCGAGTGCAAAGGCCAAAATCGCGGCGCCAATCTCGAAGGCGGGATCCGACTTACCGCTAGACGAGCCGAAGTTGGCGTCGTTGCCGGCTATTTCGAGCAGCGCTAAGCCGACGCCGATGCTTACGACCATGCCGCCGATGTAGAAGGCCAGCAGCAGCGCTGCCGGGCGGTCGCGCGTGAGGATTACCGATACGCCAGCGAGCAGCGCGGGAAAGAACGCCGAGCCAACGGCGTATAGAAGAATCTGGGGCACAGCTTTAGATCATGCCGCAACTCGCGGCGCCGCGCTAACGGATTGCTACTTCGCGGCGCCCTTGGCCGCTAGGTCCTCGAAGTATTTGTCGCCTTCGATTGAGATGTTCGGCAGAATCCGGTCGAGCCAATGTGGCATGTACCAAGTGCCCTTGCCGAACAGGCTCATTGTCGCCGGCAGCAGCACGCAGCGCACCACCGTCGCGTAGATGATGATTGCTGCCGCGGTGCCTACGCCGAACTCCTTGACGATTGGGTTTCCGTTGATCACGAAGGCGAGGAATACGCAGGTCATGATCAGAGCCGCTGCACTGACGATCTTGCCGGTAGATGCCAAGCCCTCAACGATCGCGTCCTGAGGATCCTTCTTCGCAAGCCACTTCTCGCGTACCGAACTCATCAGGAAGACGTTGTAGTCCATTGAGAGCCCGAAGAGGACGGCGAACATCATCAGCGGTACGTAACTGACGACTGGAATTGTCTCACTCAGCCCAATCAGCGAGGTCCCACGTCCGACCTCAAAGACGGCCGTCGTGACGCCGAACGCGGCGGCAACCGTAATCAGGTTCATCAGCGACGAGATCAGTGCCAGCCCGAGTGCACGGAAGGCCATCGTCATCAAGATGAATCCGAGCAGCACAACGATGACGATTGTCAAGACCAGACGGTCGCCGATCAGGGTTGCCAGATCGACATAGCTCGCTGTTTGACCGCCCACGTAGGCGGTCAGAGAGGTGCCCTTGGTGGCGTCAGGGATAGTCGTGTTGCGCAGCGTGCTGACCAAGTTTGACGTGGACTCGGAAGAGGGTCCGGTCGTCGGCGTCACGGTGATCGTTGCCGCATTGTTGTCGGAGTCGACAGATGCCGGCGTGGCCGACGCCACTCCTGAGGTACCTGCTAGAGCCGTCGTCAGGTCGCTCAGCTCGGTCTGGACCGTGCTGGCGTCGGTTGAGTTGATCGCGATCGCGATTAGGAAGCCAGCGTTAGCGCCGACACCGAAGCCTTCATCGAGCAGGTCGTATGAGATCCGCGCCTGCGTATTGGTTGGGAACGAACCGTTGTCCTGCTGGCCGAGGTAGAGCTGGTGGATCGGGTAAGAAAGGAGACCGAGCACGATCAGCGAGAGGACCAGCGCGACGATTCGGTGACGTACGATCGCCTTGCCCCAAGCTGTCCAGCGGGGGGATTCCGTGGTTTTCTCCTGCTTCTCGATCGAGAAGCCCGGAAGTGAGAGGCGATCGAGGCCCCTGCCTGCGATTGCGAGCAACGCAGGCATCAGCGTCAGCGCCGAGAGCATCGCGAAGAGCACCGCAACGGCCGCTGAGTAGCCCATCGCTGAGAGAATTGGCACCTTGACGACGGCTAGGCAGAGCAGCGCGATCATCACAGTTGAGCCAGCAAAGACGACCGCTCCGCCTGCAGTCGCAGTCGCGCGCGAGGCGGCCTCCTTGTAGTCGAGTCCCATACCGACGTGCTGTCGGTGGCGACTGACCATGAAGAGCGCATAATCGATTCCAACACCAAGCCCGATCATGATTCCTAGGGTGGGGCCGATCGGCGGAACGTCGACCACCTGGCCGAGCAGGTATATGCCCGAAATCCCCGCGATCAGGCCGATGAGAGCCGTGAGCATCGGCAGCCCCATCGAGACGAGTGTGCCGAAGGTGAAGAGCAGGATGATCATCGCGGCAGCGATGCCGACAATGATGCTGAGGTTGGTATTTGGATTGGAAACAGCGTTACCGACGTAGCTGCCGACGCCAACCGTCAGGCCAGCCTTTGTGGCAGGCTCGGAGAGGCTGACGAGGTGGTTGCCGTCGTCGATCGTCAGATCGGAGGGTGAGTCCTTGATCGTCACGCTGATGACCGCAATCTGGCCGTCCTTGCTGTTCAGCGACTGCGACTGTGTCGTCGTGCCCAGTGGGCTGACAACCGAGATAACGCCTGAGTCGTTCTGATAGTTGGAGACCGTTTCGTTGATCGCATCGGTGTACTGCGAGTCGCTGATCGTCTTGCCGCCTGGGGCGCCGAGTACGACCGGGATCGATCCATTTGCAGCGTCGGGCCAGCGGTCGTTGAGCAGATTGGTTGCGTCTTGGCTGCCGGTGCCGGTAAGCGTGAGGTTGTTCGAGGTAGTCCAACCGAGCGACTTGGAGCCAGCCAGCATCCCGACGGCGATGATTATCCAGGCGATCACGACAACCCATCGGTGCTTGGTGCAGAAGTGACCGAGGGCGTAAAGGACGGGTGTCATGGAAAGACTCCAGAGTTAGAGGGGAACTACAAGCCACGGCAACCTATCAAGAAACGACCGCGTAATCTTGAGATCCCGTGGTAACTGAGAACCTACCTGATAACTACGTCCAGGGGTAGGGACTCTTCGAAACAACGTGCGTTGTGCCGCCGCCGAACCGTGAGAGGCGGAACGGCTCAAGCAGCGGTGAGGGGCGATGGCCAAGGATCTCGCGCGCCACTTCGCGCCCGACGGCAAGCATCTTGAAGCCGTGGCCAGCGTCGAGGATTGAGTAGACGTTTGGGGCCGTCCAATCGGTGACCGGGTAGCGGTCGGGCGTCAGCGCCAGCACTCCGCCGTTGGGGTTCGAATCCCACTTATCGTCAGCTCCACGGAAGCGCTTCAGCATGAACGCCAGCCCAGCGGTGAAGAATTCACTGAGGTCGTCGCCCGCTACCTGCTCCGGGTTGTCAGGGCCGTAGGGGTCGACGGTGAAGTTGTCACCCATCCTCAGCGGTAATCCGCCACCGACGATGCCGCCGCCGGTCATTCCCATGCGGAAGTAGATTCCCCACGGCTGGTCGGTGATTAGCTCACCGTCGCGGTCGGAATAGAGCGGCGCCGTGTGGTCGAAATG
>Ga0194063_10001794_pt1 | contig 13695 bp, 10 predicted proteins | sample SepL3720m_MetaG_FD_155459 | JGI IMG/M metagenome (GOLD analysis project Ga0194063, IMG submission 155459) | Anoxic zone freshwater microbial communities from boreal shield lake in IISD Experimental Lakes Area, Ontario, Canada - Sep2016-L373-20m | ecosystem: Environmental > Aquatic > Freshwater... | reverse complement strand
CCATAATACGCCCGCATCCGTGCATTTGCCGATTTCCACGGCCTCACCGCGCCTTGAGCTATCGTTTTTTCAACGTCCACCATCAGGTCCGGGTCGAAGTAGAGCTCGGTTCCTATGCCGTGGCATTCCGGGCAGGCCCCCAGGTGGCTGTTGAAGGAAAAATGCTTAGGGGTAAGCCTCGGCATTGTAAATCCCGTGGAGGGATTGCTGAAATCGGTTGAAAACTTTTCATCGGCCCACTTCGAACTTCCTGGCTCCTGACGGGTTGTCACGATGCGTCCCCCACCCCACCGCAGCGAAGTTTCGACCGAATCGGCGAGTCGTTGTCCGAGGCTTTCGCGGATGACCAGGCGGTCTACGACGGCCTCAATCCTATGCGGGAGGGACTTATCGAGCTTCACCGTCTCGGGACTCGTGAGCTCGATCATTTCTCCGTCCACACGAAGGCGAACGAACCCCTCGCGGCGCGCCTTCTCAACGACGTCGCGAAACTCTCCTGTCTGCCCGTCGACCAACGGCGCGAGAAGCATAAACTTTGTGCCTTCCGGCCAGCGAAGAATGGCATCCGCGATCTCCTGCGGGGTCTGGCGTGCGACCCGCTCACCGGTCGCCGGATCATGAGGCACGCCGACAGCGGAAAAGAGCAGGCGCAAATAGTCGTAGATTTCTGTCGTGGTCGCGATCGTCGAGCGAGGATTCGCGCTGGACGACCGCTGCTCGATGGCGATCGCCGGCGACAGCCCTTCGATGTAATCCACGTCAGGCTTCTGCATCTGGTCGAGAAATTGACGGGCGTAGGCTGACAGGCTCTCCACATATTTCCTTTGGCCCTCGGCAAAAAGCGTATCAAAGGCCAGCGACGACTTCCCCGAGCCGCTTAGACCGGTGATGACAACCAGCTTGTGCCTCGGAATTCTGACATCGAGGTTCTGCAGGTTGTGCTGGCGGGCACCCTTGATCCGTATAAATGATTGCTTGTCCAAAGGCATGGGAATCGGTTCAGGCCAATCCCGCACTCTAACAGCCCTCGCCCCGGAGGCAAACGGGGAAATCAGTTCCTGGACCCAATAAATCCCAGCCGAGCACTGCCCGGGCATCCCACCCGCATCTGTGCTTCTGGCGGATCTCCGCGCAATTGCGTAGCGGATTTGAGTTGGAGTGTGAAAAAAGCCGGCTAGATTCTTCGCGATGTTCAGCCGGCTTTCAGACAAACTTCAGGATGTATTCAAGGATCTTCGCGGCCACGGAAAGATCAGCGAAACCAATATCAATGATGCACTCCGGGAAATCCGGCTCGCGCTTCTCGAGGCCGACGTGCACTTCCAGGTCGCCAAGGACTTCATCGCCCGGGTCAAAGAAAAGGCCCTCGGAGAAGAAGTCCTCCGCAGCGTCACCCCCGGCCAGCAGATCGTCAAAATCTTCCACGAAGAGCTCTGCGCCCTGCTCGGCGGAGACGCCTCGCCGCTCGACCTCTCCAAGCCGGCGCGCATCCTGATGGTCGGACTCAACGGCGCGGGAAAAACAACATCGTCCGCGAAGCTGGCTCGCCTTCTCAAAGCGCAGGGCCACTCCCCGCTCCTGATCGCAGCCGATCTGCACCGCCCGGCCGCCATCGAACAGCTCGCCGTTCTCGGAGAACAGATCGGGGTCCCGGTTTTCCGCCCGGAGCCGGGTGAGACCGATGTCGTCCGCTCCTGCAAACGTGCGCTCGAGTGGTGCGAGCAAACCGGCGGCAACGTCCAAATCTTCGATACCGCCGGCCGTCAGGAAATCGACGAACCGCTCGTCCAAGAGCTCAAACGCTTGCGCGATTTCCTCCAGCCCCAAGAAGTCCTCCTCGTCTGCGATGCCGCCACCGGCCAGCAGGCGGTCAGCGTCGCCGAACATTTTCACTCCGCACTCGGGCTCACCGGCCTCGTTCTGACCAAGCTGGATGGCGATGCCCGCGGCGGCGCGGCACTCTCGCTCCGGGCGGTCAGCGGACGCCCGATCAAATTTGCTGGCGTCGGCGAAAAGCTTGATCAGTTCGAACCCTTCCACCCCGACCGGCTCGCCGGCCGCATCCTCGGAATGGGCGACGTCATCAGCCTCGTCGAGAGGGCTGCCGAGGCGATCAGCGAAGACGACGCCCGCCGGATGGAAGAAAAGCTGCGCACGTCCAGCTTCGACCTCGCCGACTTCCTCGAGCAGTTCAAAATGATTAAACGCATGGGACCCCTCGAAAATATTCTTGGCATGATCCCAGGAATGGATAAGCTGAAAGATTCCTCGATTGACGAGAAGCAACTGAAACGGGTGGAGGCGATCATCCTCTCCATGACGCCGCAGGAGCGCACGCGACCAGATATTCTGAACGCGCGCCGCCGCCAGCGGGTCGCCCGAGGCAGCGGCACGACAGTCACCGAGGTCAATAACCTCATCTTGCGCTTCAACCAGATGCGCAAGATGATGAAAAAGGCAGGACAGATGAAAAAACTGATGGCTCAGGCCGGAAGAAATTTTAAGTTTTAGGCGCGTAGGCGAAATGCCTCCACAACCTGAAACCGGCCTGTCGCCGACAGCATGCAACTAAAAAACCTGACAACTCAAAAATCACCATTATGGCAGTAGCAATCCGACTCCGCCGCGAAGGCACCAAAAATAGCCCGTACTACAAAATCGTCGTCGCCGACCAACGGCGCCCACGTGACGGAAAATTCATCGAAATCATCGGCACCTACGACCCGAAAAAAGAGGGCGAGAATTTCTCAATCCAGCTCGATCGCGCCGAATATTGGGTGAGCGTTGGCGCCCGTCCGTCCCAAACCGTCGGCAACATCATCACCAAGACCCGTAAAAAGCTCGCAGCCTAATTCCGTTTTTCCTCATGGAAGAATTCTTGCGCTACGTGATCGGGTCGCTAGTCGGATTTCCGGACGAGGTGGTTTTCACCCGTACGGAAACGCCGGAACGAACGACGTTTCATGTGGCCATGCGCAAGACCGATCTCCCCAGGGTGATCGGAAAAGGTGGCCACACGATTCAAGCCCTCCGCACGCTGCTGACCGCCGCCGCCAGCAAGCGCGGCATCAAAGTGTCGCTCGAGCTCATCGAGTAACGCAGATGTCGCGCAGGGCATAATACTTTCCGGGGATTAGCAGATTACCAATTGCGTCGCGTAAACGGTTGACTCGCGCGCAAGGCTCTGGCAGTCTGCCCGGTTCATTCCATTCATGCGCCACACCATCTCGATACTCGTTGAAAACAAATTTGGCGTGCTGGCCCGTGTGGCCGGCATGTTCAGCGGACGCGGCTTCAACATTGACACACTGAATGTCGGACCGACGCTCGACGCCTCGGCTTCCCGCATGACAATTGTCGTTCGCGGCGACGACGCCGTCCTTGAGCAAGTCACCAAGCAGCTCGAAAAGCTGATCGACGTGATTGAGGTCCAGGATTTTCGAGACGAGGCCTACGTGGACCGCGAGCTCGTCCTTCTAACAGTCAATGCGAATTCCAAGACGCGAGCCGAGGTCATGCAGATCTGCGACATTTTCCGTGCAAAGATCATTGATGTCCAGCCAACCAAGCTTTCTATCGAGATCACGGGCACCGAAGGCAAGATCTGCAAATTCCTGACTCTTATGGAAACATTCGGAATCAGCGAGCTCACCAGAACAGGCAAGGTCGCCCTCTCCCGCACGAAGTAACTTCCCTTTATTCTCCCAATAACCAACCACACCAATGCCAGCAAAAATCTATACTGACAAAGACGCCGACCTCAAAGTGTTCAAGGGCAAAACCCTTGCCGTTTTGGGCTTCGGATCCCAGGGCCACGCCCACGCGCTCAACCTCAAAGAGAGCGGCGCAAAAGTCATCATCGGACTCTATCCAAAATCCAAAAGCCGCGAAGTGGCAAAAAAGCTCGGATTTGAAGTCTATGACACAGCGGAAGCCGTTCGGCTCGCCGACGTGATCATGGTGGCGATCCCTGATACTAAGCAGGCCGCAGTTTACAAAAAGGACATCAAGCCAAACTTGGTTCCCGGCAAGACCCTCATATTCAGCCATGGGTTCAGCATCCATTTCAAGCTGATCGACCCGCCAGCAAATGTGAACGTCATCATGGTCGCCCCGAAAGGCCCCGGCCACATCGTCCGCCGGCAGTTCACCGAAGGCAAAGGCGTCCCTGCGCTCATCGCCATTCATCAAAACCCAGGAAAAGATGCCAAGAAGATTGCGCTCGCATGGGCGAAGGGCATCGGCGGCACGCGCGGCGGAGTACTTGAAACCACCTTCAAAGAAGAGACCGAAACGGATCTCTTCGGCGAGCAGGCGGTTCTTTGCGGCGGCTGCTCCGCCCTGGTTCAGGCCGGATTTGAGACCTTGGTCGAAGCGGGCTACTCGCCCGAGATGGCCTATTTTGAGTGCCTGCACGAGCTCAAGCTTATCGTCGATCTCATGAACGAATCGGGCATCGCTGGAATGCGCTTCTCGATCAGCGAAACCGCCAAGTGGGGAGACGTAACCGTCGGCCCGAAGATCATCGACTCCTCGGTGAAGAAACGCATGAAAGTTGCACTCAAAGACATTCAGACCGGCAAGTTCGCCAAAGAATGGGTGGGCGAAGTCGCAGGTGGCTACAAGCGCTATAACGACCTCCTCAAAAAAGGCGAACAGCATCCGATCGAAAAGACAGGCACCCGCCTGCGTTCGCTCATGCCATGGATTAAAAAGAAAAACATCAAAGGCGCGCAAGCTGCCTACAACTAGCCCCGGCTAGCCCCGTCTCAACAGCGGGCGGAGAGCAATCTCCGCCCGCTTTTTTTTACCCTCCCCCCAATTCTCTTTATGCTACTCGGATCTTCCAAAACAGAAATCGATACCCTACTCGGAAGTCCGATCATGGCCTCGTCGCTCCTCGACATGACCGCCCACGGCGAAAAAACCTGCTCCTACACGCAAGGCGCAGATAGCATTGTCGTCGGGTTCTTCGACGACATCGCCCGTTACATGGCGGTCATCCGCTCCATGGGGCCAAAATGCGGATTCAGCCCAGCGGAAATGGCGTCGATCCTTTCACTGAATGCCCCGTCGGCCCTGTGGAAAAAGGAAACCCAGGACAAGGCTCCTGCCTCAAAAACTACGAAACCCTCGACAGATATCACCCTTCCCCCCTCAGCTTACTATTCGTTCAGCGATCCGAAACTGAAAGCCGAAATCCTCGGATGGGAACCCGGCGGAAAATCATTTGCCTTCTTTTTCACGCCTTCATGGCCCGACCAGCTGCCCCTTGTTTTGAACGAATGGCAGGTCATGACGACGATCGGGTAAGCGATCAATAGGGCACTTCGAGGGGGCATCCCGCCGGCAAGCGTTCCGATGACAGCTATCGCCGCTGGACGGGGTACCCCTCCCACTTCGTCGGAAACCCGGTTGCCCCGCTCTGGCAATACACGGTGAATCCGGATTTTGGTCCGGAATAGTCGGCAGACGGGTCTTTGAATATTGTAACATCCGAGTTGGCATTCACGGGGAATGCCTCAAAATATTTTGGAGCATTTCCGGAAAACTCCACGTTCTTCAGCTCGCTGCATGAGAAGGCCGCTTCCCCGATCCAGCTTACGCTGGCAGGAATCGTGACGCTCGTCAGCACTTTGCAACCGCAGAACGCCTTTGCGCCGATCGTGGTCAAGCCGGGCTCTATCGTCACTTTCGAGAGCGAGCGGCAACCTTCGAACGCAGAGTTTCCAATGCTCGTCACGCTGGCAGGAATCGTCACGCTGGCGAGCTCGCTGCACCCGTAGAACGCAGATGTCCCGATGCGTGTTACGCCGGATGGAATCGTGATACTGGAGAGCTTGCTGCAACCCAAAAATGCAGCGCGCTCGATGCAGGTCACACCGGAGGAAATCGTCACGCTTTTGAGCCCGGCGCAACCAGAAAATGCCCCCTCACCGATTGCGGTGACGCTGGGAGGGATCACCACGCTCACAAGTCCGGTGCAGCCGCTAAAGGCATAGTTCCCGATGCTCGTCACACCCGAGGGGATCGTCACGCTCGTGAGCCCGGAGCACCCGCTGAACGCTTCGGACCCGATTGCGGTGACGCTGGAGGGAATCGTCACGCTGTCCAGCAGGCCGCAGACGCTCGCTGAGATATTCTCTCCGACGGGCACCTGCCCGTAGCTGAAAAATGCCCGGTCTCCAATTTTTTTAACCCCGTTGGAAATCGTCACGCTCGTCAGATTTTCGCAGGCATGAAAAAAATGGTCAAAAGTCAGCTTCCCCATCCCGAGAACCGGATCCTCGATATCGACCACGCTGGCAGGGATCGTCACGCTCGTAAGCCCGGCACATCCGGCGAACGCATTTTTTCCTATGAATCTGACGCTGGAGGGAATCGTCACGCTCGTGAGCCCGGCGCACCCTTTGAACGCCTCGCCCGAGATGGCTTTAACTGGCTTCCCGCTGATGGTCGATGGGATCTCGAGCGCGCCCACCCCGTCGGCCTGATACTTGGTGATTTGGATAAAATCTCCTTTGTCGGCGTAAGAAAATTTAAGAAAACGACCATGCCCCTCCGCTTTGGCGCCAGCCGCCATGCAACAGAAAACCGCAGCAAAAATCAGCCAGCCTGGGAGGGACACCATTCTTTTAGGCATGCGGTTATTTTGCTTATCGCCCGGCGGGATGCAATAAAAAATCCACAAGCCCCGCTATTCGGCATTTACCATGCCGGAATTTTCAACATTCTGCAGATATGAGATACGCACTGATCATTGCAGGAGGCTCTGGCACCAGGCTGTGGCCGATGAGCCGCGCCAGCCTTCCCAAACAGCTGATCCCCTTCATCAACGGAAAAAGCCTCCTGCAGATTGCCTTCGACCGGCTCGAAGGTCTCGTGCCCGCTGGGAACCGCTACATTTGCGCGGGGCAGCATCACGCGGGAGTGATCGCCCGCGCGCTCGACGGCTTTTCCACCGATCAGTTCCTTGGCGAGCCGGTCGGCCGGGATACGCTCAACGCCGTCGGGTTCAGCGCGGCAGCCATCGCCTCACGCGACCCCGACGCCGTCATCGCTGTTTTTACAGCAGACCATCTCATCCAGCCAGTCGACGAGTTTCTGAAAATTGTCGATCACGGGTTCAAGCTTGCTGAAGATCGCCCGAACACGCTGGTCACATTTGGCATCGCGCCAACAGAAGCGGCAACCGGCTACGGGTATTTGCAGCTCGGCAAATCGATCGACGGAACGTCACGGGTTGTCGAAAAATTTAAAGAAAAGCCGGAAGCCGCTACGGCACAGGAATACTTTTCTGCGGGTCCGGCTCGCTACCTTTGGAATAGCGGGATGTTTGTCTGGCGGGCATCGACGCTCCTTGATTGCATCCGCAGGTATGAGCCGGAAATTTTTGTCGGAATCGAAAAAATTGGTTCCGCGTGGAATTCCTCCGAGCGCGAGGCCGTGCTCAATGCGACGTTTCCGACGCTCAAAAAGATCAGCGTGGATTTTGCGGTGATGGAACCCGCCTCACGCGATCCCGAAGTCTGCGTGGCGGCGGTGCCGATGCCGCTGAGCTGGCTCGACGTAGGTTCCTGGCCAATGTTCGCCGAGACCTGCCCACAAGATGCGCAGGGCAACGCCATCGGAGCCGGGCGATCGATCCTTCTCGAGACCAATGGCACGCTCGTTGCCAGCAGCGACCCCAAGCATCTCATCGCAACAATCGGGTGCGAAGATCTCCTCATCATCCATACGCCCGAGGCCACGCTTGTCTGCCGGAAAGATTGCGCCGAATCGATCAAGGAGCTTCAAAAGAAGATCGGCGAACAGTTCGGCAAGGAATTGATCTGAGCCCTACTCGTAGCGAAGCGCCTTAACAGGATCGAGCCGTGCAGCAAACCATGCGGGAATCAAAGCCGCAACCGAGCAGATGACAAACGCGCTCAAGCAAATGATTGCGACGTCCCTCGGGATGATCTGTGCGGGAATTTCGCTGAACTGGTAGATCGAGCGGGGAAAGATTTCGATGTGAAGCCATTCCGCAAGGAACCGGCTCACTGTATTGCGGTATTGCACCATGCCGATCCCCGTCACAAGTCCGGTAATCGTCCCAAAGACCCCGACGACCATGCCCTGTGCAACGAAGACGCCGATGATCTGGTGAGTCTGGGCACCCAGCGCTTTCATTACCCCAATCTCACGGGTCTTCTGAACGGTCACGGTAATCAGCGTGTTCATAATTCCAAACGCGGCAACGATGATGATGAACATCAAAATAAAAAACATGACGTTCCGCTCCATGCGGATGGCATCAAAAATCTGCTTATTGAGATCGATCCAGGTGAGCGAATACTCGGGGGGCGTCAGTTTTTCGTTGAGCGAGGTGCGGACATCCTGCGCGAGGTACGGGTTGGTTGTCCTGAGCGCAAGCCCATGCACGGCCCCGCCGAGGTTATAGAGCTCCTGCCCGATATGGAGCGGCACGATGAGAAACTCGCTGTCGTAGAGGTAGCGTCCGCTCTCGAAGATCCCGGTCACCTCGAGCTCGGTCGGCAGGATCATCTGCTTCAATACCGAAGCGCTTGCCTTGCCGCCCTCCTCCTTCTCGATCCGGTCGAGCTCGGCGAGGATGTGGTTGAAGTTTCCTGGCGAAAAAACTGTGATTTTATCGCCGACCCCAACCCCCAGCGTGCGGGCCAGCTCTGAGCCGAGAATCGTCTTGTCGCCATCAAGATCGTACTTGCCGCCGGGGAGGATCGTCTTCTCCATGTCGACCACTTTTTTCTCCAGCTCCGGATCGACCCCGCGAATCTTTGGTGCCAGCCGACGGTTTTTGTATTCAATGATAACGGGGCCCTGGACAAACGGCGCAACCGCCATCACCCGGGGGTCCTGGGAGCAGATCTTCGACGTGTTGACCCAATCCTCCATCACGCCAGGGCTCCCCACGACAACGTGCGCGTCAAACCCGATCACCTTCTGCCTCAGCTCCTCCTCAAAGCCGGTCATCACCGAGATCACCAAAATCAAAACCATGATCCCCAAAGTCACCCCGAGAATCGAAATCAGCGTGATGATCGAAACAAACGTGCGCTTCGGCTTCAGATAACGCAACGCAAGGAACAGGCTGAAATTTTTGGACATCATGCGCTCTCCCCATACACCACCGGATGCCCTGGCGGGAATACTAATCCGCGACCAAATTCAACGTGCCAAACGGAACAAGACGTCGGGCTCACTTTAAACTCATGATGGAACGGGAATCGCCGAGGAACTCGTAGTACCGGATCAAAAGTGCGCGGGCTTCGGCCATGAAATCCGAATCCATCATCGTTCGAAGGTTGGATTCCAATTCCCGGTTGGTTCGCTTGGTGGGGCTTGGGATTGTCACCAACGTGGTTGCTGCGCGAAGCCCGGCAAGCGCCTCCTCCGACTTTGGTGAAAATCTGGCGGCATCGAGGCCGTCCTGAATGGCTTTTGTGAGCTCATAGGCGGAAAGGGTTTTGCAGTTTTCGGCGGCCTGTTGTGCCGTTGAGGCGGAGAGCCATGCTTGATCCTTTTCGATCCCGTCATCATTCGTTTTGGACAGCGTAGCTAGCCAAGCTTTGGCTTCTTTGGTTGCTCCGTTTCCGACGTAAATCCCAAGGATCATCCTCCGCAGTCGCGAAAGATCCCGTTTGCTCAGCTGAGGGCTATTTGCCACCTCCTGCAATTGCTTGACCAGCTTCTTCCAATCCTTGATTTGCGAGGTGAAAGACTGGAGCCGTTGGAAGACGTCACGGGCGGCGTCCTGGGACGAATACCGTGACAACAAGTCAGCGTAATAGGCGGCAGCTTTGTCCGGAGCTTTCGCTTGCGCGGCAAGCTCGGCCGCTTTGAGCGTAATCCATGCCGAGGCCTCCGGGGTCTTTGCTTTGGTCAGGGATTCCTCAGCGCTCTTGAGAGCACCAGGGAGGTTGCCTTGGGATTTGAGAAGGCTCGCCGCCGCCACAGCGGCTTTCCAGCCTTCTGGATAGGAGCTGTATTGCACTTCCGCCTCCCGGTAGTATCCCAGAGCACGTGCTGTCTGCTGGAGCTTTGCGGAAAGTTCCGCCGCTTGCAGAAGAGCGTCACGAGCAGAGGGCTCACTGGGCATGAGTCTGCGATGTTCGATAAAAGCTGAAATAGCCCCTTCGTAGTCTTTGGCGGCGAGCGCGGTTCTCGCTCGCTCGAGAGATTCCCCACGCACAGGGACGCGTGAGGCGTCCTGCGGTGCGGCGGCGGAGCTCGGGGCTCCCACCTTCAGGACGGATTTTGCGATGGAAACAGACGTATCTCCCCCATACCCGGCAAACTTGTTTGGATCAGTCCGATCTATGACCGCACGAGCAAGGCGTCCAGCCCTTTCGCTATCACCGATTGCGAGAGAAAACCTCGCAGCAAGGGCAACTGAGATGGCATCCAGATCGTCGGTGATTTTTGTTCCATCGAAACGATCAAAGAGGAGTTTTGCGGATTCAATGTCTCCGGATTCGGCATAGATCGTGGCGAGGAGTGCCTGGCAATACCCCGAAAATGAATCTGTTCCTTTCCCTGCCATTCGCAGGTAAGCGATGGCTCCATTGGATCTATCGATTTGCTTCCAGAGGCCCAACGCCTTATCGATGTCCTTTTGGCTTCGCGAGGAAATCGCGGTCTCCATGGTCAATTCAGCAGCGCGAGCTATGGCGTCCGATGGCCGACGGGTTGGCACGCCCTCAATGGATTCTCCTCGGATAACAATCCCCGCTGTCCCGAGTTTGACAGCCTGCCCGCGAGTTGCCAGTCCTCTCGCATAGGCAAGCAGCTCCTCTGCCGTTGGCTCGACGGCATGGGCGCTCGACATGAGGATAAACGCGAAAAGACATCCCAAGATAAGCATTTTAAGCACGGGGCTCATGAAGAGAGCTGCAGGAGAAGGATGGTGCGTAGCCGCTTTCTTGAACTTTGTCGTCATGTTCGTTGAGCCCTCCAATGAGGGATAAGGCAAGCATTGGGTGAATGATCTCATTTTTACCAGCATGTTTGTCCAGAAACCTTGGCTCCGGATGTCTTTTTATAGGTGTTCTTTGGCACGACAAGGACGCTTACTCTCCGCCACTGCTTTTCTGACGTCATCGAAACAATTTTTGCCTTTCTCCATTCCAGGTCGTCTTCATCCCCGAAAAGCAATCGCCGGTCACCTGTCACCTCAATCGAGAGCGAGCCATCTTCTGGAGGCAGCCAGGCGTCAATACGCACAGTCTCCATGCCCTGATTGTCCAATAGGAACTGAAGCTCCTTAACATCCAAAACACGCTGTTCGAGCTGTCGCCCACGTCGCATCGTCACACGCAGCCGCCCAACTTGAAATGGGTCCGAGCCCTTGAGCTGCGTGATCCATTCGTCGCCTGCTTTTGTGTTCGAATCCGGGCCGATGGGTGTCCCAGAGGCATCAAACACGCACTGGCCCCCGGACGGGAGGGAGTCGAGCATATCAAACCCAGGTGAGTTGAGCGATTCCCGCAAGAAAAGCGTCCCCGTGCCTGAACGAACCACCGGACGTCGCCAGTGGGCGAGCTCAACATTTCGCGGCACCGTCTTTGTATTTATGAAAATGAGCACGTTATTTGCAGCACCGGGGAAATACTTCCGCCACGGGGCAGTTGGTTGTTCCCAAGCAGCGATCCACTGGTCTGATTTGCCATTCGAGACGATCCTTCCCTCCTCCGGCAGCCAGGTGAAGGAGGACTGGATTTTCACCTCGAAGGCTTTGCTTGGTTCTAACTGCTTTCCAGAAAGATCTTTTCCAGAAATCTGAAAACCGACCACTTCGCCATTGAATCCAAGGGGAGCTCCACCGGTAAACGAACTCGGATCAAGGGTCAGCATTTCTGTCCCGGCATCCCAAATCGGCCTGCTGATCGGGAACGAAACCCCATCGAACGTCAGAACAAGAGTTTTCACATCAAGCGCAGTCCCCCACCCGCGCAGGGGAAGCTTCACACGTCCTTCCGGCTGGCTCCACGTCAACGCATTCGAAGCGATTTGCGCGCTCGGCGCAGATAGGCCGGTTCCGAAGACAAAAATCGGGTAGTGGAATGTTCGCGAGACATTCCCCGCGACGTCAGTCGCCTGGATATGGAAAAACCAACGTCCGTCACTGGGAAGCTGGATCTTGCAGGATGGGGTTTTTGTCCCGTTTACAATGTTCGAAAGGATGCCGTCCCACTTTTCAGGAAGCGGACTGTCCGGTTCGTTGTCCACCCACCAAGCGACTTCTTTGATGGGCGAGCGGTCGCGGACCTGCCAGCGCATCTCCACGTTTGGAGAGCTGGAAGGCCTGCCAATCAAAATGTCTCTCACCTCAAGGGACTGTGAGACATTCCCTTTGAATCCCGGATCAACCCGGCGGAAACCGGTTTTCACCCAAGACCCAAACGCAAGTCCAGTAATGCGCTCAAACTTTCCCTCTTGAAGATTGCCCTGCCAGTAGTGCCAATGACCGTCAGCTGTGAGCGGGCTGCTCCGGGCGAACACTGGAAGACCAAGATCCGTAGAGTCGTCAGAATCGAAATGAAATGCGGCCAAATCCATTCCGCTTCGGACATGCAACTGCCATGGCGCTGGCTCAAAAAGCCTGTAAGTAAATCCGATGATCGGCCATTCGCGGGCCGGAAATGGATCTGTCGGCCACGATACCACGCGAGCTGAGGGATCGCGGCCAACACCTGATATTCGCCAGGCCCCGTCGACAATCTCCACTATTGATCTCGAATGCGCTTGTGTTGTGGGGAGTTCCGTTTTGTCGCTTCCTGAAAGGTAGAGGAGATTGGGATGTGTCGGACTAGACAAGAATATCTCAGGGCGCTCCGTGTCATTGAGCGTTATCGCGGCCATTTGTCCCCCAACCTCGACGGTAAGCGGTTGTTGGAAATAACTTCCTTCGCGGTCAACAAGGTCCGAAGCCTCCATCCGACCGAGAAATATTCCGCTTCCGGCAATGGATTCCTTCAGCTCGCAAAGAGCGCTTGCCCTCGCGTCTTTGGAAGCGATGCGTGCAGCCATGGATCGAGCGCCTTCTGGCAACATGCCCATGAGCCCCTTGTCTTCGCAGGAGATCTGCAGATAGTCTCCGGCATCTGACCGGGCTTCAACAGAAAGCCGGGGAGCAACTGGGGCCACCATTGCGCCAGGGCGGCCAGGAATGTTTCGTTCAACAGCAAAGTCGGCTCCTTCCAGTGGGACAACGCGGACCAGATACGTTGCTGGTTCCCAGCCCAGCGTAAATGGCACGGAAAACGCGCCGTCCTCATCGGCGACAACCTCGCATTTCATGCCTGCCCCCTCAACGATCACGAGAGAACCTGCCGCTGTTCGCCCAACCCAGTTGCCTTCCAGTGCAGATTTTGGCATCCACTGGACCTCCGAGAGCGTGACCTTTTCCGTCGAACGCAGGATTGCAAAATAGGATTCTGGTTGTGCGAAACACGCAATCGAAGTGCTGGCCGTGTTCCCAAACCAAGTGGTTGGGCAAGGCTCCCAAGTTTTTGTTTCCGGGTTGTACTGCCGGAGCAGAGCACCACGAGTCGGCTTCTGTTTCGGCAGTCCCGGGAGAGCCTCGGACGCGAAGTCCATTTCCACAGTTGCGGGAGGCTCCACTTCGAAGCCATTTGGATAGACGCGGTAGATCGGACTCAAGAGCTGCAAATC
>Ga0194063_10001791_pt1 | contig 13705 bp, 11 predicted proteins | sample SepL3720m_MetaG_FD_155459 | JGI IMG/M metagenome (GOLD analysis project Ga0194063, IMG submission 155459) | Anoxic zone freshwater microbial communities from boreal shield lake in IISD Experimental Lakes Area, Ontario, Canada - Sep2016-L373-20m | ecosystem: Environmental > Aquatic > Freshwater... | reverse complement strand
CGCGGCCATCCAGGGCGCGGCCCTTGCCGGACGCCCGGCACCGGCGATCCTCATCGACATCACTGCGCACAGCTACGGGATCGGCGCGATGGCGCACGGCCCCGGAATGTTCATGCCCGTTGTCGTTTGCAGCCACATCATCCGCCGCGGCACCCCGCTCCCGGTCAAAAAGGCGCAGGTCTTCACCACCGGGCACGACAACCAGACCGAAGTCGAAATCGAGGTCTTCCAGGGCGAAAGCCATTTACCCGAGGAAAACTTGAAAATCGGGCAGTTCTGGGTCAAGGGCCTCGCCAAAGCCCCGGCCGGAAACGAGGTCGTCGTCGAATTCGGCATCGACCTAAACGGGCTGCTCAACGTCACGGCCACGGAAAAGCAGACCGGCCTCGCAAAAAGCGTGACCATCGATACCGCCGGGCACCACCGCATCAACCTCGATGTCGCGCGCACCAACCTCGCCGCACTCTTCGAGGAGGACGACGCGCTTGCCGAACTCGGCGGCGGCGACGAGGAGGACATCGAAATTTCTCCCGACACCGAGCCGGCCACCGCCGCCCAAGAGGCCCCGTCCGGGCTCCTCGCCAGCGCCAAGAGCCTCCGCCGCCGCGCCGAATCCCTCCTCGAACGCGGCGTCTCCGAGTCCGACGCCGCCGAGATCCGCAGGCTCCTCGACACCTCGTCGGCCGCCATCACCGGCCGCGACTGGCCGGCCCTCCAGGAGGCCGACGACAAGCTCTCCGACGTCCTGTTTTACCTCGAGGATTAGAAACTTTCGGGAGGCATTTTCCCTTGGGCCGCGAAGAGTTGGCGGAGGAAATACAGGTCGCCGCGATCCTTCTCGCGGCCGGTGCGCGATTTCATGCGCCAGAGGAGCTCGGGGCTGGCAAAGGGGATCGCAACCCCATCAATCTCGTGAATGACGACGCTTTTCGATGCTTCGGCATAATCAATCCCCGAGGCGCTGGCCATGAGATCCACGAGGATCTCGTCGGCCACCCGGACAACGACATACTTCGAGACATCGCCGGGATCGAGCTCCCGCACGCACCCGTCCGGAAGCGTCGCAAGAGCGCCGAAAACTTTGGCTTCGTTTTCCAAACTGGCATCAATGAGGAGATCGATGTCTCCGGTGTGGCGAGGGTATCCGTTGGCACGGACGGCAAATCCTCCAACGACTAAAAATGCTGCTCCCCGGTTGAAAAGTTGGCGGCAGAGTTCCACCAGATCCGACAGAGACGGATCGCGGGGAATCAGTTCGCCGGTTTCCGGGTCAAATGGTCCATCAGCCATTGATCGGCCTCCTCGTGACTTTTGAAACGATAGACCCCCCGGCGGGCACCCGTTCCGCAACCGGCATCCCGCCACTGTTTATTGGATTCTGTTTCCGCCGGGAGCACTCGCAGCGGGGCGACACAGAGCCTCCGTCCCACGGTTTTTCCGATCGTCTCTTCCATGTTGATCGCGGGAAGCATTCTGGCGGCAATATAATCCGTCCATTTCAGAGTGGCAAGGCGCATCATGCAGGGAAGCGTTTTGCCGTGCTCAAAAATGGGTTTTGATCCGGCATGCTTGATCCGGCGTGCTTTGACTTACGCTGACTTGCGTGATAGGACTGCGACCGACATGAGTGCGCTTCCTAAAGCATCCCTGACCGCCGCCGAATATCTGGCCATCGAGCGCGCCGCCGAAACGAAGAGCGAGTTCTTCGACGGCGAGATGTTCGCGATGGCGGGAACCACGAAAAACCATGCGCGGATCGTGATGAATTTCGGAGGCGAACTCCGCACCCGGCTCAAAGGCCGGAAATGCGAGCCCTTCGCCACCGACCTGCGGGTGAAGGTCGAGGCGAACGGGCTCTACACCTATCCCGACCTCTTGGTCGTCTGCGGCGAGCAGCGTTTCGAGGACGACCAGCTCGACACGCTCCTGAACCCGACCCTCATCGTCGAAGTCCTCTCGGAATCCACCGAGCGCTACGACCGCGTGAAAAAGTTCGACCTCTACCGCGCGCTGCCATCGCTGCAGGAATACGTCCTCGTCTCGCAATCCGAACCCCGCGTCGAGCAGTTCCTGCGCCAGCCCGACGGCGGGTGGAACCTCCGCATCACCACCGACCCCTCCGCCTTCGTCAACATGGCTTCCATCGGATGCGAAATCCCGTTCGCCGAGATCTTCGAAAGGGTGGATTTCCTACCGGTCCCACCCGAACGCATCGCGGCCGCCGTCCGGACCGACCGGGACGCCCAATGACTTCTTGCTGGGACAGCAGCATCGAGGTCTCTCGCGGCAGATGACCTCCATGAGCGGCCCCCTGCCGTCCGAGGATCTTGAACGCGTCTTCCATCTTGCCGGCGGATGTTGGAGCCGACTTGAGGGAAAGCGTGTGCTTTTTACCGGGGCGTCCGGCTTTTTCGGGAGCTGGTTGCTGGAGACGTTCCTCCACGCGGGAACCAGGCTGAACCTTCCATTCCGGGCAATCGCGCTGACGCGGGATGCGCATCGTTTTTCACAGCACCTGCCTCATCTTGCGGGCGACCCGCGCGTGGAGCTTCTGGAATCCGACGCAGCCACGATGCCGGTTCCGGATGGTCCGGTGGATTTCGTCGTCCATTCGCTGGTCCCCGACGCGGGGACGTCGATTGGCGACCAGGAGGCATTTTTCCGATCAGCCACCGCGCTATTGCTCGACATCGCTTCCGAAAAAAGCGCGGAAGGGTTTCTGCTATGCAGCACCGGGGCCGTTTACCAGCCTCACGATCCCCCGCGCCCATTTTGCGAGGACGATCCGCGCGTGCCTCTCGACGCTCCGGTTTCCTACGGCCAGGTCCGCAGGAAAGTCGAAGACCAGTGCCTCGTGGCCCGGAAGGACCGGAACATCCCGGTCAAAATCGCCCGCGGGTTCGCGTTCGTCGGTCCGCGGCTCCCCCTCGATGCCGGCTTCGCCATCGGCAATTTCATCGGCGACGGATTGGCGGGCCGCCCGATCAGGGTCAAAGGCGATGGCGCAGCGGTCCGCTCCTACCTCTACGCCGCCGACATGGCCGCCTGGCTCTGGACAATCCTGCTCGATGGCCCGCCGGGATGCGCGTTCAACATCGGGTCCGAGGAAGCTGTTTGCATCGGAGATCTGGCGCACCTGATCGGAGGATTGTTCGATTTGGGTGTCCACATGGGAAGCGAGCCCCTTCAAGGGGCTGCTCCACCATGCTATCTGCCAATCAGATGCCGGGCGGAATTGGAACGGGGGCTGGCGGTCCGGACGTCTCTGCGGGAAGCGATTGATAAAACCGTGCGATGGCATGCTCCGACGATGCGCGGAAATTCGTCCCGATGAATTCACAGCACCCTTCGCTCGACACGCGGACGACGCTTGTGGCAGGATGCCCGGGAGATTATCCGCCCGGAATTTAATCGCATTCACAACACAGCATGGACCTGGCTCGACCGCTTATTATTTTTGAGATGGCCAACAATCACATGGGTGACATCGGGCACGGGCTTCGTATTGTTCGGGAGTTCAAGGAGGTCGCGGATGACTTCCCCCGGTTCCAGTTCAGCATCAAGCTCCAGCATCGGGACGAGACCTTTTTCCACCCGGATTTCACGGGCCGGACGGACTTCAAATATATCAAACGTTTCCAGGAAACAAAACTGGGCAAGGAGGATTTTAAGAGGTTGAAGGATGCGATTCAAGACAGCGGCTTCGTCTCGATGTGCACCCCGTGGGATGAGCCGAGCGTGGATCTCATGGAGGAGCTCGGGTTCGATATCATCAAGATCGCCAGTTGCTCGTTTGCCGACTGGCCGCTCCTGGAGCGGGTTGCGAAAAGCGGCAAGCCGGTGATCGCATCGACGGCCGCGGCGGGAATTTCCGACATGGACTCGGTGGTCGCGTTTCTCAGCCATCGAAATATCGAGTTCGCGATCATGCACTGCGTCGGGGAGTATCCGTGCACGCGCGAGCATCTGGAGCTGAACCAGATCGCATTTATCAAAAAACGTTACGCCGGCATACCGGTCGGCTTCTCCACCCACGAGGAGCCCGGAAATCTGGACAGCATCCCGATCGCCATTGGCCTGGGGGCGGAACTTTTTGAAAAGCACGTCGCCGTGCCCACGGAAAAATACCCCGCCAACGCTTACTCGGCGACACCCGCGCAGGCGCGCAGATGGCTCGAAGCGGCGTCCGCGGCCTGTGTCATGTGCGGAGTCAAAGAGCGCAGGCGCGATATTTTCGAGAGAGAGCTGATCGACATTGAGCCCCTCTTGCGCGGGGTTTTTGCGGCCCGTCCGATTGAGAAAGGAAAGAAGATCGCGGCCGGCGACTATTTCTGTGCCATGCCGAACCAGCCGGGTCAGCTCGTAGCCCGCCAGTTGTCGAAATACACGGAATTCTGCGCCCTGCGCGACTTCGAGAAAAATGCGCCATTGATGCTCGATGGCCTGCTTACGCGGGACCTCCATGCCCGCGTGAAGGAAATCTGCGTGAGACTCCGGGCCGTGCTGAAGAGCTATCAAATCGCGCTTCCCTCGAATGTCGAAATCGAAGTCTCCCACCATTACGGCATCGAGCGGTTCGAGGAAACCGGAGCAATCCTGATCCACATCATCAACCGGGTTTACTCCAAGATTCTCGTGGTCCTGCTGCCGGGGCAGTCGTATCCACGACACCACCACAAGCAAAAGGATGAGACCTATCACCTCCTCCACGGCGACCTCATCGTGGACGCCGACGGCGTCGAGACCAACCTGAAAGCCGGCGATATCTTCTCGATCAACCATGGGACGCCCCATGGCTTCCAAACACAAAGCGGGGCGGTCATCGAGGAGGTCGCAACGACCTATATCCAGGGGGATTCCGTTTACGAGGACGCCGCCATCAACTCCAATTCCAGCCGGAAGACGCTCTTGAAGTTCTGGCCGGATTGGTTGAAAGACTGAACTTTTGCATCCCGCTTACCGGCTGCCGACCGCCAGATCATTATGAAACTTTCCGATTACATCGCCTCGTTTGTGGCAAAAGCCGGCGCCAACCACGTCTTTCTTCTTCCTGGTGGCGGCTGCATGCACCTGATGGATTCCATTGCGAAGGAACCCGGTTTGGAATACATCGCGTGCCTTCACGAGCAGGCGTGCGCTTATGCCGCCGAGGCTTACGCGGAGTGCAGAAATCATCTGGGGGTGGTGCTCGTGACAAGCGGTCCAGGCGGAACAAACGCCGTGACCGGTGTTGCCACGGCCTGGATCGAAAGCTCCGGGTGCCTTTTCCTCTCCGGCCAGGCCAAGCGCGCCGACATGATCGGAACCCGGGGGGTTCGGTCCATGGGCCCGCAGGAGGTGGATCTGGTGTCCATGGTCCGGCCGATCACGAAGTATGCGGTCAGCATCCAGGATCCGAAATCCGTCCGCTACCATTTGGAAAAAGCGGTATTTCTCGCCACCCATGGCCGGCCCGGGCCGGCGTGGATTGAAGTTCCGCTCGATGTGCAGGCCGCGGAGATCGAGCCGGAAAAACTGGTGGGCTTCACGCCCGATGTCTCGGAGCGCCCCGCCTCCGGGCCGCTGCGGGAGGCGGTTGCCAAAGCGATCGAGCTCCTCGCCAATGCCAAACGCCCGGTGATCCTTGCCGGCAACGGGATCCGCTCGGCGCATGCCGAAGCCCTGTTTTCCGATCTGCTGGAGCGCATCAACATCCCGGTTCTCCTGACGTGGAAAGCCATCGACCTGCTGCCGGAGGACCACCGCCTCTTCCGGGGACGCCCGGGGAGCGTGGGGCAGCGCGGCGCCAATTTCACACAGCAGAATGCGGATTGCATCCTGATACTCGGAGCAAGGCTGGATCTGCCATCGACCGCCTTCGATCACCAGAACTTCGCCCGCGCGGCAAAGAAGATTATGGTCGATATCGACCCGGCGGAAATTTGGAAGATGCAGATGCCGGTCGAGTTGCCGGTGTGCGCGGATGCGGGTGATTTCCTGAGGGAGTTCCTAAGCCGGTCGGGTTCGCTGAAAGATTCCTGCCATCGGGAGTGGCTGGACAGAACACGCGAATGGCAGGTCCGCTACCCGGTCGTCCTCCCGGAATACCGCGGCGGGAACGACGGCTTTGTCAGCTCGTATCATTTCTTCGAGGTGCTTTCGGAGGAACTGGAGGCTTCGGATGTCATCCTGACCGGCGGCTCCGGGGCTGCGAGCGACATTTGCATGCAGACTTTCAAGGTGAAGGCGGGCCAGCGCATCTTCAACATCCCCGGGATCGGGCCGATGGGGTCCGGGCTTCCCGCCGCGATCGGCGGGTGCATCGCCGCCGGACGGCGGCGGACCATCTGCACCGAGGGCGATGGCGGGTTCCAACTCAACATCCAGGAGCTGGAAACCCTCCGCCGGTTGCATCTGCCCGTGAAATTCTTTGTCATCGGCAACGATGCCTACGCCTCGATTCGCTCGATGCAGAAAAACCACTTCCAGGGACGTGTGGCGGCGGCGGATTCCCACAGCAACCTGACCCTCCCCAATCTCGGAAAAATTGCTGCTGCTTACGGAATTCCCAGCGAAAGGATCGATAGTAATGCCGGTCTTCGCGAGGGGATCCGACGCGTTTTAGCAACCGACGGCCCGGTGCTCTGCGAGGTGCTTGTTTCGCCCGACGAGCCGACCGCTCCCCGCGTGGCGTCGGTGCTCGGGGCCGACGGGGTGCTCGTGACTAAGCCGATGGAAGATATGTCTCCCCTGCTCGAGAGGCAGGAGTTTTACGGCAATATGATCATCCCTCCCCTCGGTGAATGAAGACAATCATCTGGGATGTTGATGACGTGTTGAACGATCTCATGCGCGAGTGGTTCGAAGGGAAATGGCTCCCTGAGAACGCCGGCTGCGTGTTGGATTACACGGATCTTCTCCGGAATCCTCCCGAAGCGATTTTGGGGATCGCCCGCGCGGAGTATCTTCGTTCTCTGGATGATTTTCGCCTCGCCAGTTTTTCCCGGCTCAAGCCGGTTCCCGAAGCGCTCGCCTGGTTCGAAAAACACGGCTCCTGCCATCGGCACTTGGCGCTCACGTCCGTCCCGCTGAATGCCGCCCCCCTTTCGGCAGAGTGGGTGTCCCGACACTTCGGCCGTTGGATCCGCTCGTTCAACTTCGTGCCGTCGCCTCGTGATAGCGATGTGGCAAGCCCGGTTTTCGACAGGACGAAGCAGGACTTTCTTCGCTGGCTGAACCTTTCCGACACCGTTGTCGTTGACGACAGCGAGTCAAATATCACCGGAGCACGGGAACTCGGCATCCCGGGGGTGCTGGTCCCCAGGCCTTGGAACCAGGGACGCGGGACCATCCCTCAGGCCTTGGAACACCTGGATTCTTTGCTCCAGGATTAAACCGCCGGAAAAATCCCCATGACCGCCAATCCCGATGAACACCTCGAAGAACTTCTGGGCGAGGATCCCCTCGCGATTCTGGGCCGGGAAAGCTCGACCTATGACCGGGAGGCCGGCGGTCTGGATGAGGTCGTTCTGTTCGGGGTCGGGGTGCTCGGCCGGCAAACGCTGGCCGGGCTCAGAAAGCTGGGGGTCCAGCCGCTGGCTTTCTGCGACAATGACGCGCGACGGTGGAACACCGAAGTGGACGGCCTGATGGTTCTTTCTCCGGCCGAGGCCGCGCAGCGGTTTGGTCGGCGCGCAGTTTTTGTCCTCACCATCTGGCGTGATGCCGGGGGACATCCGCTGGAGCAGATCACCCGCCAAATGCTCGCGATCGGCGAGGTGAAGGTTGTCTCCGTGGCGGTGTTGTTCTGGAAATATCCGGGGACATTCCTGCCTTACTTTTGTCTCGATCTGCCCCATAAGACGCTGGCCCGGTCTGAGGAGGTCCGGAAATGTCTGGGCCTGTGGGCGGATGACCGCTCCCGCCGGGAATTCGTCGCGCAGATTCGGTGGCGGCTTTGGATGGATTTCCAAGGCCTCTCGCCGCGCGTGCCATGGAAGCCCTATCTGCCGGATGAGTTGTTCCGTCTCGCAGGAAACGAGGTCGTCGTGGACTGCGGCGCGTTTGACGGGGATACCCTTCGTGATTTTCTGTCCGAAAGGGGAACGGACTTTAAACACTATTTTGCCATCGAGCCCGACCCGGTGAACTTTGAAAAAATCGCCCGTTTTTTGGACTCCCGGGATCCCGGTATCCGGGATAAAATCACCCCCCTGTGCCTGGCTCTGAGTTCGGGTTCCGGCACGCTTCGTTTCGATGCCTCCGGGACCGCTCAATCGTCCTTGAGCGCATCCGGAGGTGTCGCCGTTCGGGCCTCCGGCATCGACGGGCTCTTTGAGCGTTCTCCGCCCACATATATCAAAATGGACATTGAAGGAGCCGAGGAAGAAGCTCTTCGCGGCGCGGAAAACACCATCCGCAATGCCGCCCCTGTTCTTGCCATCAGCGTCTATCATCGATTCGACGATCTTTGGAAACTGCCGGTGTTGATCCATTCGTTCTCGGAGAGCTACCGGTTTCACCTTCGCCCCCAGGCCGATGCCTTTTGGGACTTGGTCTGCTATGCGGTTCCCCATCACCGGAGCTTGGACTGAAGAAAAAGCCCCGATATTTTCCGCCATTGTCCAGAACCCATCTAAGCCCCGTGCAGACGCCCGCAAACCTCATCCCCGGAGAAGGCCCAACGTCCCGCGAATGCCCGGTATGCCAGGCCCGGGATCCCCGTTTTCTCTTCCAGCAAAGGTTTTCCACTTTCTCCGAGGGCGGGTTGATGGACGGTTTCGCCCTGTCCGTTTGCAGCCGTTGCGGGGCGGGCTACGCAGACGGAATCCCGCCCCAGTCGGTATTCGACCGTTATTACGGGGAGATGTCGAAGTATGAGCGCAGCCAGGCCGGCGGAGAGCTGAGCGATGTCGATGCGGACCGCTATCGCCAGACGGCGGATCTGATTGCCCCGCAGCTGCGCTCCGGGGACGCTATTGTCGATGTCGGGTGCGCTACGGGCGCGCTCCTCGCGGAACTCAAGCGGCGGGGATTTTCGAACGTTCTCGGCATCGACCCGTCGCCTGCGTGCGCGGACATCGGCCGGCGGCTCTACGGCATTCCGATTCGCAATATGCCGGGAAGCAGGCTTTCCGAGGTGCCCGAACGATTCGATCTGGCGATTCTCACGGGCGTGCTCGAACATCTGCGGGATGTGGACGGATCGCTGGATCGCGTGCTGGGGCTGCTCAAACCCGGAGGGAAGATCTACATTGAGATCCCCGATGCCACGCGCTACTCCGAGTGGTTCAGCGCGCCCTATCAATTTTTCAGCATGGAGCATGTCAACTACTTCTCTCCGCGATCGCTCACCAATCTGATGCTCCGGCTGGGATTGCGGGCGGAGTTTGTCGAGCGCGTTCCGCGATGGCTGGGACCTGCAGCCGGAGAACCGGCCATCGCCGGCCTCTTCCGGTGTGATCCCGGTATTCGCGAAAGCCGCCTCGATTTTGATACGGAAACCGAACCCGCATTGAAATCCTATATCCGCATCTCTCAGGAGCTGGAAGCACGCGTTCATCGGATCATTGACAACCTGGCGAGGGCGCGCACCCCGCTCGTGGTCTGGGGCGCCGGCACCCACACTCTGCGCTTGATGGAAACCAGCGCGCTGCCGGAGGCCAACCTGCTGGCCTTCATCGATTCCAATTCGCGGTATCACGGAAGAATGCTGCGCGGCATCCCCATTGTCGCGCCGGCCGAATGGAGCGATTCCTCGGCCACCATTCTCATTTCCTCCCATGTGGCCGAGCGGGAAATCAGGGATCAGATCATCGACACGCTGAAGTGGCCAAATCCGATCATCTGTCTTTATGACGGCGTATCCCCGCATGCGAAAAAGCCGGAGAGTAATTGATTGTGAAATGGAAGATAACCCCTATGCCTTGCCTGTCGTGAAACTCCTCAGCGTCGTATCAGGAACATTCAACGAAGCGGGAAACGTCCCCGAATTCGTCGCGCGCGTGGTTGCTGCCGTGGAGGGGATTCCGGACTGCGACTACGAACTGCTCATCATCGACAACGCCTCGACCGACGGGACGCCGGAGATCCTGCGTTCGCTCGCCGCGAAAAACTCCCGCCTGAAGGTGATTCTGAACGCGAGGAATTTCGGGCATGTCCGCTCTCCCTACCACGCGCTGCTTCAGGCCCGGGGAGATTGCGTGGTCTGCCTCGCCTCCGATTTGCAGGATCCCCCGGAGACGATCCCCCGGCTTGTCGAGAAATGGAGGGACGGCTTCAAGGCGGTCGTCTGCGTCAAGGAGGGCGGCCGGGACGCGACCGGCTTTTCCGTGATCAGGAAATTTTATTACCGGTTGGTCCACAGGCTTTCGGACACCGAGATGATCGACGACTTCACCGGGTTCGGGCTCTATGACAAGTCGGTGGTCGACTACTGCCGACAGGCGCAGGATCCGTATCCTTATTTCCGTGGGATGATCTCGGAGATCGGATTTCCGGTGGCGCGCGTTCCCTTCAAAAAGGCCGCCCGCCAGCGGGGGATCACGACGAACAACTTTTACACCCTCTACGATCTGGCGATGCTCGGGATCACCAGCCATTCGAAGGTTCCGCTCCGGCTGGCTACGATGCTGGGTTTTGCCATGTCGTTCCTGAGCCTGTTTGTGGCGGCGGGTTACTTCGTTTACAAGCTCATGTTCTGGAATGATTTCTCCGCGGGCATCGCGCCGGTGGTGATTGGCCTGTTCCTGTTCTCCTCGGTGCAGCTGTTTTTCATCGGGATCCTCGGGGAATACATCGGGGCCATCCACACCCAGGTTCTCAGGCGGCCGCTGGTCGTGGAGAAAGAACGGATTAACTTTTAATGCAGAACGAGACGGAAACCCGATCCGGGGAACGATTGAGCCAGCCGATTTCCGCGCGGGACTGGAGTTATTTCCTCGCGCTGCTGGCCTGCGTGATTTTGTCGTGGTGCGCCGCCAATGCCCGGTGGGACGCCGCGTCCTGGAACCTGCCCTCCGCGTATTCCGCCCCCTCCACCTCGGATGTTCTCACGACCCTCAGCGGAATCAAAGCCGTCTCGGACGGCCGCTTCCGGCCGATGCTATGGAAAAATATTCCCGAGCTTGGCGCGCCGGGCGGTGCGAGCTGGAATGATTATCCGAGCACGGAAGAGTTTCCGATCTATTTTCAGGGGCTGCTCGGCAAAGCGTTCGGGTTGTTTGCCGGGCTGAACCTGAGCCTGCTGATCGGCCATCTCCTGGCGGCGGGGGTTTTCTACGGGGTTGCGAGGTTGTCCGAATCCGATAGAAAATGGAGCTTTGTCGGAGCCCTCGCGTTCGGTCTCGCCCCGTTCATTTTCGCCCAATCTCCACACCACTTCACCGTGGCTTCAGTCTGGCACGTGCCGTTGTTCATTCCGGTCTGGCGGTGGGTTTCGACAGGGGAGGGGGTCGCGCTCTGGTCCAGGCGCTTTTGGATATCCGCTGCGATCGCGTTTCTCGCCGGCACCCAGAATGTTTACTACACGAACATTTTCTGCCAGCTGACCCTCCTCGGCGGCCTTGCGGTTATTTTCCGGACGCGCTCCGCGGCCCCGTTGGCGGCCAGTTTGGGGATCATCGCTGCTGCGGCGCTGGCGTTCGGGCTCATGAATCTCGACACGTGGACCTACCGGCTCGTTTATGGACCGAATACCGGGATCGTGGTCCGGGAATACAAGTGGCTCGAGATCTACGGGCTGAAGATTGTGGATCTGGTTGTGCCGCCGGTCGTGCACCGCTCCGATTTGCTCGCCGGATTCGCGTTCCAGCACCGGTCGGGTGCCCCGCTCCAGGATGAGGGATCGTATCTCGGCATTCTTGGCCTCTTCTCGCTCGGCCTGCTGGTTTTCACCACGGCGGCGGCGTTTGTCCGGAAATGCTACCAGCAGATCCCGCTCGAGGCCTGGCAGGTTTTCTGGATCGTCGTGGTTTTTACGACGGGCGGGTTGAACGCCATCGCGGGAGCACTGGGGTTCACGATGTTCCGGACCGGGTGCCGGTACAGCGTCGTGATTCTTGCAATCGTTTTGATCTTCGCTGCACGCCGGATGCCCGCTCTGCCGCTTCGGGGAGGGATGGCGTCGCTGCTGGCGATCCTTGCCGCCGTGGTCGTTCTTTGGGATCAGGTTCCCCGTCCTCCCGCGGCCAGGGAAACCGAGGCCATTGCTTTCCAAATCGAGTCCGACCGGGAGATCGTCGAGAAGATGGAGGCGGTGCTGCCGCCCGGCGCGATGGTCTTTCAAATTCCGATCATGGAGTTTCCCGAATCTCCCGCGCCGGGGCTCTCCCCCTACGACCACTTGAGGCCGTATCTTTTCAGCAACCGTCTTCGCTATTCCTTCGGGTCCATGAAGGGCCGGGAAGACACCCGGTGGCAAAAAGATCTCGCCAACCTCTCGCTCGAAGAGGCCGTGGCCAGGCTGCGCGGCCTGGGGTTCCGGGCCATTCTGATCAACCGGAACGGTTTTCCGGACAAGGCGAAGGGGTTCTTGCAATCGCTCTCGACCTTGGGGCACTCTCAGTTGATCGAGAGCCCGGCGGGCGATCTGGTGTGCGTGGTTCTGGCACCCGCCTGATCGCTCTTCGTTTGAATCGCAGCCCCGCATTTTCATGACATCACCATCATCTTCCCTAAAAGCCGACAATTCTCCGGAGTCTGGCGGGAAGCGTTCTGCCCGGGCACTGCGGATCTTTTTGTATATTCTGGCTGTCCCGCTGGCTGTGGTGGCCGCAGCCTGGCTGCGGCAGCCGGTTTCCGATCACGAGCTGCTGGCGAACTTTGCCAAGGCGCAGAATTTTCTGGCGGCGGCGAAAAGCGTGGGCGGGCTGCCGTGGTGGTCGCCGATGTTCATGCAGGGCACGAGCCTGGCCGCGTCCTGGTCTTCCATGGTGAGCAACGTGATCATGTGGTCGTTCAGCATCCCTTTCGGCTTTCTGGTGGGGCCGAAGCTGGCCGTGCTCGCGATGATGTTTGTCGGAGCAGCGGGCGTGCTTTTGTTTCTGCGGGAGTTCACCGGAGACGATTTGTGTGCGGGGATCGGGAGCTGCCTTTTTATTCTTTGCCCGTCGCTTCTGACGAGGGCGGTGGGATACGAGCATTTTGCCGTGGTTTGTTCGATGGCCCTCCTGCCGTGGACATTTCTGGCTTTGCTGGTTTTTTTCCGCAACCCGGGGATCCGGACAGCTCTCCTTGCGGCGCTGGCATTTTCGATGGTCACGCTTGCGCATGGAAAGGCGGGCGTGATGGCATTGCCGGTGCTGCTGATCTATTCGGCCACGGAATATTTCGGGTGCCCGCGCGAATCGAGGCCCCGGCCGAAAACGGTTGCCTGGGCGGCCGTTGCATTTGTTTTTCTGGCGGTCGTCCCGAATCTGCCCGCGATGCGGGAGGCCGGGTTCGCGGCCATGTTCGAGTTCAGCCCGTTCCAGGGCTGGCAGAATGCCTTTTCGACAAAATCCGCGCTCGGGTGGATCGATCGCGGCGGATGGCTCACGAAGGGGATCGACGGGGCATACGCTCCCACGACAGGAAACGGGGGCGCGTATCTCGGCCTGGGAGTCTTCGCGGTTTTTGTGGCCGCGCTTTTTCGCGGAACTTTCCACGAGTCGTCAGAAGGCCGGAAAGCGCGACTTTTTCTGGTGCTGGCCCTGATCGCGTTCTGGCTTTCATTCGGCCCGAAGGG
>Ga0194063_10001789_pt1 | contig 13709 bp, 8 predicted proteins | sample SepL3720m_MetaG_FD_155459 | JGI IMG/M metagenome (GOLD analysis project Ga0194063, IMG submission 155459) | Anoxic zone freshwater microbial communities from boreal shield lake in IISD Experimental Lakes Area, Ontario, Canada - Sep2016-L373-20m | ecosystem: Environmental > Aquatic > Freshwater >... | reverse complement strand
CCTCTGCTATCTTGCCCCAACGATCCGCGTGAGCGACTCAGAGTGCCCTCGCCGGTAACCGATAGTCAGCACAAACAGTGCCCAATGCGACCGCCGAACATACCTGGCAGCAAATCTCCGATGAGCTCAAATCGGCCGTTGGTGCAAGCCTTTTTGACGTCTGGTTGGCGCCGCTCAAGCTCGCCAGACTCGACGGCAACAAGCTAATCCTCGAAGCTCCCGCAGCCTCGCGCGCGTGGGTAAGCGATCGATTTGGGCAGATCCTCAAAGTCTCAGCGCAGAGCATTATTGGCACCGACGCCGAAGTCCACGTAAGCGCTGCGGGCGAAAACGCGCAATTCGGGGCGCTCGCAACGGAGCCACGCCAGCAGGCCGAAGCCGGCGGTCAGATTAACCCCAAGTATCGCTTCGAACAGTTCGTGATCGGCAGCGGCAATCGCTTCGCCCACGGCGCCGCGCTTGCCGTCGCCGAAAACCCCGGGACCGCTTACAACCCACTCTTCATCTGCGGCCCTCCTGGCGTAGGCAAGACGCACCTGCTGCATTCGATCGCTGACTATGCAACCCGGCACGGCAACGGCGCCCGCGTCCACCTAACCGGCGCCGAGTCGTTTGCGAACGAGTTCATCGCTGCCTTGCGCGGCGGCGACATCAACGCCTTCAAAGCGCGCCACCGCGAGGCCGACCTAGTGCTGGTAGACGACGTCCAGTTTCTAATGGCTAAGGCGAAGACAGAGGAAGAGTTCTTCCACACCTTCAACGCTCTGAAAGAGAACGGCGCGCAGATTGTGCTGACCTGCGATCGGCCACCAAGGGATCTCGACAAGCTCGAAGAGCGACTTCGAGATCGCTTTGATTCAGGCTTAGTGGCTGACATCAGCGCGCCCGACTTGGCGACTCGAATCGCTGTATTGAGAGCCCGCGCCCAGCTTGATCAACTTGTCATTGAAGAACACGCAGTTCTAGAGCTCATTGCAAGCAGGGTCGAGAAAAACCTGCGGTCCTTGGAGGGTGCTCTTATCCGTGTCGTCGCTTACGGTTCGCTTAGTGGGAGAGCGATTACAGAAGCACTGGCTGAAGAAGTGCTTGACGGCTTATTTCCACGCAAGCGAGTCGACAGCACAACGGTAAAGCCATCTGTTAAGTCGATAACAGAAGCAACCGCTGACCACTACGGCCTAACTGTTGAGCAACTTTGCTCTTCGAATCGCTCTGCAACGATTCTCTGGCCGCGCCAGGTTGCGATGTACTTGGCGAGAGAAAACAGCGGTGAGAGCCTCACAAAGATCGCGGCAACTTTTGGGGGACGAAACCACACAACAGCGCTCAACGCTTGTCGGAAGGTTGAGAAGAAGCTCGCCGAAGATAAAGAGCTTGAGCGAGACGTAGAGAAGATCCGTGGAGGCTTGTTCAGAACTCCAAGCGAAGCTGGCGACGACGAAAGTTAATGACGTCACAACGAAGTTCTGAACAGTTAGCCAAGGCTAACTCAGCCCCAAATAGCAGGCGAATTTTGAGATACCAGCTTTGAACAGTCCCTACTATCGCTAGCTCTTACTATTGTTTCTTAGAACGATCATGTTGAAGACTAAATAGATGCCTGAAGAAAACGCGCCGAGGGTTGAATCGAAGACTGCTGCCCAGAGAGCGCCGCATTCGGGTCTCGGTGAGCTTGGAAAAACGACTTCGTCGCGAAGCTGGTTGGCCTTGCTAACAGCGGCGATAGTAGTCGTTGGAGCTCTGGCTTGGGGGGCCTTTGGGACTATTCCCGTACAGACCAGCCTTGACGCAACTATCAGTACCGGCTCTTTCCCGATTGAAATCGCAGCGGGGATTGCAGGAACTGTCTCGATTCCCACTAGCCAGCTCAAGTCAGTCGTAAACGAGAACGTAAACGCGAACACCAACAACATAAAAAAAGGTCAGTTGTTGATGTCCATCACTCCCTTCGGTGGAGGAACCCCGGTCGAAATCACGACTCCTCGAGAAATGGAGGTGGGGTTACGCGTAGTACAGGGATCGCCTGTAGAGCCGACAACAATAGTTGCTACTGGCTCACCCTCTGGGACAACAACGAACGACAAGGCCGATGTTTACGCGTTTCTCTCTCAAAGCGATATCGAGACCGTGCGCCAAGCCAACAAACTTGCCGTGGTACCGTCAGCGCCAAATCTTGCCAGCAGTCCGGCGCCAATCAAACTCTTCTATGTGAACCCAGTCGCTGCGAGCGAGCAGCTGATAGTTCAGCTAACTGGCAATTCTGTTTATGCCAGGAACGCTTACGCAGCAGCTGGCGGCTCTCCCTACCAGGTTATCTTCCATTACGTCAATGCCTCCGACGCCAACAAAGTAACTGCCATGGCCAAAGCGACGATAACCGTCACGAGGTCAGATTCGCACCCGTTGTCGCTGTTATTCGGTGGCTAGAAGAAGATGGGAACGATTGCACCATCCGCTCCGGCGGCGAAGCCGCAGAGCGTGAGCACGGGCAAGCGTAAGAAGGTCCCTTCAATTCTTCAAATCGAGGCTCTCGAGTGCGGTGCTGCGTCGCTCGGAATGATCCTTGCTGGCTTTGGACGCTGGGTCTCACTGGCGCAGCTACGAGAAGACTGTTACATCACGCGAGAGGGCTCAAAGTTGCAGGACCTTATGGTCGCGGCGGAGAGCTATGGACTCGAACCAACCGGTCACCGGGTAGATACTGAGGGGCTGAGCGGCATGCCTATGCCGGCGCTTATCTGGGTGGAGCGAAAGCACTTCGTCGTCCTCGAAGGCGCTAAAAATGGCACCTTCTACGTCAACGACCCGGCGCGAGGTCGCCAGCATTATTCGCAGCGGTACTTCGAGCGCTTTTACTCCGGTGTGGCAGTCACCTTTGAGGTAACTCCACTCTTCGAAAAGGGCGGAAAACCTTTCCGGACGCTTCCTAGCTTGCTCAAAAGGCTCCCGGGAGTAGAGGATGGGGTCGCTTTCGCTTTCGTCGTAGGGCTCCTCGCGCTGCTTCCAGGCCTACTTATTGCGCCAGCTAGCTCGCTCTTCACCGACAGCGTGCTCGGCTCCGGAGAGGGGGGGCTAATCCCGTTCCTTGTAGGGACACTGGCAGTTGTTGCATTGCTTCGCTGGAGCCTTACCGTGCTTGAGTACCGAGCGCTGGCAAGGGTGCAGGAGAAGCTTGCCGCAACCAGCTCGGTTGAGTTCCTTGTACGGCTATTACGGCTGCCAATCCTCTTTTTTGCCGCGCGAAATATCGGTGATCTAGTCCAGCGGGTCGGCTACAACAGCGCCGTTGCGCAGCTTCTGGCCTCACAGGTCGCTGGGGCAATCATCAGTACCGTTTCGATCCTCGCCTACGCGGCGCTGATGTTCTATTACAACTGGGTTCTCGCCATTATTGTGCTGGCGCTATCGGCGATCAATGTCGTAGTTCTGCAGCTAGTAATTCAGCGGCGCAGAACTGGGCAGGGAGTCGTGATGGTCGAGAACGGCCATCTTCAGGCGACGACAATTTCGTCGGTCCAGTCGATCGAGACGATCAAGGCGGGAGGGTTGGAGCCGGAGGTCTTCGGTGCCTGGACCAACCAGCAAACACTGATGGTTTCGGCTGAAGCTGGCTTCGTCACGCCGTCAGCGATCATCAGCGCCGTCCCGGCGGTTCTGTCGATGCTCACGGCCGCGGCGATTCTCGTCGTCGGGGCGCTCGCCGTCGTTAACGACTCGCTGACTCTGGGAGGGTTACTCGCCTTCCAGGCCCTCGCAGCTGGCGTCAATGCGCCGATCGGCATGCTCGTGGGAGCTGCCAGTCAGGTGCAGACGATCACAATTGACCTCCAGCGGCTTGATGATGCGCTCGACAATCCACTCGACCCCCGGTACGGAATTGCGCCTGACGATGCTGCCGTGATGTCAGCTTCCTCGGCACCGATCACGGGCCAAGTCTCTTTCAACGAGGTTGTTTTCGGCTATGACGATGGCGCGGATCCGCTTATCCAGGGCCTGACGCTCGAGCTAGCCCCCGGCCGGCGCGTTGCGCTTGTCGGCACCTCCGGAGCCGGTAAGTCGACGATCGGCAATCTCGCTGCTGGACTGCTGATTCCCTGGTCCGGTTCGATCACCTACGACGGCCGAGAGATCACGCAGATTGCGCCGGACGTAATCACATCACAGATGGCGAAGGTCGACCAGACGATCATGATGTTCAAGGGCACCGTAAGGCAAAACGTGACCCTGTGGGACTCAACTATCCCCGACGAAGTGGTGCTGAAAGCGCTCGAGGACGCTCAGATGCTCCGCGAGGTACTTGCGCGACCTGGAGGGCTTCACGGTCCTGTACTGGAGGGGGGCACGAACTTCAGCGGAGGTGAGCGACAGCGGCTTGAGATCGCACGATCACTGGTTCGGTCACCCAACTTGCTGATCCTCGACGAGGCGACAAGCGCGTTGGACACGTCTACTGAGGCTGCCGTCGACGCTGCAGTTCGCGCCCGTGGCTGCGCGTGCATGATCATCGCTCATCGGCTGAGCACGATCCGCGATAGCGATGAGATCATCGTCCTAGAGCGAGGAGGCGCAGTTTCTGAGCGAGGATCGCACGACGAACTGATGGCGGCTGGTGGGCTCTATGCCAGCTTGGTTGTCGGAGCGGGAAGCGGTGGCGATGTCGGGACCTGATCGGATATCGCTCCGCGACAGTGGCTCGGTACGGCTAGCTGCCGGAACCGCTGATCTGTTCCTGGTTGGCACAGATGCGCGCCGGTGGCCGCTGATCACGGTTACTGCGCCGGTCGAAATGGTTGGTCCTAAGGGCGGCGATGTTGACCTTGTTGCCGTCGGCCGGATTGACGCCGACTTAACCACGACCAGCGAAGCACCGCCGTCAATCGCCGGGTGGGTCACCGCGCTGCAGGCGCAGTTCCCAGAGGAGCTGCAGGGGCTCGGCGAGGATGCTGCATCGGTTCGCGAGAGCTTGACCGGTTTCTGTTCGTCGCGGCTGGATCAGCTTGAAAGGATAGACGCGGAGCGCGAGCGTCAGAGCGAGGAGCTAGACAAGGCGCTCGTCGAAACGACTCGTCAGCTCCTAGCTGAGGGAGTCCGAAGCGCAGGCGAGGTCGGCGGAGCGCTTGAGCTAATGAGCGCCGATCAGCTCATTAGCGTGCTCACGGTCCTTGGTGATCATCAAGGTTTTGAGGTCCCACTAACCAGAGTTCCGAAGTCAGCTGCCTCGAACCCGATTGACAGTACCTGCGCAGCGCTCGGTATACGAAACCGAAAAGTTGCACTTAGCGACGGCTGGCAGGACCTCACGCGAACCGCGCTACTCGGCATTTATAACGGCGACGGCGGGCCTGAACCGGTCGCTCTGATTCCCGGGCGCGGCGGCTACCGAATTCAGCACGCTGGTGACCTTCAATCGGAGCGCTTGGCTGCGCAGGACATCGAACGACTAGCCCCGGTCGCGATCGAACTGTACGTGCCGCTGCCGCGCCATCGGCCGGCGACGTTCGGCGATATAGGCCGCTTGGCGCTGCGCGGGACCACTCGCTTGTGGGTGCCGATCGTCGGCTGTGCAGTAGCGGTCGCATTACTAGCACTCGCTACGCCTGCGCTAACCAGCTCAGTCGTCAACATTCTGATCCCGGAGGGCTCCTCATCTTCGCTCGTCGTCGTAGGCATCGGTTTGGTCGTCTTAGCGATCAGTTCCGGCATGTTCAATCTCGTTCAAAACTTCGCCACATCCGAACTCACGCAGCTCGGGCAGCTTCGTGTCGAGTCGGCGCTCTGGGATCGGACACTCTCGCTGCCTCTGCGCTTCTTCCGGCAGTACTCCAGTGGCGACCTCGTCACGCGTTTGATGTCGGTCGACCAGCTCAAAAACCTGCTCAGCTCACAGACCGTCACGGCAATTCTCGGCGCCGTCTTCTCGCTCGTGAACTTCGTGCTCCTTTTCACCTACGACATCTCTCTGGCGATCGCCGCGGCGGTCCTCGTTGGTATCAGCGTCGCTGTGATCGGCAGAGTGATGCTCCGGACCACGCGCCTGGCCGATGAGCAACTGACCGCTCAGCGGGGGTCGACGGCGTGGATCGTGCAGTTGATAACGGGGATCGGGAAGATTCGTGTAGCGGGCGCAGAGGACCGGCTGACCGCCCTGACGATGGCGATTCAGGCGCGGATGATAAATGCGCAGGCAAAACAAACGGTTCTGATGGGCGGCTTCCAAGCCTACGTCGGCGCCCTGGCTGCCCTGGCGCCGATGCTCTTTTTCCTCCTGATTGGCACGACGATGTGGTCGACCGACGGTGTCACAATTAGCACCGGCACCTACATAGCTTTCGCCACTGCCTTCAACACGATCCTCGGCGCAGTCGTCGGCCTCACGGCAGCGGTACCTGCGATTGCGATGATTAACCCCACCCTGAAGCTGATCCAGCCAATCCTCGACGCGACGCAGATCCAGGGGGCTGATGCCCCTGCGCTACCAGAGATACGTGGTGAAATTGAGCTAAGGAACGTTGCCTTCCAATATCAGGAGAGCACGCCGATGGTTCTGCGCGACCTTTCGATCAAGATTGAGCCCGGAAAGTTAACGGCAATAGTTGGGCCGTCCGGCTCAGGGAAGACGTCAACATTGCGGATGATCACCGGCGTCGAGGCTCCAGACGCCGGGCAGATACTGATTGACGGGCATGACTTGCGTGACATCGACGGAGACGACTATCGGCGCAGGATCGGAACGGTAATTCAGGGCGGCCAGCTCTCCGCGGGCTCGGTGCTCGAGAACATCGCCGGCGGCGCTGAGATCACCGAAGATCAGGCTTGGGCGGCTGCAAAGGCGGCCGCGATTGCTGACGACATCGAGGCGATGGACATGAAAATGGAGACTCGCGTCGGCCCGCAAGTGATCTCTGGCGGTCAGGCGCAACGGATTCTGATTGCCCGTGCGCTCGCACGGAATCCGAGAATTATTCTCTTCGACGAGGCCACCAGTGCACTAGACAACTTGAGCCAGGAGAGCGTGATGGATGCAATGGCCAGGATGGAGGCGACACGAGTAGTGGTTGCTCACAGGCTTTCGACCGTGATGGGCGCGGACACAATCCTCGTCGTCGCAGATGGGAGCCTGGTTGAGCAGGGCGACTACGACTCGCTGATGAAGCTGGACGGAGTTTTCGCTGAGTTGGCTCGTCGTCAGTTAGCTAGCGACCCGCCGGTGGCAAGTAGCTGACCAGGCGTTGGTTGACTACCGCTGTTTAGGCTCGCCGCGAAAGCTCCAGTGACCGGTGCTAGTGAGAGACTCCAGTTGCCTGAGAGCTATAAATTCGCCAACTTTGTCGCAAAGAGCGGGTCTGCTTTTCTCGCAGTAGCGTTCAACACGTATCGTCACCACTAGCCCTTACTAAGGATCAAAACCTTGAAGATCTCATCATCAACATCAGAGTTGCTCCATCACCTCCAGACGCTCGCTCGTGTCGCGTCGACGCGCAGCGCCATCCAAGCTCTCTCGGGTGTTCGAATCGTCGCCGAGGAGTCAGGGATAGAGCTTCAGGCCACGGATACCGAACTTTCTATCCGCGTGCCCTTGACTGGCACGGTCGAACGCGCTGGTTCTGTTGTCCTACCCGCGAGGCTGCTTCTCGAAGTTGTTCGCCAGCTAGGCGCGCCCGAAGTCACGCTCGAGCTGCGCAGCGAAGAGCAGGATGTAGAAGTTCAATCCGGTACTGCCCAGTACCACTTGCGGACGCTGCGGCTTGAAGACTTCCCCGAGCTTCCAACCCCCGGCGGCGATACGCAGCTGGCGATGCCGGCTGCAGCCTTCATCGAGACGATTGCGCGAGTTTCTCGCTCGGCATCGCGTGATGAGACGCGTCCAATTCTCACTGGCGTTCTCGTCTCCGCTAGCGGTAGCGAGTTACGAATGGTTGCTACCGACTCATACAGGCTGAGCGTCAAAGAGACAGCGCTCGAGCAGCCGCTCAAGGAAAGCTTCGAGGCCAACGTCCCCGCGCGAGCTCTTGAGGAGCTGGCCCGGCTCGTTGAGCCGGAAACCGAGACGATCTCAATCGGCGTTAGCGCTAACCAGGTCGTCTTCGAGGTCGGAGCTGTCGCACTTTCGTCGCGGCTAATAGACGGGCAGTTCCCCAACTACCAGCAGCTGCTTCCAGATGCCTTCGAACACGAACTAACGATCTCAACTGAGGAGTTCCTCACCGTCGCTCGCCGAATCGCGCTGCTGGCGCAAAAAAACGCGCCGCTGCGCCTCTCCTTCACTGAAGGGGAACTAACGCTCTCCGCGCAGACGCCAGATGTTGGCGAGGCGAAGGACACGCTTCCGGTTCCGTTCGCTGGCGAACCAATGGAAATCGGCTTCAACCCTGAGTTTCTCGTTGCCGGCCTAGAAAGCACGACGGCTGACGACGTAATTTTGAAGCTAATCAACCCACTGCGGCCGGGACTGATCGTCTCAGCTGACGGCAGTGGATTCCTCTACCTGATTATGCCGATCCGCCTGAACGCTTAATGGATCTGATTCGGCGGCTCCGTGTGCGCGATGTGCGCTGCTACGAGTCGGCTGAAATAACGCTAGGCGAGCGTTTGACGGTGATTTACGGCGCAAACGGCGCCGGTAAGACAAATCTTCTAGAGGCGCTCTATTTCGGCTGCACTGGCCGCTCCTGCCGCACTTCGAACGACCGTGAGTTCGTTCGCTTCGACCAGGGCGCGGCGCGAGTTGAATTCGAGCTCGAAGGCGATGACGGGCCACACCAGCTGGCAGTCGGCTTCGAGCCGGGCCAGCCGCGCCATGTGACGGCTGATGGTGGCCCCGTCGATCGGCTAATCGACGTTCCCTTCCGGCCATTGGCATGTGTCTTCTTGCCTGACCGCCTGGAATTGATTAAGGGCGCCCCGTCGTTGCGCCGTGATCACCTTGACCAGCTAGTCGCTGGGCTTTGGCCGGCGCGTGCCGTTGTGCGAGGCGATTATGGACAAGCGCTGGCGCAGCGCAATGCGCTGTTGGCGCGGATTCGCGGCCACGGAGTTGATCCAAGTGAGCTCGACGTTTGGGACTTAGAGCTCGGCCGCCTGGCGCTGGCGCTGATCGCCGAGCGGTCGCGGGCGATCGATCTGGTTGGCCCGCCGGCGCAGGAGATAGCCGCCGAATTGGGCCTCCCTGGTGGCCTAGAACTGCGCTACCGGCCTCGAAGCAAGGCTGCCAGCGCGGAAGAATTCGCTGCGGAGCTGCTTGAGCGCCGCAGCTCTGACCTCGAGCGCGGGTTCAGCGGCCACGGCCCGCACCGCGATGAGTTGCTGCTCAGCCGCGATGGCCGTGAGCTACGGATCTACGGTTCGCAGGGCGAGCAGCGCGTTGCGCTATTGGCACTGTTACTGGCGGAGCGGCAGGTGCTCGCCGACGAACGTGGCCAGACGCCGCTGCTGCTACTCGACGATGTGATGAGCGAGCTCGACGCTGAAAGGCGCGAACGGCTCGTCGCGCGGATCACCGCTGCCGGGCAGTCGGTCGTCACAACAACCGAGCTTGAGCACGTGCCGACCGCTGATGACGCTGACGTTGCCCGCGTTGAGGTAAGCGGCGGCGTGATCCACCAGGAGGCGAGCGTATGAGTCGCCAGCGGCGAGCGCCGCGCAACGCAGCGAGCTCGGTTCGAGACCTGGTCGACCGGCTCGCGCCAGCGACCACGTTGGCCCAAATTCAGCGCCACTGGCCGCAAGCGGTCGGCGATGCGGTCGCCGCCCAAGCGACGCCGACCGGTGAGGCTGGGGGTGTACTGACCGTGACCTGTGCGAGTGCCGTCTGGGCGCAGGAGATTGACCTAATGAGCGTCACATTAATCGCCTCTCTCAACAAGGCTCTTGGAGCCGATCAGGTCGTTTCATTACGCTGCCAAACAGTGGCCGCGAAGGGCTGGTCGCACGAGAGTGCGCAGTAAGCCGCAAGCTGGGTTACATAACACAGCGGATCAGCCGATAATTACGGCGATTTTTGCCCTCTGGCAGGCGTCAATCTGGCGCCTTGGAGTGCTATTGTTCTGGATACCAATTGTAGACGCCCCGATCCCGCGAAAATCCCGCAGGAATCGGGGTTTTTGCCTGTTATCGGAGCCCAATGACCCCAGCTGACAAGAGTTCGAGCAAAAGCGGCACTGAAGCGAAGACGACGGGCAGCTACGGCGCTTCCGACATTACCGTCCTAGAAGGCCTTGAAGCGGTCCGTAAACGGCCAGGAATGTACGTCGGTTCGACCGGTGTCCGTGGCCTCCACCACCTTGTTTATGAGGTCGTCGACAACTCCGTCGACGAGGCGCTAGCCGGCCACTGCAGCGCGGTCGAGGTGACGATCCACGCCGACAACTCGGTAACGGTCGTCGATGACGGCCGCGGCATCCCGGTTGAGATGCACAAAAAGGAAAAGAAACCAGCCGTCGAGGTCGTTCTTACAGTCCTTCACGCCGGCGGCAAGTTCGGTGACGGCGAGGGCTACAAGGTCTCCGGTGGTTTGCACGGCGTCGGCGTTTCTGTCGTCAATGCGCTCAGCGAAGAGCTAGCGATCGACGTTAGCCGCGAGGGCTTCCACCACACTCAGAACTACGCGCGTGGCGCGCCGTTGGCATCGCTAGAGAAGGGCGCCCCAACAGATCAGACAGGCACCTCGATCACCTTCCTGCCCGACGCGAGCATCTTCGACGAGACCGAGTTTGACTTTTCGATCCTCGAACAGCGCCTGCGTGAAACGGCCTTCCTGACGCGCGGCCTGAAGATCTCGCTGACCGACGAGCGCGGCATTGGCGCGACGGTCGAGTTCTGTTACGAGGGCGGCATCAAGGATTTTGTCTCCTACCTGAACGAAAACAAGGAGCCAATTCATCCAAAGGTCGTCTACTTCTCGGACGAGGGTGAAGAGGGCGCAGTCGAATGCGCGCTTCAGTGGAACGGTTCCTACCAAGAGTCCGTCTTCTCGTTCGCCAACAACATCAACACGCACGAGGGTGGCTCGCACCTCTCGGGGCTGCGCTCGGCGTTGACGCGGACGCTGAACAAGTACGCCCGCGACAAGGGCGAACTGAAGGAAAAGGACGACAACCTCAGCGGCGAGGACGTCCGCGAGGGCCTGACCGCGGTGCTGTCCGCGAAGTTGACCGACCCGCAGTTCGAAGGTCAGACGAAGACGAAGCTCGGCAACCCCGGAATGCAGGGTTTTGTCGAGGGGATCGTCAACACCAAGCTGGCCGAGTTCCTCGAGGAGAACCCCGCCGATGCGCGCGCGATTATCCGCAAAGCCGTACAGGCAGCCCAGGCGCGCAGCGCGGCGCGTAAGGCGCGCGACCTGACCCGCCGCAAGAGCGCGCTTGAGAACTCACGCCTGCCAGGCAAGCTGGCCGACTGCTCGGTCAAAGATCCATCGCTGGCTGAAATCTTCGTAGTCGAGGGTGACTCCGCCGGTGGCTCTGCAAAACAGGGCCGCGACCGCAACACGCAGGCTGTCCTGCCGCTGCGAGGCAAGATCCTCAACGTCGAGAAGGCACGGATCGACAAGGTTCTTCAGAACACCGAAGTCCAGGCCCTGATCACTGCGATTGGGACCGGAATCGCAGGCGAGTTCGATCTTGAAAACGCCCGCTACCACAAGGTTATTTTGATGACCGACGCCGATGTTGACGGCGCCCACATTCGCACCTTGATCCTGACGCTTCTCTTCCGTGAGATGCAGCCGCTGATCGACGCCGGCTTCGTCTACATCGCCAAGCCGCCGCTCTACAAGATCAAGAAGGGCTCGCAGGAGCGTTACATCGAAAATGATGCCGAGCTTGAAGAGGTGCTGCTGGCAGACACCTACGAGAAGTTCGAGATCACCGATCGTGATGCCAAGAAGGTCAAGCTGACCGAGGCTAAGTGGCAGAGCTACCGCCGCAGCATGCGCCGCTACGAGCAGCTGTCGGCCGCTCTGCGCGCCCGCCACGGCGAGGACATGGTTCGCTTCCTCGAGGAGTCGGCACTGCTCGGTGACGGGATTAATAGCTCGAAGGACGCAATCAAGCTGCTCAGCGCTAAGGACGCTGAACTCGGAGTGCTGACGACCGAACTTGAGTCGAGTGACAACGGGATCTTGCTGATCCGCTCGGTTGAGAAGGGCAGCGGGCTCGCCCGCACCCACCGGATGCCGGTCGAGCTCTTCGAAAGCGCTGAATACTTGGGCCTTCTGAAGCTCCACGCGGAGATCGTCAAGTTGACCGGCAACGGGCCCTTCATCGTCCGCCTTGGCGACCGCGAGGAGATTGCGCAGACCTTCGAATCGCTCGGTACAGCGGTTATGTCTGTCGCCCAGAAGGGCGTTCAGCTGAGCCGCTTCAAGGGCCTCGGCGAAATGAACGCCGAGCAGCTTCGCCAGACGACGATGGACCCAGCAACGCGCACACTGCAGAAGGTTTCAATCGCCGACGCTGTCGCCGCCGACGAGATCTTCTCGATGCTGATGGGCGACGTCGTTGAGCCGCGCCGAAACTTCATTGAAGACAACGCCCGCGACGTCGTAAACCTCGACGTCTAATGACCGCACGGGCCGGAGAGGACAACTAGATGGCTTCCGCAGATGTACTGAGTGACCGCTTCGAGCCACGCGCGCTCGAAGATGAAATGAAGACCGCGTACCTCGATTACGCGATGTCGGTGATCGTCGGCCGTGCGCTGCCTGACGTGCGCGACGGGCTCAAGCCTGTCCACCGCCGCGTCCTCTACGGGATGTCAGAGCTTGGCCTCGGGCCAACCCGCGGCTACTCAAAGTGCGCCCGCATCGTCGGCGAGGTGATGGGCAACTTCCACCCTCACGGCGACTCGGCGATCTACGACGCGCTTGTCCGCATGGCTCAAGATTTCTCGATGCGCTACCCGCTCGTCGACGGCCAAGGCAACTTTGGCTCAGTCGACGACGACCCGGCCGCCGCGATGAGGTACACCGAGGCGCGAATGACGCGCCTGGCGACCGAGATGCTGCGAGATCTCGACATGGACACCGTCGACTTCGTTCCGAACTATGACGGCCGCACGCAGGAGCCGACGGTGATGCCGGCGCGCTACCCGAACTTGCTCGTCAACGGCTCCTCGGGAATCGCCGTCGGTATGGCGACAAACATTCCGCCGCACAACCTTGGTGAGGTGATCGCCGCGACGATCGCGCTGATCGACGACCCCGACATCTCGCTAGACGGCCTGATGAAGCACGTCAAGGGCCCCGACTTCCCGACCGGGGGCACAATTCTCGGCGTTCAGGGGATCCGCGACGCCTACGAGACAGGCCGTGGCCGCGTCCGCGTGCAGGCCAAGGCGCACATTGAGCCGCTGACGCAGGGCAAAGAGGCGATCGTCGTTACAGAGCTGCCCTACATGGTCAAGAAGGGCGGCGAGGGCGGCCTGATTCAGAAGATTGCGGCGCTCGTGCACGAGAAGAAGATTCCCGACATCACAGATCTGCGCGACGAGTCAGACCGCAACGGAATGCGGCTCGTAATTGAGCTCAAGCGCGACGTAATTCCAAAGGTCGTTCTAAACCAGCTCTACAAGCACACCTCGATGCAGTCGACCTTCGGCGTCAACACCGTCGCGCTCGTTGACGGCGTGCCGCGGACGCTCTCGCTGCGCGAAGTACTTACCGCCTACGTAGCCCACCAGCGCCAGGTCGTTGTTCGGCGCGCCAAGCACGA
>Ga0194063_10001787_pt1 | contig 13719 bp, 11 predicted proteins | sample SepL3720m_MetaG_FD_155459 | JGI IMG/M metagenome (GOLD analysis project Ga0194063, IMG submission 155459) | Anoxic zone freshwater microbial communities from boreal shield lake in IISD Experimental Lakes Area, Ontario, Canada - Sep2016-L373-20m | ecosystem: Environmental > Aquatic > Freshwater... | reverse complement strand
GAGGAAAGTGAAAACTTTTATTGCTTCTTGACGGTACAGGCATAAAATAGAAGAAAGCGAACACGATGGCGAAGTGCTGTTTCTTCATCCGTGGTGCGCAACAATCAGATTTGAGTGACTGAGGCGTGAGGGGTTGAGAGTGCTCAAATGCTTTCTCTGAATGAAGATTTTCGCCGCACTGCATACGCGAATCAGGTAGCCTTAGGCCCATGCTGACACGACTCAGAATCAAGAATTTCAAGCGCTTCCCGACCGCCGATATTGAGCTGGGCCAGGCGGTCGTCTTCATCGGTCAGAATAATTCCGGCAAAACCACTGCCTTGCAGGCAATGGCTTTATGGGATGTGGGCCTGCGCAAGTGGAACGAAGAATACAAAGGCAAGACCGCTCCCGCGCAACGTCATGGCGTTACCATTAGCCGGCGGAACCTCCTGGCCATCCCCGTGCCCGGCGCAAACCTTCTCTGGCGCAATCTTCATGTCCGGGATGTCCGGAAGGTCGGCGGCAAGCCCCAAAATATTCGCATTGAAATCATCGTGGATGGTGTAAGTGAAGGGAAGGCTTGGAGTTGCGGTTTGGAGTTCGACTACGCCAACGAAGAATCATTCTATTGCCGTCCCCTCCGCCTGAACGATGACAAACAGCCCGCGCGTATGGCCGTCCCTCCGGAGGCGGCGGAGACCCTGGTTGCGTTCCTGCCGCCCATGTCCGGCTTGACCGCCACGGAACCCAAGTGGGAGGCTGGCCGCATCAACGTGCTGCTCGGAGAGGGTCAGACCGCCCAGGTGCTCCGCAATCTCTGCCACCAACTCTACGAGCAGCCCGACCCTAAGACCGGGTGGCAGGAAGTCTCCCGTTGCATCGAGTCCCTCTTTGGCGCGCAACTTCAGCCTCCGGAATTCATCAGAGAACGCGGGGAAATCACCATGGCCTATCGCGACCCGGAAGGATGTCTGCTCGACCTCTCCTGCACCGGTCGCGGATTGCAGCAGACACTTCTCCTGCTCGCTCACCTCCACGCCAACCCCAGGACCGTTCTATTGCTCGACGAGCCCGATGCCCACCTGGAAGTCCTCCGCCAGCGCCACATTTACCAACTCCTCACCGAGGTCGCCGCTCGCCAGGGCTCGCAGATCATCGCCGCCAGCCATTCCGAAGTCGTGCTCAACGAAGCCGCCAACCGCGATATCGTCATCGCCTTCGTCGGCGCGCCTCACCGCATGGACGACCGCGGCAAGCAAGTCCTCAAGGCCCTCACGGATATCGGTTTCGACCAGTACTACCAGGCCGAGATCACCGGTTGGGCCCTCTACCTCGAAGGCTCAACCGACCTCGCCATTCTTCAGGCCTTTGCCAAGACACTCAAACACCCAGCCGCTGCGGTCCTCGAGCGGCCCTTCGTTCACTACCTCACCACCAATCTGCCAAACCGCGCCCGCGAACACTTCTTCGGCCTTCAGGAAGCGAAACCGGACCTGGTTGGGTTTGCCTTGTTTGACCGGATTGACAAGCCCCTGGCCAGCGGCACACCCCTGACCGAAACCATGTGGCAGAAGCGTGAAATTGAGAACTATCTCTGCCGTGAACCCGTGCTTCTCGCCTACGCCCGCCATGACCAGCCGGACGATCTGTTTGGTCGCGCTGAAGCCGGGCGCCGCGAGCAACTCATGCGCGAGTGCATTCAGGAGGTCACATCGGCTCTCCAAACCCTCGGCCGCCCAGGTCCCTGGTCCGCCGACGTGAAGGCCAGCGACGACTTCTTGAATCCGCTCTTTGACCGCTTCTTCCAAAAACTCGGGTTGCCGAACTTGCTCCGCAAAACCAACTACCACGCCCTCGCCAGCCTCGTGCCGGCCGACAAGATCGACCCCGAAGTTACCACCAAGTTGGACGGAATCGTCGCGGTCGCTGCCAAAGCCAGTCCAAGAGTCGTGTGAACCACCACGGGTGACCCATGGACGGCTCGCAGCTACTCCAGCACTTCGAATCGCTCGCTGACACGCCCGACGCCGTCGCCAAGCTCCGCGCATTTGTCCTCGACCTTGCGGTCCGCGGGAGATTAGTCCCACGCGGCGAAGAGGCGGACAAAGACCCGGCATGGCTTGATTTCCGTGCCGAACTCGATACTCCCACCCAAGGAGCCGGCGGCATCCCCCAACCGCCTTTCGAGGCGCCAAGCCATTGGTGCTGGGCGTTGCTAGAAGTGGTCGCCGAGCCGTGTGGACAAAAGAAGCCAGATGCGCCGTTTACCTACATTGACGTAGGCGCGATCGACAACGAACGGGGCGTTATCAGAACCGACGTAGAGGTACTGACCCCTGAGGACGCTCCGTCGCGGGCGCGGAAGCTGGTCAACCTCGACTCCGTAATCTACTCAACTGTGCGGCCCTATTTGAGTAACGTTGCGGTCATTGATCGCAAATTCACCCCTCCGGCTATCGTCAGTACTGCCTTCGCAGTACTCCATCCGCATGTGTTCCTGGAGTCGCGATACCTTTTTTACTGGCTCAGAAGCCAGCCATTCCAGGAGGAGGTCGCCGCGAAAATGAAAGGTGTTGCCTATCCCGCCATCAGCGACTCGGACTTCTGGCAGTGCCAGATCGCGGTCCCACCCCCGCAGGAACAACGCCGCATCGTGACCAAGGTCGAGGAACTGCTGGCCTTATGCGACGCGTTGGAAGCCCGGCTCAGGACCGCCCAAACCACCGCCACCCACCTCCTAGACGCCACGCTCGACCGCGCCCTTAAAGGAGAATTATGACACTACCCAAAGTTACCGCCGTGCGTTTTGACCGTCGCCTTGGTTCAGGCCGCACCAAACCGTGCATCATCTTCGCCGAGACGGAGGAGCACGAGGAGCTTGAGTTGGTGGTGAAGTTGGCCGCGGGCTGCGAGTTTCGGGGCTTGGTCTGCGAAACCTTCGCCGCTCTGCTGGCCGATGACCTCGACCTGCCCGTTCCACAAGCCTGCTTCGTCGAAATCACGGACGAATTTGCCTGCACGGTTCCGGACCGGGAAGTGGCCGCCAATATCCGTAAAAGCTGCGGGTTCAATTTTGGCAGTCGCAAGCTTTCCCCCCAGTTTTCCACCTGGCCCGTTGGCCGCCCCATCCCGCTGGCCCTCCGGCCAATGGCGGCCGAGGTGCTTGCCTTCGATGGACTCCTCCAAAATCCCGATCGTCGCTGGAACAACCCGAATTGCCTGGTCCGTGGTGACGAACTGGCTATTTTCGATCACGATCTGGCCTTTTCATTTCTGGCCGGGATTATCGGCGGCCGCCAGCCGTGGGAACCCGGCGGTTTGGATTTCCTTGCCGCCAATGCAAACCGGCACGTCTTCTTTGACGGATTGCAGGGGACGCCGGTCAGTTTTGATCGTCTCCTCGGGGCCTTTGAGAGCATTGACGGGCACCAGTTATCGGAGTATTCCAACGCCATCCCGCAGCAATGGCGAAACGGCACGGATGCCACGGAACGAATTGTGGCGTATATTGAGCAACTGAAAGAACATCTGGCAGAGGCCATTGCGGAAGTGGCCAGAGTATTAGTATGAAAACAACCTATAGCTACACCATCCTGCGCTACGTGCATGACACGACGACAGGCGAATTTGTGAACGTGGGAGTGGCCTTATTGGCGCCGGAAGCCCGCTATGTGAGCGCCGTTTGCCGAACCACCTATGGTCGCCTGGGTAAGGTCTTCCCGGGAATGAACGGCGAGTCCTTCAAATCCCTCATGCGCTTCATCCAATCCCGGTTCGAGGAAATGGGCACCAACTTCCGCGAGGAACTGCCCATCGAGAAAGTCCCAGCATCGGTCATGCCCCTGGCGCATTCCGTTCTGCCTGCCGATGACAGCTCTCTCCAATGGTCCGAGCCTGGCGGGGGCATCACCGACGACCCATCCGGGACACTGGAGAACATCTTCTCACGCATGGTCAGCCGCTACGATGAGGCCCCGCAATACGAGAGGCGCAGCGACGATGATGTGTGGCGCAAATTCAAGCGTGGTTTCGAGAGCCGACATGTATTGCACCGCCTGCAATCCAAGAAGATCGTAGTCCAGGATGACGAAGTGGAATTTGATTACGCCTGGAAAAACGAACAGTGGCATTGCCTCGAACCCCTCTCCTTCGACCTCACCACCGCCGAAAGCATCCGCGAAAAAGCGCATCGCTGGCTGGGTCAAATCATGAGCGTGAAGGATGCTCGGGACCGATTCAAAGTTTATCTGCTCCTGGGAGAGCCGCAGATCGAGAAGTTGAAACCGGCTTTCGAGAAAGCCCTGAGCATTCTGAATAAGATGCCGGTTGAGAAAGAACTGGTTCGAGAGGGCGAAGCGGCGCGGTTTTCCGAGCGGTTTGCCAGTGCTGTCGAGGCCCACCAGAATCCGCAGGGAAATCCCTGATTGCGGGAGAAGAGAGCGGTTCCGGTGACCACCGGCAAAACTGCCAACATAAAGAGCCTGCTGCCGCCATTCTCAAGCGTTTGGCCGTGCGCATCTTAGCAAACAAACGTTCTTTATGCCTCAGGCTGGCGGTTGGTAGGACGAAGGATGAATCGCGCTTTCAGCGCTGATGGGGTTTGGGGCTGATGAACCCAGGGCGTTGCCCTGGGCTGGTATGAATGACGCCCTTGGCGTCTCCCACATGTCGCGTCTCCCACATGTCGCGTCTCCCACCTTGCACTTCCGCTCGACCTTGGCTAGATATTGCTCTCGAAGAATTCTGGCCTGCGCCCGCGCGGACATTCCTGTCCGCTTCGGGGTTGACTGAGCTCCGGGAGCGGACAAAAATGTCCGCGCTCCTATTACCCAGGGTGGTGGTTTTGGAAAGATCCAAAGGACTTCGCCCGGTAATCCGCAAATGCTTTCGTTTCCATTTTTCTGTCTGCAATTTTTCTGTCTAATTGTCCCGTCTTCAATTGTTCTGTCTAATGTTTCACCTCCAGAGGGGCGTGCGAATGATTATGGGCATAAGGGACAGACAAAACATGAAGACAGACAAATCATAGACAGAAACATTATAGACAGAAAAATGGGAAAGGACTGGTTTGCTGAGATGCGCACGCAGCAAGAGGAAAGTGAAAACTTTTATTGCTTCTTGACGGTACAGGCATAAAATAGAAGAAAGCGAACACGATGGCGAAGTGCTGTTTCTTCATCCGTGGTGCGCAACAATCAAATCCGTATTAAAATCAAATAATATGAGCGAAAAGATCCCTGGGGCGGAAAAGAAGATCACAGCCGGCGTTTGCGGGATACTGTTGGGCGCTTTCGGCGTTCACAAGTTCATCCTCGGTTATACGACGCAAGGCATCATTCAGATCGTGATTACCATTTGCACCTGCGGCATTGGCGGGATCATTGGTCTGATCGAGGGCATCATCTATCTTACCAAAAGCGACGAAGACTTTGTAAAGATATACGTCCAAGGCAAAAAGGGCTGGTTCTAAGCCGCAGCACTGCTCCGAGGTGCAGTCCTCGAAGCCGCGCTACCCAACCGGGCAGCCAGATCAAAATTCTCGGCCATGCCTGCTGGTGATTATCGACCGCCGTCTCGTGTTTGGTGAGGCTGTTGTTGCCGACCTCACCACTATCTCACGTCGAACTCAGGCAACGTTTCGTCGCTTCAAGTCTCTATTGACTGACTGAGGCGTGATGGGTTGAGAGTGCTCAAGTGCTTTCTCTGAATGAAGATTTTCGCCGCACTGCATACGCGAATCAGGTAGCCTCAGGCCTATGCTGACACGACTCAGAATCAAGAATTTCAAGCGCTTCCCGAACGCCGATATTGAGCTGGGCCAGGCGGTCGTCTTCATTGGCCGGTCCCTGGTCCGCGGACGTGAAGGCCAGCGACGACTTTTTGAATCCGCTCTTTGACCGCTTCTTCCAAGAACTCGGGTTGCCGAACTTGCTCCGCAAAACCAACTACCACGCCCTCGCCAGCCTCGTGCCGGCCGACAAGATCGACCCCGAAGTTACCGAGAAGCTGAACGGAATCCTCGCCGTCGCCGGCAAAGCCACCCCAAAGGTCGTGTAGGCAGTCCTCCCGGTTCGCCTAAGTTTTCGTTACGCGGGTGGGGGTATCATCAGGCCCTGGATTTGCGCGGGTGTCAGTGTGACGGCGGGTTTGAATTTCGCGCCGTCCATGTAGGCCAACAGGCTGTGGAGCATTTGCCGCGCGACCGGGTTTTGTTCGAGGTCTTTGTTCAAGTCGATGCTGCACACCAGGACTTTGCCCGCGCCCACTTTCGCCTCGAACACCAGGCCCAGCTTGCGACTGGTGACCCAGTCATCGATGACTTGCACGGTTGGGCGCAATTCTCTTGGCAGGTCGTCAAGGAGCATCGCGCCGGCCCGGGAGACCAGATACCACCATTGCCAGTTGCTGTGGAACTCGGTCGGGAACTGCGCCAGCGCCGGGTGTTTCGGGTTGCAGAGAATGCCGAGTGTCGTGGGCGGCTGACGGTGGGTCCAGGCGGTGTTCCAGAAGATGCTCGAAAACCCGAGTACGACCTTGGCGGCCGTGTCGTTCTTCACTCGGTTCGGCGGGATGAGCAGCAGCACCTTGCCGCCGGCGTTGAGCGCAGCGAGAGCCTGGTCATTCAACTCATCCACCACAACCACCCTTGGCGGCGGCTTCGTGTCCACGTTGGGCGGATAGACCCACACGTCCCAGTCGTTCTCAAACATGGCAGGGTCGGCGCGTCGGGGCAATGAGCCGGGGGACACCTGGCCGACGCCAATAATCAGTTTGTATCTCGCTGGCACCCGCACTGACTTCAGGTCCAAACTCAAGCTGCCGAGCGGAATGCCGTTGTCCACGGGAATGGGCTTCACGCCCCAACCGGCATTGGTCACGCAGTTGCCGTCGGCATCCAGCAGCCTCCAAACCACCGCTGCGGGGTTCAGAGGTGCCGGTCCGAAGTTGGCCACTTCGATATCCGCTTCGAGTTTCTCATCTGTGGTGAAGACACGTTTGCTCATCCGCGCCAGCGGCACGGTCGTGTTGCAGAAGCGGTGGTACTCTTCGGCGGTGACGTAACCTTTATCGTCCCAGAACGGATCGACCACGCCTACCAGCGCAGTGCCTTGGCCGGGAAAGTCGTGAAGGTCGAGCAGTTCAAATCCGCCCATGCCGGGCGTGCGCAAGGCCGATTCGATGTCTTCCTTGTAGCAGAGCGTCTGCAGCTTGCCCGAGGCCAGCAGGAAGTCGTGCGCCTGGCCGCCCATGTGATGCGCGTTGAGCGTATCGCGGAGGATCTCGAAGTTCTTCGGCTTGAGATAGCCTTTGTATTTGGGGATTTCGTCGAAGTTCGGATAGACGCACCATTGGCCGATTTCGTGGCTGATGACTGGCACCTTCCGCTGGCGGATGTAGTCGCGGTAATCGGCCCGCGTGTCGGGCGGATGCGCATTGAGGCGGGACTTCAATCCCGCGCCCCAGGCCTGAGCCCGCGGGTCGGGCGAGACGTGGAACTGGTTTTCCGCGATCTGGGGCCATCCGGAGCCGCTCGTCCAGAGGCGGCGCGGGTCCTGCGCCTTGAAATGCTCGACCCATTTGGCGAGGTAAGCCGCGGAGGTCTTGCCTCGGGGCTCGTTGCCGTGCGGCATGAGGAGGAAGGATGGGTGGTTCCCGTAGGCCTTGAGGATGCGGTCCGTTTCGTCATAGAGCCACTGGTCCACCGGCAGGCCGTCCCCGATGGAGGTGGACTGGTTGGGCCAACAAGTTTCCACATGGAGGTAAAATCCCAGTTGATCGGCGGCGATGAAAGCGGCCTCCGGCGGGCAATAGGAATGGAATCGGAAGAGATTCAGGCCATAAGCCTTGGCGATGCGGATGATGCGCCGCCAGGAATCCACATCGGTGGGCGGATGGCCGGTGAGCGGGAAGATGCAGCACTCGAGAGTGCCGCGGATGAATATCTTGCGGCCATTGAGGACCAATTGCGTGCCCTGGGTCGAGACCTCGCGGAGGCCGAAAACTGCAGACTTTCCGGGACCAGCCCCGACCAGAGAAGTGTCCAACGCGTAACATACCGGACTGAACTCATCCCAACTCGCCACCTTCTCTCCCAGCAAGAGGTCTTCTTGAAACTTTCCGCCGTCTGGCCCCCAGGAGACATCGATGGTCTTCCGGACAAGATTGCGGTCAGCAGACAAATCCATCCGACCGCAGGATAAGATGAGTTTGCCGCGGCCCTCGCTGCCGGTTGCGTTTCCAATCCTGCCTTTTACTGTCACCGACCTCGTCGCGACGTGCGGATAAACTTGCACATCCTCAATCCACACAGGGGAAGTCGCGCGCAGGCTGATATCCCCGACGATCCCATTCCAATTCCCCTGAGTGTGATCGGTGACGCAATGCGAGTTGACGCCGACATCCACCACCAGGCTGTTATCCACCCGGATGGTGAGCCGATGGCGGCCTGTCGGCAACCCAACGCCAAGGACGTACTCGTGGGGTGTGGACAAGCTATTATTCGACCCGATTTCTCTGTCGCCAATCCAAACCCGAGTTTCCCAGTGAGGCCGCTCCAACGTCAGCACCACCCGCTTGCCCTTCCAGTCCGCCGGGATATCAACGTCGCGCTGGTACCACGCCGCGCCAGCGTAATATTTCTCCGGCTGCAACCAGAAGGGCACCTTGACGTTGCCGGGCTGGCGATATTTCGCGTATTCCGGCGCGGTGAACCACGATTTATCCACAATATCGCCGGTCCATTTGGTTTCGACTGTTACGTCATCACCGATGCCCTGCGCCGGCAACGAGCCGGGCAGTTTGACCTTATCCGGCAACGCGCGTTGAAACCACTTCTCTTGCATGCCGGTGTTGTCGCGATCCAACTGGAAGCGCCACCGGCCGGCCAGAGAGTTGGACTCGGCCGCGGTTGCGAGCGCGCTGCTGAGAAGACTGGCGCTGAGGAGGATGGCGGATAGTGGATTCATGCCGTTCGGATTTCGGGTTTCGGATTTCACGACTAGTTCACCAACTCCGTCTCGGTGAGGACGAAGCAGGCAATCCAGATTTCGTTGAAGCCGGTCTTGGTTTGGGTTGTCACCGGCTTATGAGAGTCCAATCTGCAAACGAGTCGTGGTTAATCCAGTCAGCAAAGCCGCATCTCATCGAACGGTGTATCCTTGAAAACGAAAGAGGCGGAAGATTGAATCTTCCGCCTCCACAACAACCAACCCGTCCTGGATTACTTCGTCCCCAGGATTGCGTCTTTGGCAGCCTTGGCGACGCGGAACTTGACCACGCGCTTGGCAGCAATTTTAATCGTCTCGCCGGTTGCGGGATTGCGACCCATGCGAGCTTTACGATTCACCAGAACAATCTTGCCCAATCCGGGAATCGTGAAAGAGTTCTTGGCGTTTTTGTATGCCAGTGCAACCAGGGCTTCCAGAGTTTGCACAGCCTGCGTTTTTGTTAGACCAACAGTTTCCGCAAGGGATGCGGCGATTTGTGATTTAGTTAATGCTTTTGCCATATTGGTGGGTATGGATAACCGTAAAACCCAATAGATGCAAGGGGGAACTCAAAGAATTCTCCGGGTAGAACCGGTGGTTCCCTTGCGGGCCGCCCCGACGCGCCAGCCACTTGCGCCAAACCCGAATCACTTCCCACCGATACCGCCCTGTCATTCCTATAAACATGCCACTCCTAGGGAGTTAATTTCACATGGCCTTATTCCACTGAACACAGCGCACAAGGCTGGCGGCTATCTCTCTGTTATCTCCGTTATCTCCTGTTCAAACCCGAGGAGATTAAACGGACTTGAGGACGGTGGCGCCGGCGGCGGGGCGCGAGACGAAGAGGGTGGGCGTGATCTTCGTCCGCTTCTGGTATTCGGAGGCTAATCTTTCGGAGATGGGGGCGACTTTGTCGGCGCGGACGAGGGCCACAGTGCATCCGCCAAAGCCTCCGCCGGTCATTCGGCAGCCGATGACGCCGGCTTTTGGGCCGATCGACTGGGCAATCTCCACGACGGCGTCCAACTCCGGGCAGCTCACTTCGTAATCGTCGCGAAGCGAGGAGTGGCTGGCATACATGAGCTGGCCGACGGTCGGCCAGTTTGAAGCCCGCACTCCCTCCGCCGCGTGAAGGGTTCGCTCGATTTCACTAATAATGTGCCGCGCACGACGGAACACTGCATCGTCCATTCTGCCGCGAGCGCCTTCGAGCATGTCAGCGTCGGCGTCGCGCAGTGAGGAGACCCCAAGAGTTTTGGCTGCCTGTTCGCATTGCGTCCGGCGTTTGGCATATTCGCCGCCGGTCAGCTCGTGCTTCACATTGGTATTGGTGATGAGAAGCGCCACGGTGGGATCGGTCATCGGGACCAGTTCGGGCTTTTGCGAGCGGCAGTCGAGCAGGAGCATGTGGTCCTTCTGTCCCATGACGGAGATAAACTGGTCCATGATGCCGCAGGGCACTCCGGCGAACTTATGCTCGGCCTTTTGGCAAAGCAACGCCTTTTCCACCGGATCCAACTTCTGGCCGGTAATCGCTTCCAGCAGTGTCGCGGTCGAGACTTCCAAGGCTGCGCTGCTGGACAGCCCGCTGCCGAGCGGGACGGTCGAGTGGATGAGTGCGTCAAAGCCGGATAAATTCAACCCGCGCGCCTGGAACCCGGCAATCACGCCGGCTGGGTAATTGGACCAGGTTCCCTTGGGAGCAGGTTTCACCGGCTGACTCAGATCGAGTGTGGCAGCGTCGTCTTCCGTCGTGGAGCGCAGTTGGATTCTTGTTGGAGCATTGGCCGCCGGCGCCGCTGCAATGACCGTATAGCGGTCGATGGCCATCGGCAGGACGAAGCCGTCGTTGTAATCCGTGTGCTCGCCGATGACATTTACGCGGCCCGGGGCAGCGGCAATCCACCGCGGCTGGCGACCGTAAGTTCGGGCGAATTGCTGTGCCGTATAGTCGCCGAGTTCGCGCAGAGTCATGCGGCGGTTGAGAACTTGTGGCTTGTCGTCTGGCGGTAGGTCTGGTCGGGGCGCAGGATAACCGAGGGGAACTTCGGCTGGTTGACCGAGTCCGGGAAATGCTCCGTCTCGAGGCAGAATCCGGCGTGGTTCTGATAGACGACACCGCGTTTACCGGTGAGCGAACCGTTCATGGAGTTGGCCGTATAAAGCTGAACCCCGGGCTCGGTCGTATGCACCTCCATGACGCGGCCGCTCTTCGGCTCATAGGCCCGCGCTGCGAGGGCGAGGCTCTTGCCGCCGCTGTTCAGGACAAAATTGTGGTCGTAGCCGACGGGGTTCATGTGCAACTGGGAAAAGCGCGCGCCGATGGGCTGCGGCTTGGTGAAGTCCAAAGGCGTGCCCTTGACCGGCTTGATTTCTCCGGTGGGAATCAGCGTGCCATCCGCAGGGGTGTAATAGTCGGCTGCAATCATCAACTCGTGGCCCAGCACGTCGCCTTCTGTGGCGAGGTTGAAGTAGGAGTGATTGGTCAGGTTGACGGGGGTCGGTCGATCTGTGGTGGCGGTGTAGTCGATGCGAAACTCGTTGGCGTCAGTCAAGGTCATGGTGACAGCGACCGCGAGATTGCCGGGGTAGCCCTCTTCGCCGTTAGGGCTGGTGTGGGTGAATTTTATCGCTGCGCCGGCTTGGTGCTCTGCCTTCCACAGGGCCTTGTCGAAGCCCTTGATCCCGCCGTGGAGATGGTTCGGCCCGTTGTTGATCGCCAGCACGTAGCTTTTTCCGTCGAGCGTGAACCGGCCATTGGCAATGCGATTCGCAACCCGCCCGACGGTGCAGCCGAAACAAGGGTGTCCTTTGAGATACTGGTCGAGGTTATCAAAGCCCAGGACGACGTCGCCGAGTTTCCCGTTGCGGTCCGGCACGTGCAACTCGGTGATGATGGTTCCGTAATTGGTGATTTTGGCGACGAGGCCGTGGGCGTTGGTCAGGGTGAAAAGCTCCACCGGTGTGCCGTCGGCTAGTTTGCCGAAGCTGGATTTCTGAGTGTTCGGGTTCATAGGTGTCATTTCTTGTCACGCCTTTGGGGCTGGGCAGGTTTGATGCTGGCGCGCCAGGTCAGGAAGAGCATGAATACTCCAAAGACCAGGAGGACAGCGCCCCAGCCGAGGTTAATATTGATGCCCAGCGAGTGCTTTTCGTAGATGGCCTTGTCGGACACGGCGCCGAAGATGACCAGAATGAGGCCGAACAGGCTGAACATGATGCCAATGGGAAGTCGAAGGTCGAAGTTCATGGGATAGTTTGAGCTGAGGTTTACCAGAAAATGATATTCAGAATGAGAGTGGCCAGCAGCACGAGGATGCCGACGGTCACTGGTTGTTTATACCAGGGTTCATGGGCCGTTTCGGGCTTGGGTGTCAGCGAATACACAAGCCCCTTGAGTTCCTCGTCGCTCTTGGTCCGTTTGGTGGCGAGGGAGATGATGATGGTCAGGGCGAAGCACGTGGTCCAGGCGACGATGGCCATCCAGAAGTTCTGGCCCATTTCGCTGTGGAACATGAATTCCTTGGCGATCCAGCCGCCCTTTATCCCGACATCCGCGCCTTCGGAGAGGGCCAGTCCGTGGAAGAAGGCAGCGCCCAGTGTGCCGCCGAGCAAGCCGAAGAAGGCGCCGTGGCCGGTGGTGCGGCGCCAGAACATGCCGAGCAGGAAGGTGGCAAATAGCGGCGCGTTGACGAAACCGAACACGAGCTGGAGCATGTCCATGATGTTATTGAATTTGGAGGCGAGGTAGGCGCAGCCGATGCTGACGAGGATGCCGAACACGGTAGCCCATCGGCCCATCCAGAGATAGTGAGCGTCCGATTTTTTGGGTGCGAGGTAGCTTTGGTAGATGTCGTAAGTCCAGACGGTATTAAACGCGGTGACATTGCCTGCCATGCCGGACATAAATGACGCCATCAGTGCGGTGAACCCGATGCCCAGGAGGCCGGTGGGGAAGTATTTGGCGAGCAACATGGGGATGGTCATGTTGTAGTCGATGCCTTTGGCAGGGTTGTTGTCCACGAAGGGCAGGAAATGGTCGCCGGCATAGTACATGGCGATGGCAATCATGCCGGGGAGAATCACAAGTGCTGGGAAGAGCATCTTGGGGATTGCGGCAATGAGCGGAGTGCGGCGGGCGGCGGACATGGAGTTGGCGGCCATGGCGCGTTGCACGACGAGGAAATCCGTACACCAATAGCCAAACGAGAGGACGAAGCCGAGGCCCATCGTCATGCCGAACCAGCCGACGCCCATCGGATTCTCCAAAGAGCTGCCCATGTGTTTCCATGATTCCGACCACGTGCCGGCGGCAAAATGCTGGCTGGTGGCGACGGGGATGAGCTTTTGCTGGAGACCGGACCAGCCGCCGATGTCTTTGAGGGCAAGAAAGACCAGGGGCGCAAAGCCGAGCACGATCATGAAGAACTGCAAGACCTCGTTGTAAATGGCCGAAGTGAGGCCGCCGAGAAAGATATAGACCAGCACAATGAAGGCGGAGACTGCGATGCAGGCATTGTAATCCCAGCCCAGGAGTGTCTGCAGCAACTTCGCCAGCGCGTGCAGGGAGATGCCGGAAGAGAACACGGTCATGACGGCAAAAGAAATGGCATTGAACCCACGCGTCTTCTCATCGAACCGGAGCTTGAGATATTCGGGCACCGACCGCGCGCGCGAGCCGTAGTAGAAGGGCATCATGAAGATCGCCAGGAAGATCATCGCCGGAATCGCGCCCACCCAATAGAAT
>Ga0194063_10001786_pt1 | contig 13720 bp, 4 predicted proteins | sample SepL3720m_MetaG_FD_155459 | JGI IMG/M metagenome (GOLD analysis project Ga0194063, IMG submission 155459) | Anoxic zone freshwater microbial communities from boreal shield lake in IISD Experimental Lakes Area, Ontario, Canada - Sep2016-L373-20m | ecosystem: Environmental > Aquatic > Freshwater >... | reverse complement strand
GGATATATTGGTACATCTCGACAATCTGGCCCCCACCGGGACTCGGCTGGAATTGGCTATTAACTACGCCAGGAAGCATGACGCCACCCTGATGGGTCTGTATCTTGCCACCCCCGCATTTTTCGAGCCTCGCAACAGCCTGGAGCGGTCCGACTATGAAAGGGTCGAGACCATGTTCCGTGAAAAAGTCGCCGCTGCCGGGATTGCATCGGAGTGGATTGAGCTCGGTCGTTCAAGCCACGGCTTCAGCATGATTGATATAATGACGACATTTTCCTACTACACCGACCTGGTAATAGTCGGACAACCCAACTTCAGACCACCTAACCTGAACATCCCGTCAGAACTCCCTGAACTGCTCGTGATGTTGTGTGGGCGACCCGTTCTGGTCGTACCATATACCGGTCACTTTGCAACAACCGGAGATAGAATCATGATTGCATGGAGAGCCGGTCGCGAATCGGTGAGAAGCGTAAATGACGCGATGCCGTGTATCGAAAAGGCTCATCACGTTTCGGTAGTAGAAGTAAGCGCCGAGATGATTCCTTCCGAGAGCAACGACCATATCATATATATCCGGGACTTTATTGCTAGACGCAAGGTTACAGCGCGGACTGAACAGATTTATGCAGGAGATTTTACGATCGGTGACACCATCTTAAACCTTGCCTGTGAGAAAACGATCGACTTGCTGGTCATGGGAGCTTACGCCCATTCACGGAGGGGAACTCTCGCCTTGAGCCCGATTGCCAGCCACATTCTAAAGCATTTGACCGTGCCAGTTCTCATGTCCCATTGAGAACTTACTCTGCACATCGATGACAACACCTTCCAGAGAGCCCATGAATAACAGAGCTGAAAATGAAGAACTGATTTCTATTGGCGACCTTGCCAAGAGTCTGGGGCTTACCACCAGAACCCTGCGCTATTGGGAAGAGTCCGGAATGATTGTTGCCGCCCCCCGGTCAGAGGGGAGTAATCGTTTCTATTCAAAAGATATTGCCCAGCGAGTCAGATTCATTATCAAGCTCAAAGAGCTTGGACTTACCATCAAAGAGATGCAGGACCTTTATGCAGCATACGGGGAGGCAAAACAGACCGATAAGATGATTCCCGCACTTGTCCAGATACTGGACAGGCATATCAATCTGGTAGATGAGAAGATGGCCAGAATGGCTTCCTTGAGAAGAGATATTGTCGAGTACAGGCAACGAATGTTTACGAAGTTTAACGTATTCTATGGCTGATCATATATCGCTCAATCAGTTTATTGCTTCGGCGGTGGCAGAAAAAACATCCGCGTGCTGCCAGGGGTTCCGCTGACAAGTTTCACGAAAGTGCCCGCAGTAGAACCGGATGAATTTGATAGATTGTGATCACTCCACCCCGCCGGATCAGTTCGGTCAGGATTCTGCAACACCGTCACATCCAGTTGCCAACCAGCAGAAAGGGAGACCAGTAATACGGATGGGCATACTGCTTCATCAATTTGACCTGGGCATTTTTCAAAGCCTGTGACTTCGATATCCCCGCTGTTTTCAGTTGACGATAGAACTCGACAATAAGCTCGGAGGTCGCCTTGTCGTCGATTTCCCACAAAGTCGCCATGGTGCTCTTTGCGCCTGCTTTTACCGCTATGCCGGCCAGCCCCAGCACCGCCCTGTCGTCTCCTGTAGCGGTTTTGCAGGCGCTTAATGTCAAAAGCTCCAGTGGAGTGTCCTTGTATTTTGTCACCCTGATAAACCTGTCGAGTTGATCGAATTTGACAAGTCCATCAAATGCAAGAATAAACATATTGTTGATATCACCGGCAAATTCGCCATGAGTCGCAAGATGTATGATCGAATACGGTTTTTTCTCTATATTTGATTTTAGCGCCGCGATCTTGAAATCGCTGTTATAAAGAGTAGTACCGCCAAAAATTCCGGCGATTCCTGACAGCTCGGAAGTAACACTCGGAAGTGCCGGGAAGTCGAAGACACTCTCACTTATTCCAGCCATAAGAATGCCTCTGAAATTCGGAGAAACCGGACTTGTATCAGTAAGCTGAACCCCCTGGGTAACGGCGACTGCGTATTTGGCTATAACAAATTCTTTACCATCATGAAGAGCGGTCACCGGAATGGTTCGCAGGGCGCCATCAGGAACAATGACAAGAGTGCCTATCTTTTCTGCTGCCAGATCATCCTGTAGAGGAGACAGCATGAAACCATAGAGCCGTTTGGCACCGGTAAGATAATTGCCGAAATTAAGGCTCAGACTGCTCCGAAACATGGCAACCTCTCTAGCAAGTGTGCGAGAATCGACATTAACTGTGTAACGCTTGAAGCCGGAAGGGTATTGCACGAGTATTTCGAGACGTTTTGGAAGGATCGTATAATAAACCAGCGCGGTTGCAGCCGGCGTACTGAAAGTTTCTGCTGAATTATGCCTGGTTGTAACGCAGGCATCCTTGAAAAAATCCTGAAGTTCTGCTGTGCGGAATGACTCGATGGCATCACGGATTTCCGCCAGGGATTTCTGCTTATCGGCAGCTTTGACCTTGTCAATCCTGCTGAACATACTATCAAGAAGCCCCTTATAAACCGGTTCGGTGAATTCCTTGAAGGAAATTGCACACTCACCGCATTGCGTTGGCGCCGACTGCTTCAGTTGCTGAAGCTCCGACAGTGCTCTTTTGTAAGCTGCAAGGGAAGCATCCTCATTTCCGGAGGCGGAGTGCAGTCTCGCCAATTGCCACTGCCAGAGAGCCAGTTGCTCACGGGAATCAGCAAGCTGCGCGGCAAAAAGGGCTTTCCTGGTCAGATCAAATGCTTTCTGAACCTCCCCGGCGTTTTCATACACCGTGCCGTCATATCCCAGCGCATATCCCCGCGCCTTTTCATCCTTCAGACCATCCGCACAGAGCAATGCACTCTTGAAAGCAAGATGTGCAGCCTCACCCGCTTCCTTTGACCTGGCCGGCAGATTCCTGGCTACCCGCAGAAAGGTGTTTCCGCTCTTTATCAGTACATTCACCTTCTCACCGGAAAACGGCAATGGTGAAATTAGGCCGAACGCCTGTGCCGCATATCTTTCAGCCTCACCATACTCGGCGTAATTTCCGCACAATGTAGAAAGATTCGCCAGAATAGATGCCTTGAAACCAGCATCTGAGTCTTGTGCCAGCGCAAGAGCTTCCAGAAACTTATTCCTGGCATCGGCAAAATTGCTGCGACCGGCATACAGGTTACCCTGATTATTCAGAATGGAGGCTTCAAGGTGCGGGTCAGACTGTTCTTTGGCCAACAGCAGTGCCTCAGTCAGATAATTAAGCCCCCTGTCTTTTTCCGCCACCTGATGGCTACGAACATTCAGTCGTGCTACCTTGCTGTCCGGCTGGCTGTAAGGTGCTCCGATAAGGAGGGATCCCAACAGATTCAGGGATTTAGCCAGAACGATACGCGAATCACTGTTTCGTGCAAGTGCCGCAGATTTTGTCAGTTGAGCGTCAGCCTCCGCATACCTGCCGGATTGCATATATAGCTGCCCGGCATACAAAAGCGCTTCAGCCTGTTCTTTCGGCAAGTTCCGTGCGGCAAAATCATCCGACAGCATCACCAGATGTTCCAACGCTTTGTCGTTTTGGCCGATTTCCATAAGTTGAAACGCAGAAGCAAACGGGCCTGCGGAGTTTTCGGTAGCCGCAGAAGCGGAAACTGCCGCAAGGGCGAATAGTGCCGCCAGTATAAATATTTTCTTAAATACATTCATCTGTTTCACCTCGATTGAGTTACTTTCCAATTATTGCCGCATCCGCTTGACGCAACGACACACCGCATGAATAAACCACAAAGCTGCTTATCTCATCCCCGGTGGTAATGCAGCGTCGCGGGGAAAGAGAAGCGATATCTCGCAGGCTTGATGGCATCTCGACCAGAGCAGCGTTCACATCAAGCACCGGAGAAGAGAGAACAACCGAACCCTGAACCCCCAGGTTGGAAGAGGCGCTGATAAGGCTTCCGGTTGGCGATTGAATTATTACATCGGCATTCAGATTGATGTTGCCGCCATTTCCGGCATCCGCCTGGGCTACGATCCTGCTGTTGTCAAGCACAAGCTGTTTTGCTGTCAGGTTAATGTTACCACCATTGCCCGTGCCCCCCTTGACGGAGGTGGTGATGCTGCTGTTTTTTAAGTGAACAAGCACCGGGTCGATGGTGATGCTGCCGCCGCCGGCGTTGACGGTGGCGGTTGTGATGGAGCCGTCTTTAAGCGAAAGGTTATTGTTGACGATGATGGTTATCTCTCCAGCCCTGCCGGTATTTGTACTCTCCGAAGCTAAGGAACCTCCATCCGCAATACTGACGGAATCTGCTGCCTTGATAGAAACGCTACCACCATTTCCGGCAGCATAGGTTGATGAGGATATGCCGGTGTCGTTACCGGAAACCTTCAAGTTGCATGTTTCCACCGTAATGTTTCCGGCATTGCCCTTGCTTTTTGCCTGGGCCACGCTTACTACTGCCCCTCCATCTGCAATACTGACAGTGTCGTATGCCTTGATGGATATACTCCCGCCGTTGCCGACGGAAAAAGTTGATGAGGAAATGCCGGATTCGATGCCGGAAAGGTTCAATTTACCGGTTTCTATAATAATATTACCTGCGTTACCTTTTGAATTTGTGCTGGCGGTTATACGTGATCTATTGTCCAGCTTGATCGATTCTGTCGCACTGATTTCTATATTGCCGCCATTGCCTTCAGAATCAACATTTGCTTCAGTACTAATCACTACAGATTCTGATAGATTTAACTTATTTGTTTGTAAAACAATATTCCCGGCATTTGCTTTTGATGAGGTCTCTGCCAGTATTCCCGTAAAATAATCGCTACTATTAGTCAGCATGTTTATTGAATCGGTGGCTCTGATGGTTATATCTCCTGATTTTCCGCCACTATATGTGCCGCCCCATAAAAGTGAACCATCGGAAAGGTTCAGATTTTTGGTGTCTATAATGATACTACCGCCGACGCCATTTCCGTAGCTTGTTTTACTCATAATGTAGCTTTCTGCAGCCAAGTTAACACTATCAAAAGCTTTAATTGATATAAGTCCGCCATTACCATTGGAATAATAACTTGTTAAACTTATGGTGCCGTTAGACAGATTCAACGTATTTGCATTAAATGTGATACTGCCTGCATCTCCACTATTTGGTGCTATAGGATTCCCTGACGTTCCTGCAGAAATTATAGATCCATCGCTAATATTTATGGAATCACTTGCTTTGATGATAATTGCGCCCCCTCTCCCGGAACCGCTAGTGGAGGAATCAATTCTGCTGTTTAAAACGTCACGACCTGCACTAGTCAGTTTGCCTGTTTCAATAATTATGTTTCCGGAGTTTCCATCATTGGAAGTCCCGGTTTCAATCACCGCTCCGTTTGATACCGTAACTGAATCGGTCGCTTTTATATTGATATCACCACCGTCTCCATAAAGCTGGGCAGTAGTGCGTATCCGTGAGCCATATCCTGAAATATTCAAGTTTTTGGTATTGATTAATACTGCACCACCATTTAAATACCCAGTTGTCCCCGCATTAATTATACCGCCAGATAATAGATTGACGGAGTCATTTGCGTTAATACTTATGTTTCCTCCCTTAATTTGATTTGAAGCGTTTGTTTCTATTCTTGAAGAATCAGTTATGTTCAGTTTATCCGTTTCAATTTTAATATTTCCCAGCGGTGATAAAACAGTGCCTGCCGACAACTTTAACAAAGAACCATTTTTAAGATTGATGTCACCAAACTGTTTGATGGTGCTGCTTTCCATGCTTCCGTTCGTAATATTTGCTTCCCCGCTTGAAGCTGCTGAAATCAGATTCAGATTTGTGTCTGCTACTGATAGGGTTGCTGTATTGAAGGTGATATCACCGCCAACAACAGTAAAACTTTTTACGCTGTCGAAATTAGTGCCATTAAACAGTATCGATGCTCTTTTTGCGGTTACAAACCCAAAAGCCGAAGGTGGCGAAGTGGTTAAAACGCTATTCGCCGGTGTCCTTACGTCAAATCTTCCATCCGTTCCCAGTTTCAGATATTCCGCTGTGCTGACATGGAATGATCCGCTGATATTCAGAGTGGCGTTAGGGCCGAACATAACCCCTGCCGGGTTCAGAAAATACATGTTTGCGCCATATATCGTTGACTTCAATGCTCCGTCAATACTGGATGCGCTACCGCCGGTGACTCGGTTGATAATGTTTGAAGTTGTAACATTTGGCGTTCCGGAAAATGTAGCAACATCGCCCTTTATAAGGTTGAAGTTTGAAAAGCTGTGGAACAGGTTGATTCCAACCTGCTTGCCCAGATCAGGTGTGATTGCGTAATTGGGGCCGGTAACAGCACCGCTGCGCCCCATTGAGCCGTCAAGCGTTACTGCCGCACAAACCGGCTGAACAGTGATAAGCAGCAATTGCAGCAGTGCCCCCATCATTGTTATTTTAGTAGACATTAGCATTTATCCCCATGTTCATTTCAACGAAAATTTAAAGTTGCTCAACTCGGTTTCACCCTGAGTGTACCAAGTGGTGTTCGGCCCGGTGAAGAGCATGGCGCTTTTGTTGGCGCTAAGTCCATTCAGTTCCATCAGATAGACCTGACCGGTCGCGATGTTCTGCCAGAGGATTTCCGCTTTGCCGTCATTGTTGTAGTCACCCACGCTGGATATGTCCCAGTTTGTGTCAGGTTCTGCGTGGATTATTGCCCCGCCGGTTATGGAGGTTCCGTTTATCAGCATGGCGTAGACTTGGCCGGTGGCTCTATTATGCCAAATAATGTCGCTCTTGCTGTCGCCGTTTATGTCCACCACTCCGGCTATCCGCCAGTTGCTATCAAGTTCTGTAAAGATTGCCTGAGTGCTCATCCTGTTCAAATTTTTGGTTGTGCCTATAAATAACTGCCCAGTAGTGCTGTTCCACCAGAACAGTTCACTTTTGCCGCTACCGTGTGTGTCACCGGTGCTGACTATTTCCCATGTGGTGTCAGGATTGGTGTCGATGATGCCGCCGCCGCTTACCTTGCCGTTGACAATGATCTGACCGTATACCTGCCCGGTAGTGTTGTTCCACCAGAGTATGTCGGTTGTGCCGTCGCCATTTACGTCTCCGGTGGCCACTATTTTCCATTGTGTGTTCGGTTCCTGGGAGAACATGTAGCCGCTCTTCTGTTCGGTGGTGCTTTTCATAAGCATGAGGTAGACCTGTCCAGTGGTTTTGTTGTGCCAGAGCAGGTCTATTATGCCATCGCCGTTGAAGTCTCCCTGGCCGATTATTAACCAGTTAAGGTCCGGTTGGGTGTTGATAATGGGGCCGACGACAGTCCTATTGAGGGTCGTCACTTCATGTTCCCATGATGTACCGGTTTCGGTAGGTATTATTCCGCCTCCGGTAACTGCGTTGCCGTTCATGGGCATGACATAGACTTGGCCGGTTATACGGTTTTTCCAAATCAGGTCTGCTTTTGTGTCTCCATCTATGTCACCTGCAGCTATTAAGCGCCAGTTGGTGTCCGGTTCCTGGTGGATGATCTGTTTTGTGACCGCGTTAAGGTTGTCGGTGCTCATTTTGGCTACCTGTCCGGTGACGGTATGCCACCAGATCAGGTCGGTTGCGCCGTTGCCATTTATGTCGACCGCCGCGATTATTTTCCAACTGGTATCGGGTTCGGTATGGATAACGGCTCCCGGTTCCTCAGTGGCGTTTTTTATCGGCATTACATAGACGGCTCCGGTCTGGCGGTTCTGCCAGATCAGATCGGTTGTGTGGTCTCCGTTTACATCGCCGGTAGCCACGATGTGCCATGCGGGATCCGGTTCGTTCCATGCGGGGCCAGATCCTGTGATTGCGGTACCGTTGGTACTCTTGACAAGACTTTTTTGGTACAGGTTTACAGGGCTGGTTTCGGTTTCTATAGTGGAAAAGGCGAACACTTTTATATCGTCAATATGGATATCGTTGCCATATCCGCTTACGCCTTCAATGAGCAGGTGATTTGTGGCACCGGTGTATGTGCCGGGGATGTCGAAGCTGTACTGATACCAACCTTCTGAACTGACCGCCGGGGAGAGGAATGTCGAGCGGTTTATCGTGCCAAGCAGGCTTGCCCCTGTAAGGGTTGAAGTTCTGTTTATATAGACGTTAACCAGATCGGTTGCAAATGAATATCCTGTATCACGGTACATCCAGAAACTTACTTTTGCGCCACTAGTATTGGTAAGAGAAAAAGCGGGGGATATGAGACTTGCTCTTTGACCGTTTGATACATCATACGAATTGAAATATACGAGATTGCCGGGACTATGTGCTTCAATTCCGGAAGGATGCATTGTGCCATTATTTGTAGACCAGGCGGCGCCACTTCCGCTGGAGAACCAGTCCGATGGAATCAACGGGGTTGTCGCACTGTCAAAATTATTAGCTGCCAGAGTAACTACAGGGGATGAGGAGGAGGAAAATTCGATATCGTCAAGATGAATATCGTTGCCATACCCGCTCATGCCTTCTATGAGGAGGTAATTTGTGGCGCCGGTGAAACTGTTCGGGATGTCGAAGGTGTATTGATACCACCCGGCAGAAGCGACAACCGGTGAGAGGGAGGTGGAGCGGTTTACCGTGCCAAGCAGGCTTGCTCCTGTAAGGGTGGCTGCTCTGTTTATATAGACGTTAACCAGGTCTGCCTTGGTTGAATTCCCGCTATCACGGTACATCCAGAAACGTAACGTGGCGCCTGCTGTATTGGTAAGAGAAAAAAATGGGGATATGAGAGTTGCCGATTTACCGCTTGATGCGTCATACGAATTGAAATATACGAGATTGCCAGGGCTGTGTGCCGCAACACCTGAAGGATGTTTTGTACCCCTGTTTGTAGACCACGATCCGCCACTGCCGCTGGATACCCAACCGGACGGAAGGGCTGGTGTAGTAACAGTGTCAAAATTATTGGTTGCCAGATAGTTATATTCGCCTATGCCGGTCAGAGCGCTTTGCAGTGTCGGGCTAGTTGTGTCATTGCTGGTTAGCTGAAGCGTGGCGCTCTTTGCCCCGGTGCTTGTGGGGGAAAAGGTAACATTCATTGTGCAGTTCGCCCCGACTGCAAGCGCAGGCGTCAAGCTGGCGCAGGGGGATGATCCACCAGGTACGAGGCTGAACTGGTCGGCGTCTGTGCCGGTGATGGTGATTGCTGATACCGTGATGTTGGCACTACCGCCGTTAGCAAGCGTGAATGTCACCGGCGCCGATTGGTTGCCACTATTGGTTGCGGCAAAGGTGGTTGTGGCAGGGGATAAAGAAAAGATTCCGCCACGCACAGCTCTGACATTGAAGTTGCTGGTTTTATAGCCGTAATTCTGGTTGGCTATCCATAAATTTACGATCCATACGCTACCTGCTTTGTCGGCGTTGGTGCTTGACGACCAATAGAGGCCCGCCTGAGTAGTCGACGCAGAAAGATCAAATCCCTGATTTTGCAGCCAGAATAATAATTGAGGCACTTCATAGTTAACAAGACTCTCCAGTTCGTTCTGGTTGGGCAAGCGCCAATCGCTGTATCCCAGATAATTTTGGATGTTGATGGTTTTAATGTAATCCAGAGCCTGTTGCCAGGTTTTGGTTCCGGCGGCATATTTACACCAAACCAGACTGGTCAGATTGTCAGTCACTGTTTGGTCGCTGTTGTCTGAAAAGCGGGGGTTTGGCCAGCTTGCGCCGGCCTGAGTCTCCCCGTCCTGTCCGGTTCCACTGCAAGCTACTGCGGCTCCGCTCTCGTCATAACAGGTGGTTTGTCCGGTTCTGGCTAAGGTCAAAGTATCCAACTGGCCGCTACGAACCGGCCAGACATAATAGTCGACAGTCTTATTGACTTGGCTCATCTCGCCATCTGCCATGTTGACGTGCCATGCAGAATATTTATAGTCAGCGTGTGTGGTCGACGACCAATAGAAGTTAGCCCGAACATTAAGAAATTCCTGTAAGTTCAACCAGGTGGCAGGTGATGATTCCCCCGGGTTTACCAGGCTCTTTAATTCTTTGATGTTGGGTAGACGCCAGTCGTTGTACCCAAGATAGTTTTGGCTGTTAAGGGTTTTGATGTAATCCAGCGCCTTCTGCCAGCTTTTCGTTCCAGCGGCAGAATTTGCATCCTTACTCCATATCAACCCCGTTAATTTATCAGTCACAGTCTGGTCGCCGTTATCCGTAAAGCGCGGATTGGGCCAGCCTTTCCCTGTTTTCAAATCACCATCCTGCCGGGTGCCGGTGCAGGAGATAGTTGCGCCTGTAGCATCGTAGCAGGTGGTTTGGCCTGTTTGGAAGAGCGGTGTTGCCACCGTGCCGGACAGCGCAGCTTCCAGGATTGCTGAGCCGTTACCGTTTGTTGTGATAAGCAGTGTGGCGTTTTTTTCGCCTGTAGAACTCGGCGCAAAGATCACATTTACCGTGCAGCTTGCTCCGCTGGCAAGGGTGGGCGTCAGACTGGCGCAGGGGTTAGCTCCACCCGGGGTTACGCTGAACTGCTTTGCAGCGGCACCGATGATAGTGATGGCTGATACTGTGACGCTGGCTGCGTCGAAGTTATTAATCGTAAACGTCACGGGCGAGGATTGAACACCGCTTTTGGTTATGGCAAAGGATGATGTGGCTGAAGTAAGAGTCAAAGAGCCAAAAGATCCGGACTGTCCGGAACGTACAGGCCAAACATAGTTCTTACTTAAGGTTTTAGAGTAGTTGTAAACCCTACCACTGCTCATGCTGACGGCCCAGGCGTAACTGCTACTGCTGGCGCTTACTGCGGTACTGGACGACCAATAGTAAGCGGGCTGTGCACTGGAAAAACCCTGCCCGTTTATCCAGGTGTCATGTGTTGACTGAGCTTGGTTGATCAGGCTTTTCAGTTCATTGATGTTGGGTAGGCGCCAGTCGTTATGTCCCTGATAGTTTTGGCTGTTGAGGCTTTTTATGTAATCCAGAGTTCCCTGCCAGGTTTTGGTTCCGGCAGCGGGATTGGCATTTTTGCTCCAAGCCAATCCGGTCAGATTGTCGGTCATTGTCTGGTCGCCGCTATCTGTAAATCGTGGGGTTGGCCAGATCATGCCGGTCTGTAGTTCCCCGTCCTGTCCGGTTCCACTGCAAGCCATAACAGGGCCGCTCTCTTTATAACAGGATGTCTGTCCCGTTTTTGAAAGAAGTGATCCGGAAGGACCCGAACGCACAGGCCAAACGTAGTAACTGTTGGTCTTGCCGTTGTAGTCCACGCTGCCATTACTCATGTCGACGACCCAGGCATACCCGCTATACGTAAAGTTGACGGAGGTACTGCTGGACCAGTAGTAACTGGACTTTACATTAATAAACTCCTGTGAATTAAGCCAAGGGCCGGGTGATGATTGTCCCCTGTTAACTAGGCTTTCCAGTTCGTTCCGGTTGGGGAGACGCCAGTCGCTATGCCCCAGATAGTTTTGGTTGTTGAGAGTTTTTACGTAATCCAGACCCTGCTGCCAGGTTTGTGTTTTTGCGGCAGGATTGGCATCCTTGCTCCAGATCAAACCGGTCAACTTGTCGGCGATTGTCTGGTCGCCGTTATCACTGAACCGCGGATTGGCCCAGGCCACGCCTGTTTTCAAATCACCATCCTGCCCGGTGCCGACACAAGCGATGGTTGAACCGGATGCATTATAACAGGTGGTTTGGCCGGTTTGGGGGAGTGGCACTGGCCCGAGGACTGACAGAGACGCATCCAGGATGGTGGCGCCGGTCGCGTTCGATGCTACATGCAACGTAGCGATCCTGGCGCCTGTTGATGTCGGGGCAAATGTCACGTTGACCGAACAGCTTGCACCGCTGTCCAGGGTGGGCGTCAGACTGGAGCAGGGGTTCGCCCCGCCCGGGGCAACGCTGAACTGCGTTGCGTCTAAGGCGGATATAGTGATGGCCGATACCGCTACGGTGGCTTCGCCTCCGTTAATAAGTGTGAACGTCACCGGTGTCGACAGCGTGCTGTAATTGGTTGTTGCCAAAGTTGCCGTTGGAGGAAAAATGACAAAGGCACTAAATCCGCCACGAACAGGCCAGACATAATTGATTCTTGATTTTTCCACCGCGAAATTGCCGCCAGAGCCCATATCAACGAAAAATGCACTAGCGATACTGCTTCTAATAGTACCATCAGCATCAGCAAAATAGATCTTGCCTGAGTAACTACTGCTCGACCAATAGGAGTACTGCACGTTACTGAATCCATTACCGATCAGCCAGGAGGCAGCATTAGTCTCACCCATGTTGACTAGACTCTTCAGTTCGACCTGGTTAGGAAGCCGCCAGTCACTATGGCCCAGGTAGCTCTCTGCATTAAGTTTTTTTATATAGTCCAGGGCTTGCTGCCAGTTTCTGGTTTCACTTCCGGGATTACCATCCTTGCTCCAGATAAGTCCGGTGAGGGTGTCGGTCACGGTCTGGTTACCGCTATCGGTAAAGCGGGGGGTTGGCCAGCTCGCGCCGGTTTGTAAATCCCCGTCTTGTCCGGTTCCGCTGCATGCTATGGTGTTGCCATTCGTGTCATAACAAATGGTTTGTCCTGTTTTTGAAATAACCGAAGAACCAAAGGATCCAGGCTGTCCCGCGCGAACGGGCAAAACATAGCCGTAGTAGGTCTTAAAGTTGAAACCCACAAAAGATCCGTACATGCCCACGATCCAGGTGCCCCCGGTAATGCTTGCGAAGGTAGTAGCAGACCAATAGCTACCGGGCTGGACGTTGGAAAAACCCTGCCCATTCAGCCAGGCATCTGGTGACGACTCCTCTAGGTTGACCAGACTCTCCAGTTCGTACCGGTTGGGAAGGCGCCAGTCGTTATACCCCAGGTAGTTCTCGCTGTTCAGTTTCTTTATGTAATCCAGTGCGTGTTGCCAGGTGACCATGCCATCATTCGGTACTTCCCAGGAGTTTGCCGTGTTGATATCCGTATCAAAGGCGGGGTCGCGGGTTTTCATCAGGTTGGCGTCCTTTGCCCAGACCAGCCCGGTCAACATATCAGTCACCGTCTGGTCGCCGTTATCCTTAAAGCGGGGATTGGGCCACACCACGCCCGTTTTATACTCCCCATCCTGCCCGGTGCCGGAGCAGGCGATAGCAAAACCGGATGAGTCGAAGCAGCTGGTCTGACCGGTCTGGGGGAGCGGCGAGGGAGGTGTTGCTGCAAGGCAATTCATAGTTGAGAATAGAATTACCAGAGATATAAACAGCGACAATCGTTGTAGCATGCCTCTCAAGCGGAAAAACGCCGTTACCATACCCACGCACAGATTCATAATACCTTCCATGACCGACAATTTTCTTATCTCTTTGATAACTTCCTGACTGTTCATATCGCGGTCTATTTTTATGAGGAATAGTATCGATTACCTGCTAATCAAGGCAGCATCCGCTTGACGCAACGACACACCGCATGAATACACCACAAAGCTGCTTATCTCATCCCCGGTGGTAATGCAGCGTCGCGGGGAGAGAGAAGCTATATCTCGCAGGCTTGATGGCATCTCGACCAGAGCAGCGTTCACATCAAGCACCGGAGATGAGAGAACTACCGTGCCCTGGAGGCCAAGATTGGATGATGCGCTGATCAGGCTTCCTGTTGGGGATTGAATTATTACATCGGCATTCAGGTTGATGTTGCCGCCATT
>Ga0194063_10001785_pt1 | contig 13730 bp, 18 predicted proteins | sample SepL3720m_MetaG_FD_155459 | JGI IMG/M metagenome (GOLD analysis project Ga0194063, IMG submission 155459) | Anoxic zone freshwater microbial communities from boreal shield lake in IISD Experimental Lakes Area, Ontario, Canada - Sep2016-L373-20m | ecosystem: Environmental > Aquatic > Freshwater... | reverse complement strand
GCGCCGCGGCAATTTGAGTCCCAGGGTTTGTGCGATGAAGGCCTGCACTTCTTGAGCCAACACAGCATCGGTGATATCGACGTCAAGCCCACGAACGGTGCGGGTCTGCACGCAGATGCCATAGTCACCCTGGTTTCGCCAATGTTCGATCTGTGCATTGGTTGCATGCATTTGAGGCCAGGCCAATATGCCACGAATTTGTCCGCGTCGGTTGTATTCGCTGGGCGTTTTGCCCCAGTGTGCGATTTTGCTGTCGGGAGAGATGACGCCCTCGCGAGCAACCACCGGTAGCAGATCTTCGGCGAGTCCGAGGATGAGATCAAAGTGATCCCATTCCCATGGACTGGCCCCCGGTGCGTTGATCGCCTTGCTTGGGCTTGGGTGTGTCACAGGCTTGCTCCGTACCGAGGTGAGGCTGTTCTGTTCTGCACTCAGGACTGTGCCCTGGGTGCCCAGAATTGGATTAGCGCCAGGCTCACTGCGAATCCGGATTCGCGCCGATGGCCGGCTGTTTTTGTGCTGATACAGCCGGTCGTTTTGCTTTGCCTGTTTTTGCCGCTTTGGACTTTGCAGCCAATTTGCCTAGCGCTCGGCGGTTTTGACGATCGAGGAGTCTACGTACGGCACGCCCCATGGAAGCGTCTTCTGGTATCAATACGCTGGAGCCACAGGACAAGCCATGGGCGCTGATGGCTGCGCCGCGCGGGTAGTTTCCACCATTACTGCTTCTGGTCATGGTCATCTCCTACCCAAGGGCCAGTTCGTTGCGCTTGGCGAGCAAGCGCTTAACCAGTTCCCGGATCTCAGGCTCGGTCTTGCCTGCTATGCGAGCCCCATTGATGGCCTGCACTTCATCGCTGGGCCAGCCGCGTGAGCGTTGACCAATGGCGACACCGGTTGTGAACAGTCCGGCCCTGATGGCGTTGTATATGCTGGCATCTGAGCGGTGCCCCATTTCAGCCTTGACGGCCGGCAATCTCCAAATAGACATACCTGAATCCCCTTATCGCCATCTGGCGCTTGTTGCTGCGACGTGCAGCAAGTGGGGTGAATTTAGGTCTGGCTGGGGATGCTGAATAGGGTGGATTGATCCGTATAACCTGGGGTCGATTCACCCCAGACAACCCGGCAAAGCCGCGTCCCTATTGGTTTTGCGGGGGTCGGATAACTATTTGCGCGGTCCCGTGGGCAGACCGTCAATTCTCAGGATCGTGGCCATGGCGACGGCCACAGTGTGCGACACCCTGCGCTCGGTTTCGAGCCAGTTGACGACGGTTTCATTCTTTGGGGCGGTGGCCTTTGCGTTGGCCGAGTCGTAATGAACCCAGAATTTCTGCGCAGCCGCGTCAAGGTGGCCCAACAATTCGGTGTGGTGTGCGCCCCAGGGCCAAGGACCGGCGGAACTTGTTGAGATGCCGACCTTGGTCTTGGTGTGCCAGCTGCAGTCCGTGATAAAGATGCCAAGGTCGGCGCGCTCAATACGCAAGAAACCAGCATCCAGCGTCTGTGTGAGGACTGTTTTGCCCGTGGCGTTGCCGGCATAGACGTCAGCGCTTATGGCTCCCTCATCGCTCACGTGGCTAGTGAAATCAAGATTACAAACAAGAGAATCGTCCGGGCTTGACGGTGGCAAGACCATTCCATTGGGGGTGATACGGGTCGCTTTGAGACTCTTGTCTTCCAGAACCAATTGGCGGACTTTTGCAAGGCTGCACTTCAATTCGGCAGCGACTTCTTCAAAGCTCAGATACTGTGCCATGTGGCCTCTCATTTTTCCAGAATAGAATCCGGCGCGAGCATTTCAATCGTCATAGTGCCCACGGCACGCGATAACGTCAAAGTTGGCGTCATCGACGGCATAAACCAGACGGTGTATGTCATCAATGCGCCTTGACCAATATCCGGCCATGTTCCCTAACAGGGGTTCGGGTTTGCCAATGCCGGAGAAGGGATCACGCGCGGCCGCTTCGATTAGCGCATTGACGCGCTTCAATGTTTTTTTGTCCTGCCCCTGCCAGTAGGTGTAATCAGTCCATGCTGCCGGGGTAAAGCGAATGGCACGCCGCATAGGGTTCAGGGCTTGGCCAGCTTTCGAGGAGTTGCCTTCCCGGCCTTGTGCTGTGCAATTGACTTGGCTAGATGGGCTGCATTTGCCGGGGTTGATAGCAGGTGCATGGTTTCCATGATGCTTTGGTAGTGGTCAAACGACATCACCACAGCGTCAGCGCCGTCGCGTCTGCTAATGACGGTCACGTCAGCATCATCATGTACCGTGTCGAGTACGGATTTCAATGAACTGCGCGCTTCGGAATAGGTAACGATTCTCATCTGACAGCCTTCTTAACTTGTACTTAAAGTTGTGCAAGTATAGGCTATTCACGGGGCTTTGCGCCAACACGCCGTTTTGAATCGGTTTGCACGGCGCCGATGGCCAGTTTGTCCAGGTAGTCGGCCCATTGCTGCATCATGGTGGCTCGGTGTTTGAGGTAAGTGGTGCGGTTATAGCTGCGCCCGTTGGCATCTTTCACCGAGTGGGCCAATTGCGCTTCAATAACCAACGGGTCAAAGTCCAGTACTTCGGCCAGTATGGTTCGTGCCGTTGCCCGGAACCCATGCACGCTCTGCACCGTGGGCCCGTAACCGAGCGTCAACAATGCCGCCCGCAGTGTGTTGTCACTGATCGGTCTGTCGTGGCTGCGCTCACCGGGGAACAATAAAATACCCTTGCCGGTCAGCGGCTGGAGCCTGCGCAATATCGCTATGGCTTGCGTTGGCAAGGGGACCAGGTGAGGGTCACCGTTCTTCTTGCCATCAACGCGCCGTTTCATTCTTGCCGCCGGGATAGTCCAGAGTGACGCATCAAGATCAATCTCAGCCCATGCTGCTGCGCGTAGTTCGCCCGGTCGCTGAAATAGCATTGGTGCTAGCTGAAGCGCTGCGCGCACAATCGGTCCGCCTTGGTAATCGCGGATCACGTGGATCAGTGCGCCGAGTTTGACCGGGTCGGTGATGGCGGCAAAGTGTTTGCCGTGATGTGGCTTGAGTGCGCCTTTGATGTCTGCGCTGACATCGCGCGTCGCGCGCCCGGTGGCCACTGCGTAGCGCCAGACTTGCCCTGCAGTGGTCAGGACGCGGTGGGCCACGTCCAGAGCGCCACGTTCCTCGACTCGGCGCACCGTGGCCAGTAATTCGATAGCCTCAATGTCTCCGATGCGTCGTGACCCGAGAAAGGGGAACAGATCCTTTTCGAGGTTGCGCTTTTCTCGGATCGCGTAGTGACTGCTCCAACTATCGAGCTTGAGTTTGTACCATTCCTCTGCCGTGGCTTTGAAGGTGTCGCCTGTCGGGGTCAGCGCTTTGAGCTTTTCTACCTTGCGTGCCTGCACCGGGTCTATTCCCTCGGACTTTTGCAACTTTGCTGCATCCCTTGCCTTGCGCGCTGCCGTCAAAGTCACTGCCGGATAGCTTCCCAGCGCCATGCGACCTTCTTTTCCTAGGGTGTAAGTTTTCCAAAACCAGCGTCTTGACCCGGCCGGGCTAACCTCCAGGTAAAGCCCATTGGCGTCGGTCAGACGATGGCGGTTCTTGTCGGCTGGGCAGCTGGCATTTCTGCATTGGGCATCGGTCAACATTGCATTTCCTATTGGAGAACCGGGGTAAACCGGGGAACACAATTCGGAATTTCTCGAAAAATCGGAATCATTCCCCGGTTTGTTCCCCGGTCTTGTGTTGGCAGTCAATATCGGTCTATGTACACCATTGCAGTGTAACCGAGCGATTCCCCAATGAAAAAGGCCGCTAACTGTATGTCGTTAGCGGCCTTTGTCAGACCTAATGGTCGGAATGAGAGGATTCGAACCTCCGACCCCTTCGTCCCGAACGAAGTGCGCTACCAGGCTGCGCCACATTCCGAATTATTCTTGTTACCCGCCGAGGCGGACTCAATATTGACGCTCTAGGAGCTGTTCGGCCAATTGTATCAAACAGTCGGTGTAGGGGCCTGCCGGAAGCTCTCTGGCGGCAGCGATGGCACGCTGTGCTTCCTGCGTTGCGGCGAGTCGGGCGACGTCCAGTGCACCCGTGGCCTTGACGATCTCCACAACCTGATCCAGCATCGCAACGCCGCCGGTTTCAATCGCTGCTTTGATCAGTTCGCGCTGCTCTGCAGTGCCGCGCTGCATGGCTGCAATCAGTGGCAGCGTGGCCTTGCCCTCACGCAGATCGTCGCCGACGTTCTTGCCCATCACGGCTGCCTCGCCGGTGTAGTCGAGTACATCGTCAATCACCTGGAAGGCGGTGCCAATGGCTTGCCCGTAGCTGGCACAAAGTTCCTCCAACGCTGGGGAACTGCCGGCCAGAATAGCTCCGACTCTGGCACTGGCTTCGAACAGCTTGGCGGTCTTGGAGCGAATCACCGTGATATACCCGGCCTCGTCCAGTGCCGCGTTGTGCATGTTCATCAACTGCAGCACCTCACCCTCAGCGATGACGTTGGTGGCGTCGGCCAGCACTTCCATGATACGCATGTTCTGAGCGTCAACCATCATCTGAAAGGCGCGCGAGTACAGGAAATCACCGACCAGCACGCTGGCCGGGTTGCCGAAGGTTTCGTTGGCAGTGGCGTTGCCGCGTCGCAGGGCGGAGTCGTCAACGACGTCATCGTGCAACAGGGTGGCGGTATGAATGAACTCCACCACGGCGGCCAGATTGAAGCGCTGCTCGCCGCGGTAGTTCAGTGCGCCGCAGGTCAGCAGCAGCAGGGCGGGGCGCAGGCGCTTGCCGCCAGCAGCAATGATGTAGCGTGAAACCTGACCAATGAGGGGTACGCCCGAGTCAAGACGACGAGCGATAACCTGATCCACTTCGCGCATATCCTGGGCGATGATGGACAGGGGGGTGGCGGAGCTGGTTGAGTTGACTTGCAAGGCTAAAAGGCGGTTATGTGTCGTGATTATAGAAAGCTGTTGGGCATGAACTTGGGGGCGTGCCGCCTGTCGGAACCAAAACCCCTGCTGTGTTATAGTACCGGGCTCTGTGAAAATTCGTTCACGGAGCTAAATTGAAGAGGTCAACATGTACGCGGTCATAAAAACCGGCGGCAAGCAATATCGGGTTGCAGCCGGCGAAAAAATTAAAGTAGAACAGATTGCTGCGGACGTAGGCCAAGAGATTGTGTTTGACCAGGTTTTGGCCGTCGGAAACGGCGCTGAAATCAAGGTTGGAACTCCCTTGGTGTCCGGCGCAACAGTGAGTGTCACCGTAGTGGCTCACGGCAAGCACGACAAGGTCAGCATTTTCAAAATGCGCCGTCGCAAGCATTACCAGAAACGTCAAGGACATCGTCAACAGTTCACTGAACTGCTGGTTGGTGCGATTTCCGCATAAGAGGAAAAGGTCATGGCACAGAAAAAAGGCGGCGGCTCTACGCGAAACGGGCGCGATTCGATGCCCAAAATGCTGGGTGTGAAGAAGTTCGGTGGCGAACTCATCAGTGCTGGCTCCATCATTGTGCGTCAGCGTGGTACCCAGTTTCACCCCGGTACCAACGTCGGTATTGGCAAGGATCACACCTTGTTTGCACTGGTTGACGGCAACGTGCTGTTTGCCACCAAAGGCGCATTGAACAAGCAGACGGTGAGCGTCATCTCTGCTTAATTTGCTGGGAACTCCCGCCTGAAACCCTGCGCGCTGCGCGGGGTTTTTTGTTTATGAGGACTTGTGGGACAGACCACAGCTACGCGCAGCGAGCCAGCTCTGTCCTCAACTGACTAATAGAATGAAATCATGAAGTTCGTTGACGAAGCCTATATTGACATCTCTGCTGGAGATGGCGGCGCTGGCTGCGTCTCGTTTCGGCATGAAAAATACAAAGAGTTCGGCGGCCCCAACGGTGGTGACGGCGGTCGTGGCGGCCACGTCTTTGCGGTAGCTGATCCGAATCTCAATACCCTGGTCGATTTTCGTTTTTCCCGGAGGTACGATGCCAAACGTGGTGAGCACGGCATGGGTTCGGACATGTTTGGCGCCGCGGGCGACGACATCACCCTGAAGATGCCGGTTGGCACGGTCATCACGGACGCAGAGACCGGTGAGGTGCTATTCGAACTGCTGACCCCGGGCGAGGTGATCACGATCGCCAAAGGTGGTGATGGTGGTTTTGGCAATATGCGCTTCAAGAGCGCGATCAACCGCGCGCCACGCCAGAAGACACCAGGCTGGCCGGGTGAGAAACGCAACCTCAAGCTTGAACTCAAGGTGTTGGCCGATGTCGGTCTGCTGGGCATGCCGAACGCCGGAAAATCGACCCTGATCACGGCGATCTCGAACGCGCGTCCGCGCATTGCAGACTATCCTTTCACGACGCTGCACCCGAATCTGGGTGTTGTGCGGGTCGGCCCGGAACAGAGTTTTGTGGTTGCGGATTTGCCAGGCCTGATTGAGGGCGCCTCCGAAGGCGCGGGGCTCGGGCATCTGTTCTTGCGCCACCTGCAGCGCACCCGACTGCTGCTTCATGTGATCGACATGGCGCCGTTTGACGAAGCGGTTGACATCGTTGCGCAAGCCAAGGCGATTGTGAATGAGCTGAAGAAGTACGACCCCGCACTGCACGCCAAGCCGCGCTGGCTGGTGCTGAACAAACTGGACATGGTGCCGCTCGAAGAGCGCCCAGCGCGTGTCAAGGAATTGGTCAAGGGTCTCAGGTTCAAGGGACCGGTGTTTGAAATTTCGGCCTTGACGCGTGAGGGCTGCGAAGCGATGGTCAAGGTTGTTTACCAACAGGTGAAGGCGCAGCAGAAAGCTGAGCAGGCGCCAGAAGCGGTGGATAGGCGTTTCGCGCTTGACCCGGAGTAAAGCATGACGCAGATGGAGGACACTTTTCAGGTATTGCGTGGCGCCAGGCGCATCGTGATTAAAGTCGGATCCAGCCTCGTCACCAACGAAGGACGCGGGCTGGACGAGGCTGCGATTGGTGAATGGTGCCGTCAGATGTCTTTGCTGGTAGGCGACAAACGCGAAGTGATCATGGTCTCCAGCGGTGCCATCGCCGAAGGCATGAAGCGCCTTGGCTGGGTTGAGCGGCCGCGCGAAATCAATGAGTTACAGGCTGCTGCTGCTGTCGGGCAAATGGGGCTGGCGCAGATGTACGAAACCAAACTGCGTGAAAACGGCCTGGGCAGTGCACAGGTTCTGCTGACCCACGCCGATCTGGCTGATCGGGAGCGTTACCTCAATGCCCGCTCCACCCTTTTGACGCTGCTGAAGTTGGGGGTGGTACCGGTGATCAATGAGAACGACACCGTGGTCAACGATGAAATCAAGTTTGGTGACAACGACACGCTGGGCGCGCTTGTGGCCAATCTGGTTGAGGCTGATGCCTTGCTGATCCTGACCGATCAGCAAGGGCTCTACAGTGCCGATCCGCGCAAGGATGCTGCGGCGAGATTCGTCCGGCAGGCCAAGGCGGGTGACCCGGCGATCGAAGCCATGGCCGGTGGTGCCGGCTCCAGTCTCGGGCGGGGCGGAATGATCACCAAGATACTGGCGGCCAAGCGGGCCGCCGGATCAGGGGCGTCCACCGTGATCGCATGGGGGCGCGAGCCCGATGTACTGGTGCGGCTGAGTCATGGTGAGGCTATCGGAACCTTGCTGGTGGCGCAGACGCAAAAGAACCAGGCGCGCAAGCAGTGGATCGCCGATCACCTGCAACTGCGCGGCTCGGTCACTGTCGATCCCGGGGCCGTGACCAAGTTGCGTGAAGACGGCAAGAGCCTGTTGCCGATTGGCATGACCAGTGTCGATGGGGACTTTTCGCGCGGCGACGTGATCGCCATTCGCGATGCTGCGGGGGTGGAAATGGCACGCGGCCTGGCCAATTACGCCAGTTCCGAGGCACGCCTGATTTGTCGCAAACCCTCAAGCGAATTTGAAAAGCTGCTGGGTTATGTGGCAGAACCTGAAATGGTGCATCGGGACAATCTGGTCCTGACCCGTTCATGACGGGACCGGGGATCGTTCAGTTGTCCTGACCGTTGGCAGGGCTCTGCGAAAACAGGCCGGCCTGTGGCACGGGCTCCAAGGTACCTCCCGGCGGCAGTTCCAAATGCATCGCTGGCATACCAGGCTGCTCCTGTTCTGCTTCCAGTTCATGGGGCCGCATACCTTGTCGCAGAAAGCGGTTCCTGTATTCGTTGCGAGGCAGATGGCGCGCCAATTCGGTCAGGGCCATTTCATAGACGCCGCGTTTGAATTCCACCACCACATCCAGCGGCACCCAGTAGTCGTTCCAGCGCCAGGCGTCGAATTCCGGATGGTCGGTGGCGCGCAGGTTCAAATCCCAGTCATTGCCCAGCAACTGCAGCAAAAACCAGATCTGTTTCTGACCTTTGTAATGGCCGCGTGCATCGCGGCGAATGTATCTGTCCGGCACCTCGTAGCGCAACCAGTCCCGGGTCCGGGCCAATATGCGAATATGCTCCCGATGGAGCCCCACCTCTTCGTGCAGTTCACGGACCATGGCCTGCTCAGGGGTTTCGCCCCGATCAATGCCACCCTGCGGAAACTGCCACGAGTGGGTACGTATTCGCTTGCCCCAGAACACCTGGTTCTTCTGGTTGAGCAGGATGATGCCGACGTTGGGCCGAAAGCCGTCCCGGTCAAGCATAATCAAACCCCAATTCTTAAACTGCGTCCATTATGCACAGCAAGCGCCGCGCATCAAGAGGCCCAGCCCTTAGTTTTTTCAAAGTCCTGCCATGAAAGCCTCTCAATTCTTCATATCCACCCTCAAGGAAGCACCGGCTGACGCCGAAGTGGTCAGTCACCAGTTGATGACGCGTGCCGGCATGATCAAGAAGCTTGGCGCTGGCATTTACACCTTGATGCCCATGGGGCTGCGTGTGGTTCGCAAGATCGAGGCGATCGTGCGGGAGGAGATGAATCGTGCCGGTGCCGTGGAACTGAGCATGCCGGTGGTGCAGCCAGCCGAGCTGTGGCAGGAGACGGGGCGTTTTGAGACGAACGGACCGGAACTGCTGCGTGTCAAGGATCGTCATGATCGCGATTTTGTGATTCAGCCGACCAGCGAGGAGGTGGTGACCGACATCGCGCGGCAGGAAATCAAGAGTTACAAACAGTTGCCAAAGAATTTCTATCAGATTCAGACCAAGTTTCGCGACGAACGACGGCCCCGCTTTGGTCTGATGCGCGGGCGTGAGTTCATCATGAAGGACGCCTACAGTTTCGACCGTGACCAGACCGGTGCCAAGGCCAGTTATCAGGTGATGGCCAATGCCTACCGGCGAATTTTTGACCGATTCGGTCTGACCTATCGCGCCGTGGCGGCTGACAGCGGCGCCATTGGCGGCGATTTGAGTGAAGAATTCCAGGTGATTGCTGCTACTGGTGAAGACGCGATAGTCTATTGCCCAGGCAGCGATTACGCCGCCAACATGGAAAAGGCCGAGGCACTGGCGCCTGTCGGGACACGTCCGGCTCCGACGCAGCTTCTTGTCAAGACAGCGACGCCCGGCAAGAGCACCTGCGCCGATGTCGCTGAACTCCTGGCGGTGTCATTGCAAAGCACGGTCAAGTCGCTGGTGTTGGCGACGGACAGCATCGATGCGGCGGGACAGGTGACCAAGACCGTGATCTGGTTGTTGCTGCTGCGCGGCGACCATGACATGAACGAGGTCAAGGTAGGCAAGCTGGAAGGTCTTGCCGGCTACCGCTTTGCGACGATCGCGGAAATCGTGGATTGTTTTGGTTGTGAGCCGGGTTATCTGGGCCCGATTGGCTTGAAGAAGCCGGTCAACATCGTGGTCGATCGGGAAGTGGCCGTCATGGGCGACTGGATTTGTGGTGCCAATGAGGCCGACTTTCACCTGACGGGCGTCAACTGGGGTCGGGACCTGCCGGAGCCGCTACGGGTAGCGGATTTGCGCAACGTGGTGGCCGGTGATGCCTCACCCGACGGACAGGGTGCGTTGGCAATCGAACGCGGCATCGAGATTGGCCATGTGTTCTACCTTGGCACGAAGTACAGCAAGGCCATGAACGCGAGTTATCTGGACCTCAACGGCAAACCGCAGTTGATGGAGATGGGCTGCTATGGCATCGGTATTACTCGCCTGCCAGCCGCGGCCATTGAACAAAACCATGACGCACGCGGCATCATCTGGCCCGATGCACTGGCGCCTTTTACGGTCGTGCTCTGTCCTATCAGCCCGGATCGCTTCCCCGATGTCAAAGCCGCGGCAGACCGCCTGTATGAGCAACTGCTGGCAGCTGGTGCGGACGTGATCCTGGACGACCGGTGCGAGCGCCCGGGCGCCATGTTTGCCGATTGGGAACTCATTGGTGTGCCGCATCGAGTCACCATTGGGGATAGAGGGCTGAAGACCGGTGAAGTTGAATACCAGCATCGGCGTGACGCCGCGGCGACGCCGGTTGCGCTGACTGAAGTTGCCGGCTTGATTCAGTCCAAGCTGAAGGCCTGAGCGCACTGCCGGGAATGCGGATGGTTTCACGGCGAAGCAGCTTGCTGTTCCTGATCACAGGGCTGGGCCTGCTGTGCGTTGGAGGCCGGGCGACAGCGGGTGCACAGCTGGAAGAACCTTTGGCGGATTCGGTGCGCGGCGCCTTGTCGGCAGCGATCTCCAACAGCGCCCCGCCCGTGCCGGAGTTTTCCGATACCGAGGCGCGTCTGGCCTACTTGAGCTGGCTGGGCCGCGTCAGCCCGCGCCTGCAGAAGCAAAAACCGGACTGGAATGTTCGCAAGGAATTCTTGCAGACGCTCTGGTATGAGAGTCGGCGCGCCGGACTGGAGCCGACGCTGGTACTGGGGTTGATCCAGATTGAAAGCAACTTCCGCAAATTCGCTGTGAGCAGTGTCGGTGCTCGTGGTTACATGCAGGTGATGCCGTTCTGGACGCGCCTGTTAGGCGATGGTGACGCCAGTCAGCTCTTTCATATGCAGACCAATTTGCGTTTTGGCTGCGTCATTCTTCGCCATTACCTGGCTCTGGAAAAAGGCGACCTGTTTCTGGCACTGGGGCGTTACAACGGCTCGCGCGGGAAGGCGCCGTACCCGAATGCCGTGCTAGGTGCCAAGAAGCGTTGGGAATCCTGAAACCCGGACGCCTGCTCAGGCAATCAGTTTTTGCAGTTCGCCGTTTTCGTACATTTCCAGCATGATGTCCGAGCCACCAATGAATTCGCCCTTGACGTAGAGCTGCGGAATGGTGGGCCAGTTGCTGTACTGCTTGATGCCATTGCGAATGGCTTCGTCCTCCAGCACATTGAGCGTCTTCAAGGTCTTGAGATCAACTCCGCAGGCCTGCAGTATCTGAATCGCGCGGCCCGAAAAACCGCACTGCGGGAAACTGGCGCTGCCCTTCATGAATAGGACCACCGGGTTGGATTTGACCAGTTCATCAATGCGTTGCTGTGTGTCAGTCATCTTTCAATTCCTTCTGCGTTAGTTCTTTCATTATCCCATCACCTAAACTCCCACGTCATGAACAATGAGATGCTGGTTCTGGGGTTTGAATCGTCGTGCGATGAAACCGGTGTGGCGCTGGTTCAGTGGCGTGGCTCAGACTTGCCCGTGCTGCTCGGACAGGCCCTGCACAGCCAGATTGAAATGCATCAGGCCTATGGCGGGGTGGTGCCGGAACTCGCCAGTCGCGATCATATTCGCCGCATCTTGCCACTGACAGTCCAGGCGCTCGCAGCATCCGGTCGGGAGTTGGCGGAGGTGGATGTGGTGGCCTTCACCCAGGGGCCGGGTCTGGCCGGAGCATTGCTGGTGGGTTCCGGTGTGGCTTGCGCCCTGGCTGCTGCACTCGGCAAACCGGTGCTGGGGGTGCATCACCTTGAAGGCCACTTGCTGTCGCCCTTTCTCAGTGTCGACCCGCCGAATTTTCCTTTTGTTGCCTTGCTGGTGTCGGGTGGTCACACCCAATTGATGCGAGTCGATGGGGTGGGGCGCTATGCCATCCTGGGGGAGACGATCGACGACGCGGCGGGTGAAGCCTTTGATAAGTCGGCCAAATTGCTGGGTCTTCCCTATCCGGGGGGGCCGGGCCTGGCGCGTCTGGCAGAGCATGGCAATCCGGCGGCTTTCAATCTGCCGCGGCCCTTGCTGAAAAGCGGCAACCTTGATTTTTCGTTTGCCGGGCTGAAGACCGCCGTCATGGTGCAGGTCAAGAAGCTTTCGGCCGTTCGGGCGGAACCGGTCGAAGGCTGGCCGGTGCAGTTGTTGGCTGATCTGGCGGCGTCAACCCAGGCAGCAATTGTTGAAGTGCTGGTGAAAAAAGCGCTGAGTGCCTTGCGTGAAACAGGTCTCAGACGGCTGGTCGTGGCAGGCGGCGTCGGGGCCAACCGCGAGTTGCGTCAGCAACTCGACGGCGCGTGCGGCAAGCTCGGCGTGCGTGTGCACTATCCGGAAATGTCACTTTGTACCGACAACGGCGCCATGATTGCGATGGCCGCCGCCATGCGCTTGCAATCGGGTCAGCAAGCGCCCAGTGAGACCTACGCGTTCGACGTCAAGCCGCGCTGGTCGCTGGCCGCCCTGCCAGTCAGTTGATCTGCAAAGTGGTGACGCGGTTGACCGGCACATGTTTGCCGAGTTTGAGGGTGAGTACGCCATTTTCCAGTTTCGCTTCGCTGCTGCCGACGTCAATTTCCTGGGGCAGTTCGTAGGCTGATTTGTAATGGCGCGGCGCACCTTCCCCAGTCTCGATGCGCACGATGCTGCCTTCAATGCCGATGGTCAACTGATCCTTGGCGATGCCGGGTACGTCAAAGCTCAGCGTATAGGACTTGTCATCCTGCTCCATGGCGCAGGACTTTTGGCGACTCATAGCCTGCGCTTCGTTGAGGAAGCGTTCGAGCGAGCGCGCAACGGGCGAATTCAGGGAATGACGGAAACTGGCGGGCGTGGTGGTGGCAAAAAACATGATCTAACTCCTTGTACACTTCGCGGCGTTCAACATGAAGCGTCGCTTGTGTCCAATCTGCGCACGATAGAGGCGTTTTCAAGAGAAATCTTCCTATGTTTATTGTTAGGCGCAAGGCCTTGAAATTGGCACTTGTGGCGCTATGTCTGCCGACCCTGAGCCTGGCTCAGACGGCACAGCCACCCATCAAGATCGCGATGATCGAGACCCTGAGTGGCCCTTTTGCCAACACGGGCGAGGCAGTAGCCCGCAATTTGATCTGGGGCCTGGAGCGCATCAATTCGCGCGGCGGCGTCAAACTCGCGGCCAGCCGCCGCCTGCTGAGTCTGGAGCGATTCGACAACAAAGGGCAGATCGAGGAGTCCTTGTCGGCACTCCGGTCAGCGATCGACGAGGGTGCCCAGTTCATTGTGCAGGGCAATTCTTCCGCCATCGCCGCCTCCCTGATCGACGCCATCAACAAGCACAATGAGCGCGAGCCTGGTCGGCGCGTGCTGTTCCTGAACTACTCGGCGGTTGATCCCAGCCTTACCAACGAAAGATGCAGCTTCTGGCATTTCCGTTTTGACGCCCATGCCGATATGCGCATGACGGCATTGATGTCGGTACTCAAGGACGACAAGACGCTGCGCAGTGTCTACCTGATCGGCCAGGACTACAGCTTTGGCCAGGCGGTTGCGCGTGAAGCCAGACGGCAACTCGGCTTGCTGCGCCCGGATCTGCAAATCGTTGGCGACGAGTTGCATCCAATGGGACGCGTCAAGGATT